>Ga0316206_1001163_pt1 | contig 25647 bp, 29 predicted proteins | sample 6monthpyrite_MG_FD_204942 | JGI IMG/M metagenome (GOLD analysis project Ga0316206, IMG submission 204942) | Microbial mat bacterial communities from mineral coupon in-situ incubated in ocean water Damariscotta River, Maine, United States -... | ecosystem: Environmental > Aquatic > Marine >... | reverse complement strand
ATACCACTGGTACATCAAAGTGCAGAAATAATTCTTAAAAAATACCCGGAGATTGTTGATCCATTAATCAGACGTTGGTTGTCTGGTTCAGAGCGTTATGCAGAAGTGTGAAATAATTTCTATTATTCTAATACCAGCAGGTAAGCTAAACCCAATAAGGAGCTTGCAATGATCACGCTGAAAATTCCAATCTTATATCTAAATAAAGCCACAAATGCCGCAACTCCAATTAGAGTAGAAAGCCATTCAAACGATACATCAAAGCCCTGTGGCCAGAGTATGTGATAGGCAAAGAAAGTGGCCAGGTTTAATATGACGCCATGCATTAGCCAGCCGATATATGTGGCGAGTTGTTGTGCTTCAGGCCCTGGTAGAACCATCGTGTAATTGAGCGCGTGTAAAAAACGGTGTTCAGAAATCCAGCGTCGTTTTTCTACCAGCTCCTGATGCATTATACTGATTTGACCGGCAGGCCCGCCAAAGCTAATAAAACCAAGTTTTGGCCAGTAAATAAAAGATTCCCAAAATGAAACAGGATTAGGTTGTTGGTTTGCATCCTGCATAGTTGAAGACATGATTTTTATACCATGGTCAGATTTAATTTTTTAAACTAAAGTTGCGTCACTGGTTTTATTGGCAGGGCTTAACGGTATATCAACCCAGAACACACTTCCTTTTCCCTTCTGACTGTCAACGCCAATAGCACCGTTCATGATTTCTATTAAATGTTTTGTTATCACCAGGCCAATACCGGCACCATCAATACCTTTGTATTCGCCAATGCGTTCAAATGGTTTGAACAATAGTTTTTGTTCGTTTTTGGTCAGACCATCTCCTGTATCGGTAACCTTAATACGAAGGGTGTCTGCATCAATAACTTCACATTCGGTTGTTACGCTACCATTGACTGAATTGTATTTTATGGCGTTTGATATAAGATTAATTAAAGCCTGCTTTAGTCTGAACGGGTCAATGTAAACTGTAAAATCATTGTTACCAGATGGGTTGATAAGCAAATCGACTTTATGAGATTTGGCTAATGGTTTTAGTAATATATAACACTCAGAAAAAATCTGATTCAGGCTGCAATCTCGAGGGGTGTAAGTTATTTTCCCTGCTTCTATGCTCGAAAGGTCGAGTATTTCATTGATTAGCTCCATCAGGTGTTTAGCAGCTTTTGTTATGTCAGCGGCGTATTTTGTGTATTTCTCAGGGATTTTATCTGTTGCCTGTAACAACTGACTAAAGCCAAGTATTGCTGTCATTGGTGTGCGTAGCTCATGGCTCATGTGTGAAAGAAATTCTGATTTTGCATGGTTGGCAATTTCAGCATTTTCTTTCGCCTTAATAACGGCTAATTCAGAATTTTTTTGTTGGGTAATATCCTGAACCAGTGAAGCAACACCAAATGCTTTGCCATGTTTATCTATAAGAGGCGTGTTGTACCAGTCGCATAAAATAGTATGCCCGTTCTTCATTTTGTTTTCATTAGTGCTGCGAAGACCATTTTTCAATGCAAGTAAATTTATCCAGACAGTATCTACATGCTCAACTTCTGAGTCCGGGATGATTAGCTGTTTAGCATGCTTGCCGATGGCTTCTTCTCTGCTAAAACCAAATATTTTTTCTGCAGCAGGATTCCATTCAGTGACACAAAAATTTAAATCCCATTCAATAACCGCAAGAGGAGTTTTTTGTACATGAAGCATCATCCGTTGCTGAGAATTTCTAATAATAGATTCTGCTTTAACTCGTTCCGTAATATCACGTGCAAGAACAGAGATGCACTCTTCTTCATTAATTTTAATTAAACTAACGCGAACTTCTACCGGGAATGTGGAGCCATCTTTTCGCCTGTGTATACCATTAAGCTGCGCCGTCTTTCCCTGATGAAGTAATGGCCAGAACTGTGACAATGCTTCAGGTTCAGGGCCGATTTCGATGTCGTTAACAGATAACATTAATAATTCGTCGCGAGTATAACCGAGCGCACTACATGCCTGCTTGTTAACGTCTAAAAAGCGCCCATTCATGTCGTGTAAAAAGAATGCATCAGCTGCGGTTTCAAGTAGTTTTTTGAACCGATATTCACTCTGTTGTAGTGATGCGTTGTAAATATTACATTCATCTTTCAGTAAAATATTTTGATAGAAACTTAAATGAGTACGCTTAGCTGCCAGCAGTAACATGACCAGATATAGTGAGAGCAAGCCTGCCATTTCAAGGCCAAGTTCAGTTTGCGTAAGAAAAAACTGAATGATTAGTGGTGCCAGGGTTATGCCAAGATAACTGTAGATAGCTGGTTTATAGTAAGACAAACTGGTTATGGCGCCGGCGGCTAGTCCACCTACAATAAAAGCCAGAAAAACCTGATGTACCTGGTCGCCAGTTGGAAATAACCAGATTGAAGCGGCGGCCCATGCTAACGAGGTAAAAAGTACGCCTATAAGAAATATGTTTAGATGTGTCCTGGTTTCGTCCGGTTTTTTTTGAGATTTATTATAGCGAAAAATTGTATAAAAACGACCAAGGCTGATGACTAAAATAAAGGCTAACCATGTTTGCAGAATACTATGGTCAATTGAGTGCCAGAAAACAACGATCAGTATGAGAGCGCTGATAAAGGATGCAATGATTGAGTTACCCAGTGCAGAGTATAAAAGTGATGTCTGTTCTGAATTTGTATTCAGTTGATTACGTCCTGCATCAATACGGCTCAAATTAAAATAGTCCCTTCTTTATAATTATAAGAATATAGAAAACATAAATAGCTGACTGATATGTTATACAAATTACAGGTCAGGTCAATGAATCATAGAGATTAGCGTTTTTGTTGTTTTAGTAGGGTTAAAAGTGACATGGCAGACAGCCTGAGTTTAATAGTCAGAAAGTAATTGATTTCTGTATTGATGTAGCAATTGATATACAAAATAACTCTGTGGCTTCACCTGCTTTCAATAAGCGTAGAGGAATATAGTGGAATACTTAGGTAGCTTGTTTTGTGTTAGTTTTCAGCTTGTTCGTAATGTTTTTTATTCAGGTACAAATACATGGCTGTGGCCAGTCCGGCCGAGCCATAAATCATACACATCACCATGATCTGATAGCGAGCTGCGATTAGCGGTGATACGCCGGACAGTATCTGTCCGGTCATCATACCGGGAAGTGAAACGAGCCCTACAGCTAACAGTGCATTGGTCTGAGGAATCATTGCTGCTTTAAAGGCGATGTTTCTTGATACAAAAAAATCATTGTTTCTATCATGCTCTGCTTCAAAGCGTTCGGCAGCGAGACTGACGCTGGTCATGGCATTTGCAAAAATCATCCCTGCAAGTGGGATGAAGTAATTAGGGTAATACCATGGATCGAGTGCTAAAACACCCTGAGTGATGAGCGCAAACGTTAAGCTACCTGGGATAAAAATTGAAAGAAAGGCAATGCGGTACTGTGACCAGTTTTTATGTTTTATATTATTCAGTGCGATTGAGCTGGAGACGATAACCATCAGCATTAAAATACCTAACATCAGCAATGCGCTATCAGACTGAAAAATATAAGTCAGAAAATATCCGATCAGTAACAATTGCCCCAGCATTCTGACAACCGCGTAACTTGAATATTTATAGTTATGTGACCATTTAAATAAAATAAAGATAACGAGAGCTACCGGTATAAAAGCTAAAGCAAGTGATTCAAGTGGTATGTTCTGAACGTTTGCGCTGCTCTGTAGAGACATGAAGTTTCTCAATCAATATCGGTGATTAATAGTGTAACGTGAATCGGCTCAATGTATCATGTGTTTATTGTGACTTATAGCTATTCCCCCGGGTTTTATTATGCATGCGACTTTACCTTTATTACAGCAAACAGATTTTCCTGCCATTCAGCGCAACCGCTTAAAAACGCTTCAGGTGAATCTGGGATATAAATGTAATCAGCAATGTTTGCATTGTCACGTTGATGCCAGTCCCAATCGGACTGAAATGATGTCATCAGACACGATTAAAGAAATCATTAAATTACTTTCAAGTGGCCTGATTGAAACACTGGATTTAACAGGTGGTGCACCGGAATTGCATCCGCAGTTTAAGCATCTGGTTGAGCGAGCCAGTGCGCTGGATGTTCATGTGATCGATCGTTGTAATTTGACTATTTTAAATGAGGCAGGGCAAGAAAACCTTGCAGAATTTTTAGCTGCTCATCAGGTTGAAGTTGTCGCTTCATTACCCTGTTATAGCGAAGGCAATGTAGATGGTCAGCGAGGCAAGGGTGTATTTGAATCGAGCATAGCCGGTATTAAAAAACTAAATGAACTGGGTTACGCGCAGGAAGGCAGTGCTCATGTTTTAAACCTTGTTTATAACCCAACCGGGCCATTTTTACCGCCGCCACAGGCACAGTTAGAAACAGATTATAAAGAAAAGCTTCAGCAGCAATTTGATATACAGTTTAACCAGTTATTTACGATTACCAATATGCCGATAAAACGCTTTGGCAGCACATTAATATCGAAAGGCCAGTTTGATGAGTATATGCAATTACTTAAGTCATCTTATTCGGTTGAAAATTTAAACACGGTTATGTGCAAAGACTTGATCAGCATAGACTGGCAGGGTTATTGTTATGATTGTGACTTTAATCAAATGTTGAATCTGCCAGCGTGCTTAAATAGTAATAAAGGTAAAACCTATGTCGGCGATTTAATTGTCGAAGAACTGGAAGATAAAAGTATTGTGATTGCGGATCACTGCTATGGCTGTACAGCAGGACAAGGTTCAAGCTGTGGTGGTGCGCTGAGTGAATAATTGTAGGCGAATAGATTATAAAAGGAGTGAATGATGGATGAGCAAATTAAAGATAATTTAAGCAGTTCAGATACATGGGGTCGAGTGCTTTATATGTTTTTGATGGTTATTTTTTACAGCATTGCAGAGGTTGTATTAACAGCTGTTGTGGCTTTTCAGTTAGTACTGGTTTTGTTTACAGGAAAAAAGAATGAGCGCCTGTTAAAGCTGGGACAAAGCCTGAGCACTTATATCTATCAGGTTGTTTGTTACCTTACTTTTAATAGTGATCATAAGCCTTACCCGTTTGGTGCCTGGCCGAAAGGACAGCCTTCGGTTAATAAAGCAAAAGAATTGAAAGCAGAAGATTTAAAGGAAGAATAGTTTAAGACCGTTATTGGCAGGAGTTACGTCATGAGACAGATTATGCTTTATCGTTATGAAATTGCAAAAACAGGGATTACTTTTGGATCGGCTCTTGCCATTGCCATGTCATGGACAGCAAACAAGTCCATATTATGGGCGATTTTTCACGGGCTTTTATCCTGGTTTTATGTGATTTATTACGGGCTTTTTAAGTAGCCTTTATAAACGAAAGTATCTCTGCCATTTTCTTTGGCTTTGTACATTGCTTTGTCAGCTGAGGCTAAAAGTTCATCAGTGTTATTGCCATCGGCCGGATAAATAGCAATGCCGATGCTGCCGCTTATTTCATAATCTTCCTGGTTGATGGTAAATGGTTTATGCAGTTCATCAATCAAAACCTTGGCAATCATTGAGATATCATTTTTGTCGGTGATTTCTTCGAGTAAGACAACAAATTCATCGCCTCCAATTCGTGCAACCGTGTCAGAATTTCGAATAGACTGTTTAAGACAGTTAGCGACTTCTTTCAGAATGCGGTCACCAAAAGCGTGGCCTTTGCTATCATTGATTTCTTTGAATTTATCAAGATCGATATAAAGCAAAGCAAATTCACTATTGTGTCTTTCAGCTTGTTCAATCAGATGAGTGATGCGATCAAGCAATAAATAACGATTAGGGATTTGCGTCAGCTGGTCATAATGAGCCATTTTGTCCAGGCGCTCAGTTTCAGCAATGCGGTTTGTAATGTCTCGGTTAATGCCAAGTGCACCAATCATCTGTTCATTATCATCCATAATCGGCACACACATCGATTCAATCCAGCCAATGTGTCCTTCTTTGTGTAGCATTCTGACTTCACCAGTCCACTTTCCGTCCCGGCCTACGGCTTCTATCACTTCAGCCGTTATATGTTCTACGTCTTCAGGGACATGAAGCATGCAGACGGCCTTGCCGATGGCTTCATCTTTTGAATAGCCGTAGAGTAATTCTGAGCCCTTGTTCCAGTCTACGATATTGCCTTCAAGATCTGTTACCACCACGGCATCAAACAGATAGTCAAATGCTCTGGCTCTTTGTTTTAATATTTCTAAGTCCATTTTTTTGTCTACGAGAAAAAGTTGTATTGTGTCTAGTTAAATAGCATATAAAATCTGTTTTTTCAGGTTATAAGAGGATTAATGCGTTATCATTGGGCTGCTAATTAAGGTAAATAAATACATTTATATGACTCGTTATCGACTGCAGCACTGGCGTAATCGTGCGCAAATTTTCGCTTCAGCCTTGCCGGAAGAAACGGCCGACTGGCTATTTGATCCTGCTTCATTAACGGCAAGACTGATCAGAACTTGCCCCGGAGAGTTTGCTGTAAAGGTATTGCAGCAGTCATATTCACTCCCCCGTTTGAGCGAACACAGAATCCTGCATATGCAAAATCGCGAGCGTGCGATTATTCGCGAAGTGCATTTATTATGTGATGGTCATCCGGTGGTCTATGCGCGAACCGTTATTCCGGTTTCTACATTAACGGGTGCACAAAAGCGACTGACGTTTCTGGGTAATAAATCTCTGGGTGCTATTTTGTTTTCAGACCGGACGATGGAAAGGGGTGAGGTTCAAATAGCTCGCTTAAAGGCTGAACAGGTGAAACTGGATAGTGCTACAAACGAGGATATCTGGGGACGCCGCTCAGTGTTTACATTGAGTGCTAAACCATTGCTGGTTAGTGAATATTTTCTGCCGGAGTTATTTTCGAATACATGGCGTTCGCCAAAATAGTTTTCATCAACCTGCAGTCAGCCACAGGTTGATGAGTCAGACTATTTAAATAGTAGGCGCTGTTGTTTCTGGTGTTACTTTTTTAACTTCAATACGAATGGTTTTGATAATAACCTGCTGTTTAGGTGCATCGCTTCTGAATGGGCCGCCAGATCCGGTGCTAACGCCATTAATTTTATCGACGACATCAAAGCCTTTGGTTACTTTTCCAAAAACGGCATAACCCCAGCCATTGCCGGATTCACGAGTGTGATTTAAAAAGTTATTTGTTTTTGTGTTGATAAAGAACTGTGCCGTTGCTGAATGTGGCGCTGAGGTTCTGGCCATTGCAATTGTATATTTATCATTTCGTAAACCATTATTGCCTTCGTTGTCGACGGGAGAGTTGGTCTGTTTTTTCTGATAAGTCGGTGTGAAGCCACCACCCTGAATCATGAAATCTTTAATCACCCGGTGAAAAATCGTACCGTTATAAAAACCTGAAACGGCATAAGCCAGAAAATTTTGTACGGTTTTTGGTGCTTTATTATCATCCAGTTCAAGTGTGATATTGCCTTCCGTGGTTTCAATCGTAACGGTTTCAACTGCTTGCGATGTAAAGCTCAGGCTGGTCAGTGTTATCAGTAATAGTAAGTTGTATAGTTGTTTCACAGTTTCATTTCCTTGGTTAATTTTCAGGCAGTATTCAATTAGTTAGTATGGCTGTCAAGACTTAAATCATGGGGCGTTATTCGGTATGCTAGCACTCTGAATTTGGAGGCCGCTGATGACAGATCATACTTATCGCTATTTAAAATTTCCAATTAACCGCTGGAAGCATTTATATTCACTTGAGCAGGCCATATTACATGCCAGTGAGGATACCGGGCGTCATCTGGTGATCGATGGCAGCTGTCCATCTGTGGATTTTTTATCGAATCAAAAGTTGAGCTTTGAACTTACACTGGTGAATGTGACCCAATACCCTCAGTATCGCAAATTACATGGCGGGCATTTGGTGTTGGCGACACTGTCATATGATGAAAATGATCAGATATTTAAAGGTGAGATGAAGGTCGACAGTCAGGTATTTGAAGAGCTTCGGAACAATATCGTTGAATATTCAGCCATTGATGGCATATTCATTGAAACCACTTTAGGTTTGCGTTTTGAAGACAAGCAAAAGCTTGAGACGGGCGATCAGGTGGAAATGATTTCATTTGAATACGCTATGCGCAGTTAAGACGAATAAATAACAGGCAGAGATAATATATGAACTGGTGTGGGGCTCTTGCATGTGAGGGCGACATGCAAGTATTTAATACCGAAGGTATACAGGTTATCTTTTTTTAGAATGTTGAGCAGAATTTAAAGTCTACAGGATTGAAATATGAGCTGGTGGGGTAAATTAATGGGTGGTTCGTTTGGCTTTATGCTGGGCGGGCCGTTAGGCGCTGTACTGGGTGTTGCTTTGGGACACCAGCTGGATAAAGCCGTGGTTAACATCATGCTGGATCCTGAATTTGGCAGCGGCAAAGTTGAACGCGTACAACAGGCTTTTTTTACGGCGACATTCTCGGTGATGGGGCATCTGGCGAAAGCAGATGGTCAGGTAACCAATGATGAAATAGCGCTGGCACGTCATGTTATGGCGCAAATGCAGCTTAATCCTGAACAACAAAAAGTTGCTATTAACCTGTTTAATGAGGGTAAACAGGCGGATTTTCAGCTGGATGAGGTGCTGGAGCAATTCAGGCGGGAATGTCACCGCCGACATAATCTGATCCACATGTTCCTGGAGATCCTGATTTCAACCGCGATGGCGGATGGCAAAATGGATGATGCCGAGCATAAATTATTATTGCATGTCAGTTCGGTTATGGGTGTGCCTGCCACAGCCTTTGAACAATTATTACGCATGGTCGGCGCGCAGCAGGCTTATCAACAGCAGGGGCAGTCTCCGGCTAATTTGCTGGAAGAAGCCTATGAAATTTTAGGTGTCGAAAAAAGTGACAGTGACGCGGTAATTAAAAAAGCCTACCGTCGACTGATGAATCAGCATCATCCTGACAAGCTGGTTGCTAAAGGTTTACCGGAAGAGATGATGAAAATTGCGACTGAGAAAACGCAGGAAATCAAACAGGCATACGAGCATATTAAGCAAAGTCGCCAATAAGCCGGATTATTTTATGCTGCATGATTTGAAAATTATTTACGTCGGCTCCGCCGGTGTTCTGTCGATTATTCCTCTGCGTGTTTTGCTGCGGGCTGGTGTTGGCATCACGGCGATTGCCATAATGGATGAAACGATTGAGTATCTGCAGCAACAACCACCGACGATTGCGGATATAAGAGTGGGTGAAGAGGAACTACTCAGTACCTCGGCAAGTCTTCTGGAGATTGCCGAGGCCTTTCATATTCCAGTGGTGAGTCTGTCCGATCTTTTGAAAGATGATCAGGAGAAACTGGCCGCTTTGCAGCCAGATCTGATGTTAATGTCCTGTTTTTCACGCAAACTACCGGCGGCTATCTTCCAGTTGCCGAGACTAGGTTGCTTTAATCTGCATCCGTCCTTGTTGCCAGCCTATCGGGGGCCGAGCCCGGTTCACTGGCAGTGTGTGCATAAAGTTCAGGAAAGCGGGGTTACCATACACAAGGTTGATGCCGAATTTGATCGAGGTGATATTGCGGTGCAGAAAAAAATATCAACACGCCATTGTTTAAACAAAATGGAACTGGGCTACAAGTTGTCATTGCTCGGTGGCGAAGCTTTTCTGGATCTGCTGGAGCTCATGGAAGAAGACCAGCTGATCTTAACCCCGCAAATCGAAGCCGAGGCGAGTTATTACGGGTTTCCAGACTGATCAGTCCGCAAAACAGTCGTTTTGAGTCCACTTACAACTACTGTGATTATGTTTTATTAATATCTTATATAATAAAGCTAACTTTCTTAAAGAATTCATCTGATGAGCCAAGCCGAACTAGCCCCATCTCAATACCAGCTGGTAGAAACCTTACTGCAGGAAAAACTCGACAATGGCACAACACGGTGTCATTTGTGCCCATGGCGTTGCAAGATCGGTCATGGCCAGCGGGGTTTCTGTCAGGCGCATGTTAATCGTAATGGCACGCTGTACAACCTGAGTTATGGCATTTTGTCTTCGATTGACGTCACCGCCATAGAAGACAAGCCAGTCAAACATTACCGTCCCGGCACCAAAGTGTTATCCGTTGGAAGCTATGGTTGCAGTTTTCGATGTGGTGGTTGCCATAATCTTGAAATTTCATGGGGTACGGCGACACTGGATGAACTGGCCAGAGGTGAGTCAACGGCGGCTTATGCGACCCCTCAGGAGCTTGTGGATGCGGCGTTGAGACAGGGTGTGCAGGGTATCGCTTTCACTTATTCAGAGCCTGCCGTCTGGCTGGAATACATTATCGATGTGGCTAAACTGGCTCATAAGGCAGATCTGTACACGGTATATGTTTCTAATAGTTTCGTTACCGATGAGGCGCTGGAGGCTGTGGCGCCTTATGTCGACGTGCTTTGTTCAGACATCAAAAGCATGAGCGATGAATTTTATAAAGATATCTGTGCCACCTCGTCGGTTGATCAGGTATTACAATCGATCAAAAAATCAGCCGAACTGGGCATACACGTAGAAACCCGTACCAATGTGATTCCTGGCAAAAATGACAGCGAAGAAGAGCTGTACCAGATAGCCTGCTGGATCAGGGATAATCTGGGTGAAGAAAGCCCCTGGCATATAACGCGTTTCTTCCCAGCTTATAAGCTCAGTGATATTCCGGCTACGCCATCAGAGTCACTGTGGATGGGCCATGCGGCCGCAGAACGCGCCGGTTTAAAGAACATTTATGTATATGATGACAAAGGCTGCGACTGCGCGCAGGAAAATATGCCGATTGAAGTTTTCCTCAATGGCAGCCCGGACGATGTGCATGCCGTGAAGAAATGCGCGGCCAGCTGTTGTGGTGATGACGGCGTATTGCTGAAAAAATTTGAATAATTAAGTACAATTAGCACAATTGTCTATACAGAATATATATTGAGGTTTTATCTAAATGGCTAGAATGATTGAATGCGTTGTTTTAAAAACACAGTCAGAAGGACTGGAGTCTGCGCCACATCCCGGTGAATTAGGTGTTCGTATCTATGAAAATGTATCGGCAGAAGGCTGGGCAAAATGGCTGGAGCGACTGACCACAATTATTAATGAAAACAGTTTAAACACAGCTGACCCTCGCACTCTGGAATTAATTGAAGAACACATGTTAGGTTTCTTTTTTGATGAAGGCGACAAAGGCGGAGAGCCGGAAGGTTTTCAGCAGGCTAAAAAGAAAAAATAACGCCCATAAACTGAGTGTCTAATAATAAAAAGACAGTCTCAGTTTATTTTCTTTTGTTGACAGGTTTCTACGGCTTGTCTTTTCATCCTGTTCAATCAACCCAATAAATATTCCTGTTCATGTTTGTAAAAAGTCATTGTCATCACTGACTATGCAAATATTAAACATAAACATACGCTATATCTTTCGTCTTTCATTTATAGTTTTTACACAGCATACAAAGGATACTAAAAGCCAATATTTAGGTTTGATAAAAACTCCATCAGATCGTCCGCTTTTATGTTAATTAGAAATAATATATAAAAAACTTGGCTTAGCCGATAGTTAAACTGTTGTTTTTATTTAGAAATGTACATAGTTTTTTATAACTTCGAATAATCAATCCAGTGCGCTGAAAAACATAGAGCGATTCAGTTTAGGACAAGAAATAGACATTCAAAACCATCTAACGCATGATACATTTTAATAAAAAAGATCATTAAAAAATATGATTTGCAGTATACTTCGCAGTTTTATTGGGGGATATATAAATGGCTAATCTGACCGAGCTTGAGTGCGAAGTGGGTGAATTGATCATCGAGAGTTTAAATCTCGAAGATATTGCTCTTGATGAAATTGACCCGGAGGCTGAGCTTTTTAATGGTGGTTTGGGTTTGGATTCAATAGATGCTCTTGAGCTGGCAATGGCTATGTCAGTAAAATATGGGTTTCAACTGCGTTCTGACGACCCAGATAACTCACGAATCTTTTCTTCATTGCGCGCATTAACTGAGTATGTCGAATCAAACCGTAAAAGCTGATTCTAAATTTCAGCGAATAGCACTATTCAGTTTACAAATTTATCCCATTGTTGCTCATCTAGGTATTTTACTGGATCAGGTGCCATGGGCTGCTTCTTATCTGATCATAGTGATTTATCTCAATAGTCTTAAATGGCTTATTCTTCGTAGTATTATCACCAAATATTCTGTAATGTTTATTGTTGCCGTAATGCTGTATGCGCTCTTCCATTTTGAATTACAAACATGGCTCATTTATTTACCACCTGTATTAATCCCTACCTGGTTAGCGGTCATATTTTTAGGAAGTTTGCGTTCTGAGCGGGCCTTGATATCTCAAATTGCTGAACGTATAGAGGGTGAGCAGCTAGATGCCCAGCATCTGCGTTATACCAGACGACTAACCGTTATCTGGGGAGGCGTATTCATAGCGATGATTTGTGAAGCCGTAGGTCTAGCTATCTGGGCGACTTTTGAGTTGTGGTCGTGGTGGGTTCATGTTGGTAACTACCTGATTGTAGCAGCTCTTTTCTTGGGAGAGATGCTTTTACGCCCCCTATTTATTGGCCAACGTGCAAAAGTTGTTCAGATGTTTAAAGAAGTATTGCAGAGAAACTGGAATGGGCATAAAAATAAGTAAACCTGACCAGAGAGCTAATGTTGCCTGGTATAAGGGCCATTTTCTTGATTGGAAGACCTTTGAAGGTCATGTTGCACAGGTTCGTGAAAATATACTTAGCCTCGATGGCCGTACAGATAATTTACCATCGATCTCTAAGGTGCTTAACTTGTGTGAGAATCGTTATCATTTTCTGGTTGTGTTTACTGCAAGTATGCTGGAAGGTCGTATAACGGTAATGCCTTCAAATCGCAGCGAAGGTGAACTAGCCCGCATGATTGAATTAAATAAGGGAATACAGCAGGTTTGTGATACTGATATAGCAACGATCTGTCAGCTTGATATTGATGAGAATAGCACCTCTATCAACTGGAATATTAATTCAATCCCTGTTTCCATGGTAGTTGCAGAATTGTATACATCAGGTAGTACAGGAATACCTTGCGCTAACCCAAAAACATGGGGGCAACTGATTAATGGTGCGCAACAGGTGTATGCTAGGTTTGGACTTAATAAGTCCACGCCTAGCATCATTGCCACTGTTCCACCTCAGCATATGTTTGGATTTGAAATAAGTATCGTCATGCCTCTGGTATGTGGTGCTGTTATTCATTGTGATCAGCCCTTTTACCCGCTAGACATACAGCGTGCTATTTCTGCAATGCCATCACCACGCGTATTAGTTACAACACCTATTCATTTAAAAGCCTGCGTTACACTTGAAAAGGACTGGTCAGACATTGATTTTGTAATGTCAGCAACCGCACCTATGCCTGAAAATGTTGCACATCAGGCAGAAAAGATAATGAACACTCAAGTTAAAGAGATATATGGTTGTAGTGAGGTTGGGGCAATTGCAACTCGAAGAATGATAAAAAAAACAAGCTGGGAGCTGTTTCCTGATTATATTCTGAGTATTGAGAATGGTAATACATTACTCCAAATACCCACATTTAAGAACCCAATATCACTCCCAGATAAGGTCGAGATCGAGGCAGGCGGGTATTTTAAGTTAGTTGGGCGTACAGCTGATTTAATTAAGATTGGTGGAAAGCGGGGTTCAATTTTGGAGATAATCGAGCGTATTAAGGCTATCAAGGGTGTTGAAGATGCAGTGGTGTTCAGTCCAAATAATGAAAATGACCGTGTAAGATTAACGGCTCTAGTGGTTGCACCGGAAATGAATTCGAAACAAATACGAGAAATACTTGTGAATGAAATTGATCCTGTTTTTCTACCTCGTCCTTTATGTGTAGTGCCGGCTCTGCCTTATAATACGATCGGAAAATTACCCCGTGCTAATTTATTAGAGAGTCTTGATAAATATATAAAAGAGAGTAAATCGTGTTAGTCGCATCATTTTTGATTGCCTCAACACATCCATGCCTACCAGGGCATTTTCCTGGGCATCCGATTGCACCTGGGGTTGTGACTCTTGATCACGTTGCACGTGGTTTACTGCAACAAATTGATGGGGCGGATCTGGCAGGTTTTCCACAGGTAAAGTTTTTGAAACCATTATTGCCAGACGCAAAAGCACGGGTAATATACCATCCAAAGAGGAATACGCTTTTTCAGTTTAGCTGTGAAGTTGATGGGCAGGTTATTTTGACGGGGCAGATAGAACTCGCCTTGATTGAGAGCTGAGTTCATGGCGGAATGGACAGAGCAAAAAGAACGCAGCAATCCCTTCGCACTCAAATTAATCTGCTGGATTGCTTTACATCTCTCGAGAGGCTTTGCCCGTTTATGGCTTTGGCCTATCACTTTTTATTTTTTTATAAGCTCAAGACAAGTCCGTTTTGCTTCCCGACAATATTTGCATCGAGTAAACGGCTGTCATGGTAATGTTTGGGAAGTGATGAGGCATATCCATCATTTTTCTGCCATCGTGCTGGATAGAGTGTATTTTCTAACTGATCAGTTTGATCGTTTTAAAATAAACCTTCATAGTAAAGAATGCCTTGATCAAGTAATGTCTCAAGGAAAAGGCGCTTTGTTATTAGGCACCCATGTCGGAAGTTTTGATGCATTAAGATGTCTTGCAATAGGGCGCCAACATCTGCCATTAAAAATTCTCATGTATCAGGATCACAACGCGATGATCACTAAAATACTTGATGAACTCAATCCTAAAATATCAGACTCAGTTATCAATCTGGCAGATCCCTCTGCACTTTTACAAATGAAAGAAGCAATTGACCAGGGTTACCTCATTGGCATGCTGGGTGATCGAGTACTGAATGACGAAAAGAAAGTTTTGTGCAGGTTTTTAGGTGATGAAGTTGAAATGCCTGCAGGCCCCTTTGCACTAGCTCTATTACTTGGTGTGCCAGTAGTAGGATTCTTTGGAATATATAGAGGTAGTAATCGCTATGATGTATATCACTCAATGCTTTACGAAGGTCAGAAAGTTCCTCGTGCGCAACGTGATACGATGGTGAATAAACTAACGCAGGAATATGTGACTAGCATTGAGAAAATGGTACAGCGCTATCCTTATAACTGGTTTAACTTTTATGATTTTTGGAAAGATGGCGAATGAATTATTCTCTATTTATAATTTTTCTACTTCTTAATACATCAATATTGGCAGATACATTGTCTGATCGTCTATCAAATTTTTCCCAGCAAAAAAAACTGCATGGAAGTTTTGTTGAAACCTGGCGCTCTGGTTATTTAAATGAGCCGCTCATATCAAAAGGAGAGCTATCATATCAGGCACCAGGAAGGTTTCGAAAAGTTATTGAGCACCCGGAACCTGTCGAGCAAATAATAAAAGGAAATCGCATATATATTTCTCGAGATGGAGAAACAGAGATTGTGCAATTATCAAACCAGAAGAATTTAGCTGTCGGTATTTATGCTTTACGAGATGTGCTTGAGGGCAATGAAAGCAGCTTATTAGAACGTTTTAAATCAAATTATAGTCAGCTCAATAGCAACTGGGTGCTTGAGCTAGAGCCAAGAGTAAAACAGAAAGCTAAGCTGATTACTTTACATGGACAGGGGAATTACATTCAAAGGGTGCTCATTCTTTATCATAATGGTGATAGTTCATTAACTGAAATTTCAAATGATATTCTAAAATGAAGTCGAAGTTGAAAATCCTGATTGGGCTGTTAGTAATTGCTTTGTTTTTTATGTATTTGATAGCGCAGCTTCGGGTTGTCAGTGATATCGGACAGTTCATGCCAACTGCTCGGCACGACCCTCAGTTACAAGCTTTGATGAGTGAGCTTCAAAATGGACCGGCATCTACCGCCTTAATGATAAGAATTCATGATGCAGGTAGTTCGACTCTTGCTGACTTTAGTATGCGACTTCGTCAAAAACTAATAAAAGAAAATGAGATTTTTCGTGAAGTTCGTAATGGTGAAGAGGCTATGGACTGGCAAGAGTTCGAGAGGCTTTTTCCGTACAGATATTTGTTAAGTGAAAAGTCGGACTGGAGTTCTTCAGGTTTGCATAAAACCTTTCAGCAAAGACTGGTGGATTTACGTTCCGGAGCTGGCGCCGTACTAGGCGACATGCTAGGAACCGATCCTCAACTTGTTTTTGTTAAGTATTTACACGGGCTCATTGAATTAACCGGGCCTATTAAAAAACATGGAGTTTGGTTTGACAGGCAGCAACGAAGCGCCTTAATGCTGCTTCAGGTTCACGGTGAAAAACTAGAATTGGATCTTATGCAAAATGCAATTGATCAGGTTCAAAAATCATTTATAAGCATGTCACCAGAGGCAACAGCGCAATTGGAGGTTGCCGGCCCCGGCGTTATGGCTGTTGAGACACGTGCAGCAATAGAAAGAGTCATGCATCAAATGACTTTGGTAATTGTATTATTGCTAATGATAGTTTTTGTATTTGCGTACAGAAGCTTACGCTCTTTAATACTTGCAAGTATTCCTCTGGCTAGCGCGATTCTTGTTGCACTGACAGTGACTCAACTTTTTTTTGGTGAAGTACACAGTATCGTGTTGGTATTTGGAATTGCCCTGCTTGGTGTCTGTCTTGATTACCCCTTGCACTTTTTCAGTCACTTGCGGCCCGACCAGACTCCAGTGGAAAGTCTGAAAAAAATTTGGCCAACATTGAGATTAGGAGGCGGGTCTTCCATTTTCGCATTTTTAGCATTACTCGGCAGCGGCTTTGATGGTTTGAGTCAGCTAAGTATTTTTGCTGCCAGTGGGCTGGTTACTGCATTAGCCGTAACTCGATATATTTTACCATATTGGTTATCTTCTGATTGTATCAAGCCGAGGTTATGGTCAGTACATATTGAGTTTAGCTTTAAGAAACGAATACTTATTGCATTGATATTACTGATGTTACCAGTTGTATTAATAATTCAATCAGACATTTTTTGGGAAACGTCTATACACTCGATAAGCCCTGTCCCCGCTTCTGCAAGAGAGAGAGATCAGGACTTACGCCATAGCCTGAATATCCCAGAAGTTTCTCATGTCTTTTTACTCGCTAGCGAAGATGTAAACTCAGTTTTGCTTGCGAGTGAAAAAATTGAGAAAAGTTTGAATGAATTAAAAGATTTAGAAATAATTAGTAGTATATGGTCACCATCTCAGATATTACCTTCATCGGAAGTTCAATATCAGCGTCAATTATCACTACCTTCTTCGAAGGAGTTGAAACAAAATACGGAAAAAGCACTTAAAGGTTTACCGTTCCGCCTCGCAGCGTTTGAAGCGTGGGTAAAGCTGGTGGAAACAAGTCGTGATTTAGAACCCGTGGGGTATGATGAAATTCTGTCAACACCATTAGCCGTTATACTCAGGCAAGGGTTGTTTAAATACCAGAATCAATGGGTTGGGGTTGTTCGTGTGGGTGGTGTGAGGTCGAATGCGGAACTGCATAACTGGCTGGCATTACATCCAGATGTGAAAAGTAGCTATGTAGAAATCAAACGAGCTACCGAGCATTTATTAAACGAATATCGTAAGACTACATTTGAACGATTGATCGTGGTCGTTATTTTCTTGGGAATAGTGGTGCTTCTTTGGTCACGCAGTATTCATGACACTATCTGGGTATTATTACCAGTGGGTATAGGAATACTCAGTGGTATTGCTATGCCATTATTAATGGGGACAGCAATTAATGTGTTTCATTTGCTAGCCTTATTATTGGTTTTAGGTATGGGTCTGGATTACAGTTTATTTTTTAATAGAACAAATGGCGGGAAACTAGAGCAGCAACAACGCTTTCATGCAATTAGCATAAGCGCACTGACAACATCTTCAGCATTTTTAGTGCTGGCATTTTCGTCTGTTCCAGTGTTAGCCGGGATGGGACAAACAGTAAGCTCAGGAATTTTAGGATGTTTTCTATCATCGTGGTTATTGGCTTGCCCACAAGAAAAGTCCCATAAAGAGGAAATAATATGACAATGCAACCGTTAGCTGTTACCGCAAAAACAATTGTAAATGCTTGTGGTAAGGGTGAATCTGCCATGCTTGAGTCACTAAAGAAAAATAAAAGTGGTTTACGTCAGCAAGGCTACCCAGACTTATCTTTTGATACATGGTTAGGTAGAGTGGACGGACTTGAAACAGTTGAAATTGAAACTGAATTAAAACAGTTTAACTGCCGTAACAATCGATTGGCATATATGGCATTAAATACTGATGGTTTTCGGCAATCTGTAGAAGTTGCGAAAAAAAAATACAGTGCAAATCGTATCGGTGTTTTTGTTGGTACAAGTACATCGGGTGGGGCTGAGACAGAAAGCGCATATAAGTATGCGCGTCAGCACGATGGCGTGTTGCCTGTTGATTATCAACTAATGCCGACTCACAACACGGCTTCTTTACATAATTATGTGCGGCGTTCTTTGGGAGTGACAGGGCCAGGGCATGCCATATCGACAGCCTGCTCCTCAAGTGCTAAAGTTTTTGCTGCTGCTTATCGACATATCGCTTCGGGTCGATGCGATGCAGCGATTGTTGGTGGGGTTGATTCATTATGTTTGTCTATTCTTTATGGTTTTAACTCGTTACAGCTTGTTTCAAGTGAGATTTGTCGGCCTTACGATGCTAATCGTAATGGCATTAATATAGGCGAAGGAGCCGGTTTTGTACTGCTTGAACCAATGGAAGCTGGACACGGAAAAGTTAAATTTAAAGGATATGGTGAGTCAAGTGATGCGTACCACATGTCAACACCTCATCCTGAAGGTGATGGAGCGGTTCAATCGATGACAGGTGCTTTATTAAGAGCTGGCTTAGGTTCTAATGACATTGAATATATTAATTTGCATGGTACAGCGACTCGCAATAATGATGCGGCGGAAGCACATGGTATAAAACGTGTTTTTGGTGAGAAGATAACATGCAGCTCTACTAAAGGTTTTACAGGTCATACTCTTGGAGCTGCAGGTATTACCGAGGCAATTATTTCGATATTGTCACTTGAATATAATGTCTTACCGGGTAATCTAAATATACAACATATAGATACTGTACTTGAGGTGTCACCATTGATGAAAACTCAGAGTCATTCTGTAGAAAATGTAATGAGCAATAATTTTGGTTTTGGCGGCAGTAATTGCAGCCTGATTTTTGGTTGGTGATTCATGACAGTTTTTATAAATGATATATCAGTTATTGCTCCGGGTTTAGTGGATAGATCACTCACTCGATCCATTTTACGTGGTGATGAGCATTGGGCTTATGAGGATATGCCTCCTTTAAAACCTGAAATGTTACCTGTTAATGAACGACGACGTACAACGATGGTGATCAAGCTGGCATTAGAGTGTATTCAGAGTTTACTAAAAGACCATGATGATTTGAAAACAGTTGCGACAGTATTTGCGTCGTCCGATGGGGATCTTGGTATTGTTGATAAAATGTGTTCTGCACTAGCAGAAGAAAATAAAATCATTTCACCTACTTTGTTTCACAACTCTGTGCATAATGCGCCAGCCGGTTACTGGTCGATTGCAGCATCAATGAAAGGCCCGTCAACGAGTTTGTCTGCTGGTGATGAAACATTTATGGCAGGGCTTCAGGAAGCTGTTTCTCAGGTTGAAATAGAAGGTGGTACGGTGTTTTTTGTGGCATATGATTATCCGGCACCTGAATTATTAGATAGTTGTCGACACTTTGAATATCCATTAGCAATTGCAATACGGCTTAGTGATCTGGCAGAGCATAAAGTATTGGGAACAATAAAGTTAGATGGTCCCGATACAGTAGCAAAAGTAAGCCGTTGTCGTAATGTATCTCTGGAAAATTTACGTAAAGCATCTCCTGTCGGTTGCGGCCTACCTTTAGTAGAAGCCATAGTCAGGCGTGCACGTATGCAGGTAGTTATACCATATTTACAAAATGAAGCATTTCGGGTTTCGATCTCACATTAATACAGAGTTACTATGTTAAAACACGATGCAATTTGCAAAATGATTCCACATGCTGATGACATGTGTATTCTTGATGCTGTGAAAAGCTGGGATGAAAAGAGCATTACTTGTTTAAGTCATGCGCATAAAAAAACAGAAAACCCTCTTCGAAACGAAAATGGTTTGCCGATGTCATCTCTTATAGAGTTTGGTGCCCAAGCTATGGCCGTACACGGCTGTCTATTGGCAGAAGAACAAAACCTCACAATGTCAGAAGGATATCTAGCTGCTTTACGGGATGTAAAATTAGCGAGAGGCTGGTTATCTGATATTGAGGGTGAACTTGAAATCTATGCTGAGTGCCTGTTTGCTGATGCTGGTAACATGATTTATATAATGAGAATTGAAGCTCAAGGTAAACTGCTGGCCAGCGGAAGAGCAACGGTTGTTTCAATATTTAATGAAAGGGTTAATTAAGTATGAGAAGGGCGTTAATAACTGGCGGAAGCGGAGACATAGGCGGTGCAATTGCAAAATTATTAGCTGCCGATGGTCATTATGTATATGTACATGCCAACAACAACCTTGCAAAAGCTGAAGAGGTTGTAAAATTAATTCATCAAGAAGGAGGTAAGGCTGAAGCTATTCAATTTGATATCTGTGATCAAGCGGCCACTCAGACTGTACTGGATCAAGTATTAAGTGCAGGGCCGATTCAGATTCTCGTTAACAATGCTGGATTACATGCTGATGTTGTTATGGCTGGCATGGACAGTACACAATGGCATAATGTCATTGATGTAAATCTTAATGGTTTCTACAATGTTACACAGCCGTTATTGCTGCCTATGATAAAAACACGTTGGGGTCGTATTATCAATATGACTTCAATAGCAGGTGTAATGGGAAATCGTGGACAGGTCAATTATGCAGCCGCCAAAGCAGGTTTGATTGGGGCGACAAAATCGATGTCGCAAGAAATGTCATCACGAGGTATCACTTCAAATGCGGTAGCGCCAGGAATTATCGCAGGTGTAATGACTAAAGATGCTTTTGATAAGGATACAATTAGTCAGTTAGTTCCTATGAAGCGTGCTGGCACCCCAAATGAAGTAGCAGCACTTGTTTCTTTTTTGGCATCTGATAATGCAGCTTATATTACAGGACAAGTTATAAATATTAATGGAGGCATGGCATAGTCTGACTTAAACGTCTTGTAAGATTATTATTTACTTAAGTATGAATTTGATAAATCAGTTTGCAAGATTTAGAATAATTTATAATTATTTTAGAGTCATTGAATACGTGACAGGATTTTTTTGTTACGTGTGAGCTTTGCATAAGTTCGACCGGTCATATACCAGTTCAGATGAAAAGCTTCAGCAAGAAGAATCAGTGTTGCCACAAACCCAAAGGTGTATGAATCTTCAGCTGCACACCTTTCAGCATCAAAACCAAAACCTTTTGCCATAATGCCTGCACGTGCAAGATGATAACGATTGGTGATAAGGGAAATTGGTTTTTCAGAAACTGTAGTGCTTGTTTTCAGGTGTTTCATATTTTCGAGTGTGTTGCGTGAACTTTCTTCTATTTTAATAATTTCTTTTTTCACATCGTGATGTTCAAGATATCTCTTACCAGAAGATGCTTCGCTGATCTCTGACTCACCAGTAATCCCCCCCAATATGTATATGATCTTGTCAGGCGATTGCATAATGATTTGTTTTACCCGCGTGAGTCGCTGAAGATAATCATAATCTGGCGAATTATTGCGAAGCTTTTTTCCTAATACAACTATCTGTGAGGCTTTTGCATTGCAGCCAGATTTAACAGCGACAGATAAAACATAGATAAAAGATAAGAAAAATGTAACACCAAATGATAGGGTGATAATCAGCACTGAAAGCATTAAGGTTAGATAGCCATTGTAGTCTTTATGTGAATTTTGTTTGGGTAGCAGGTTAGGTTTAATGCAGGAATTGTATAAACCTTTTAAATAAAACCCACGACTGATTAAAGAGCGTGCAACCATAATAGTGATATATGTAATATCGCGTAAGCCATTAAAATGACTAGGCCTTGCATTTTCTGCATAAACAGCAGGAATACTTACCGCAGAACACCTTATTCCTTGTTGAGCTGCTTTGATGAGTATTTCGCTTTCAAATACAAAACTATTTCGTTTTGATATTGGCATTTCTAAATTATGGAATAGTTTCTCTGGATAGACTCTGAATCCTGACTGGCTATCTGATATTGGGTATCCAGCTGCCCATGCAATCCAGAAATTTGCAATTTTGTTGGCATAGTAGCGTTTAGCTGGTATTGCAGATTTGTCCGCCAAACGAGCTCCAATGATAATCTGACTAGTTTGAGATTCTGCTTTTGCTAATAATGTTGGGATATCTTCAGGCGCGTGCTGTCCATCAGCATCAAGAGTGACAATATATTTTACATTATGTTGTCTGGCAGCTTTAATTCCAGCCCACAGACATGCAGCCTTTCCTAGATTGTTTCTATTTTTAATTAAATTTACTGGTAGTCCTTCAAGTCTGGCTGACGTCTGGTCTACTGACCCGTCATCGATGACAATAACAAGACTAGAGTATTTCAATGATCGCGTTACGATATCGTGAATAGTTGATTCTTCGTTATAAGCGGGTATGACAATTGCAAAATTTGATGAGTGATTACTGTGCTGCATGATTACTCTTTATACTTGTCTTCATTTGTAAAATTGTATATCTTCTAATGCTTTATGGGAATAATAATAAGAGGGTCTATATGAAAAAAATATCGTACTTATCAATGTTAGTTGTAATCAGTGTATTAGCACTTGCTGGCTGTCGTTCTGGCTTAGTTATGAATATTGAAGATGCTATAATTCCAGTTAGTGAAAAGCATAGTGAAGAAAATATAAAGAAAGCGATTGTTCGCGCAGGAGGAACGCTTGGGTGGCAAATTAAAGATGCTAGTCCTGGTCATTTAACTGGTACCTTGATCCTGAGAGAGCATGTTGCGGTTATTGATATAGCATATGACAAAAACAAATATAGTATCAAATACAAAGATAGCACTAACCTAAATTATGACGGTGAAAGCATTCATAGTAATTATAATGGCTGGATACAACGTTTAAATCAAAATATTCAGGTTCAGTTATCTCACCTATAAGGCTCTGATAAGTCAAAAGCGATACTCTCGAGTATTTGCTTTTGACATATCTGTTAGCTGTTGAATGTTTTTTTAAAAAGTGACAATACGTCTTCATCTTTTTTTTAGTTATTGTTTTTAATAACTTCTCTCGCAGCCCATCTGGCAAATTCTTCTCTGGTACAACTACTACTATGACCGTAATGCGCACCTTCTGAGCAGCGGTAAATAACTAAATCATTTTCAGGACTGGGGTTGTGTGATTGATCAATGATCTGACGAACAGACCATGAATTACCATGTTTGCCATTGGTGTAATAATGCCCAAGTTTAATCTGGTCTGCGGTAAGTCGGTCATTATCAGCATGTTCAAGCGATAACAAAAATAAACGATTGAGGTCTTCGGCAGTGGCATCTATCACCAGGTTCATGTCGGAGATAGCTTGTTCAATGTGCTTTGCTTCAACCGGCGAACGGCTCGCATCTTCTTGTTCTTTCTTGTTTTCAATAAAGCGCATCATGCATATCGGATAGCGGCGCCAGTCAAAGGCACTGTTAAAGATGACTGCAATAATAAAAATCACCAGCACATTGATATAAATTGGCGATAGCAGATACCAGTAACCAAGTTCATGGATTGCGGGCCCGCCAATCACTGCCGCTAAAGCGGTTGCACCACCGGGCGGGTGTATGCAGTTTAAAACATGCATGGCGCCAATCGCCAGACCAACTGCCAGGCCTGCGGCGAGAATAGGTTCGGGAATCAGCAGGTAACAGCTCACTCCAACAAAAGCCGAAACCAGATGTCCCATAAATAAGGCCCATGGCTGAGACAAGGCACCATGTGGTACAGCAAACAGTAGGACCGCTGAGGCGCCCATTGAAGGCACAATGATGGCTGCAGAGTGCGCGTCGGTACTCAGGTAACTTATCAGGTAGGTAATGGATATGCCAATAACACCGCCGACGGTAGCAACTATTTTATCGCTGCTGCTTGTTGTGGTTCGTTCGATCCCAAAAAATTGTTTGAGTTTATTTAGCATGTTCGTTTATTTTTCTGTGGGATCTTGATTGTAAGGGTTAAGCTATTGTTTGAGCAAATTGACAGGCGTTTTAATTTATTAACGCCTTTAAAAAATAAGGTAAATCAGGAAAAAATTACAAGGCCTGTATATTCCAGACCGGATTAATCACAAAGTTTAATTTACTGTGCGCTTCTCTTAAAGCGCGTTCTGTTTCTTCCGGTGATTCAGCTTCAGCAAAAATAAAACCAAGGTAACTGGAAGATGCAGGCAAACAATCGACTTGATTGCCAACAGGTATATCAATGGTTAGAGAAGTGATGTTGGAAACTTTATTGGCTTCCGTTAAACCCTCGACACGTTTCAAAATGCCGGCTTTGGGGACCGGTATCATTAATACGCCTGAACTGTGTTGTTGTGGTTCAGGTTTAATCGGTTCATCGATGGCGTAGCTAATGACCAGTTCTTCAAGTGAATAATCCGCTGAAGGTTTTAAGCTCTGGCCACAATCGCCACCGATGGTGCGCGCAGCGACTTCTAAAATCCACGGTTTATTGGTTTCATCGATACGCAGTTCAGCATGGATCGGGCCAGTGACTAAACCGTATGACTGGCAGCATTTTAAAACTTCTTGCTGGCAGGCTGACAACACATCTGCTGTTAAGCGTGAAGGAGTGATGTAATAAGTTTCTTCGAAATAGGGGCCTTCAAGCGGGTCTGGCTTATCGAAAACAGCGAGGGTTGTTAGCTGATTGTTATGGAGCAAACCTTCAAGCGCAATTTCAACACCCTGAATGTATTGTTCGATTAATACAAATTCCCGGGCTTCCTTATCGTAGGTATCCTGAATAATAGGTACGATTTTTTCTATTGCCTGTTTTAATTCAAGTTCATTATTGGCACGAATCACACCACGGCTGGCTGACAAGTTCAGTGGCTTGATAACAACAGGGTAAGGAATGTCTATCTCACTAACATCATCTTTAACGTGGATTTTTTTATGCCAGGGAATGTTGATGCCAGCCTCAGATAAAAATTGCCGGGCCAGATCTTTGCGTTGTGTTAAACGGGTGGCACTGGCCGGGTTATGAGGTAATTTCAGGATTGAGGCAGCTTCAGAGGCAAGCTCTATGGTGGTGTCGTCTGTGCCTAAAATACCAATAAAGGGCTTTGTCTTTGCTAATTCGAGAAGGTCTTGCAATGCCTGTTCAGGTTGATTGAGGTCAATATGAATGCCATCACAGCCTCTGGGCAATAAGGCAAACTCACTGACTGAGGCAATCAGGGGTACTAAATTGAGTTTTTTTGCAGCTAAGAGGTAGGGAGCGAGTCGATAGCTGCCCGGCGGTGCAATGATCAGCAGTCGCCGGGCAGTATTAGATGTGTTCAAAAAAGGGTCTGACTAGAAGTGGTTATGCGCAACCACCACCGCCACCACCGC
>Ga0316206_1001161_pt1 | contig 25673 bp, 22 predicted proteins | sample 6monthpyrite_MG_FD_204942 | JGI IMG/M metagenome (GOLD analysis project Ga0316206, IMG submission 204942) | Microbial mat bacterial communities from mineral coupon in-situ incubated in ocean water Damariscotta River, Maine, United States -... | ecosystem: Environmental > Aquatic > Marine >... | reverse complement strand
TGCTGCTTTGTTGTCTGGAGGCGCGCATTATACGGCCTTAATGCCAGCCGTCAACAGCTAAATGTAAAATAAATGAAATAAAACTGAAAAAAGATTGTTACGGGATTTTTAAACCGGGGGAAACAACACCAACAACAACTTAACTTGCTGTTATAAAACAAAAAAGACTTTAAGACCTCTTTTACCCTGCTTCGGTCTCACTTGACTGCTTCTGGATGATGTAAACCATAACCCTGCGCAAAATCAACTCCAATCGACCTGACCTCATTCATGATTGCATCATTTTCAACAAACTCAGCAATCGTTTCCAGGCCAGCAACCCGGGCTATCTGGGTTACTGCCTCTACAATCGCCCGATCCATCGGATCTGCTACAATATCTTTCACAAAATTGCCGTCTATCTTCAGAAAGTCTGCCGGGATTGCCTTCAGGTAGGAAAATGAGCTTAAGCCGGAACCAAAATCATCCAGCGCTATCTTGCAACCCAGACTACGAATATCCCTGATAAACTCAACGGCCTCCTGAAAACTGGAAATAGCCGCAGTTTCTGTAATTTCAAAACATATCATTGATGGCATAATGCCTGATTGTTTAATTTGTGCATTAATATAATCAAAAAACTCTTTGTCGCTCAATGATGCGCCTGAGAGGTTAATAAAATATCGATGCGAATCATCACCAGTGCCATGCTTGCTAGCGATATAAGTAAATGCAGTTTTTATTACCCAGCGGTCAAGCGCTGGCATCAGATTGTAACGCTCTGCCGCTGGCAAAAATGTGCCCGGCAAAATAATCTCATCATTACCTTCATCCAGCCTGATCAGGAATTCACACTGCTTCGACGCACTCCCTTCAGACTGCACCGGAAATATTCCTTGCTGGTATAATACAAACTGATCATTCTGTAATGCATGGTTAATACGTGACACCCATTCCATCTCGCCATGACGCAGCAGCATTTCCTTATCATCAATGCTATAGATGTGATAACGATTTCGCCCTTTATCTTTTGCAAGATAACACGCCATATCAGCAGATTTCAGAACATCTGATGCCGTTTTTCCATACCCGTCAATCACCACCATACCCATACTGGCGCCAATAACAAATGATTTACCATCCCAGGAAAATCTGAAATCACGTACCATACTCAGTATTTTTCCAGCAATATCCTTCGCTCGACCCATTGAACAATACTCAAGTAGAATACCAAATTCATCGCCACCCAACCGCGCAAGGCAATCACTTTCTCTTACTGCATCCCGTAACAACACGCCCAGCTGACGCAACAACTCGTCACCAGCATGATGCCCGCATGTGTCATTAATAATCTTGAACTGATCCAGATCAAGATATATCAGAATGTGCGTGCAGTCTTCACTTACAGCCAGGTTTATTGCATGATCCAGTCGTAGCTTGAACTCATGACGATTAGCCAATCCTGTCAATGCATCGTGGTAGGCCATATGATGTATCGTGTCTCGCGCCTGCCGGGTCACCTTTCGATTAACCGCCTCTCGCAGCTCCCTCTCTATTGCTGGCACCAGACGTTTAAGGTTGTTTTTCATGATGTAATCATGCGCACCGGCTTTCATGGCGCTGACAGCCACATCCTCGCCGATACTACCTGAGACAATAATAACGGGGACATCGCCACCCCGCTCTGACACAATTTCAATTGCACGTTCGGATCCAAACCCTGGCAGGTTATGATCTGTAATAACAATATCCCAATCGTTCTTACCTAGCGCAACATACATACCTTCTTCAGAATCAACTCGAAGATACTCGGGTACATAGCCACCCTGCTTTAGCTCACGAATCAGCAATAGCGCATCATCTTCCGAGTCTTCAACAAGCAAAAGCTTCAAAGGTTTTAATGAATTATCTGACATTATTTATTTATAGGGTTGCTCATTCAGTACCAACCAGTACAAACCTAGCTGCCTCACCGCCTCCATAAACTGATCAAAATCCACCGGCTTTCTTATATAGCTGTTTGCACCTAACTCATAGCTTCCAATAATGTCTTTATCTTCATTCGATGTGGTCAGGATAACAACGGGCTGACAGCGTGTTTTCTCATTCTCACGTACAGCTTTTAAAACCTCCAGTCCATCAAGTCTGGGCAACTTCAGATCAAGCAAAACCAGCTGCGGATGATGACCGGGATCACGATCTGCATAGGCGTTGCGGCAAAACAGAAAATCCAGTGCCTCTACACCATCCCTGACAACATGCACTGCATTGGATATATTATTTTTTTTGAGTGCACGCAGGGTCAGAGCCTCATCATCAGGATTATCCTCGATTAACAAAATATACTTATCAGACGTATTCATTATATTCCCCCCAGTCTATAACGGTCACCACGCTTCCCCTAAGCCATAGCATATTAATATGTTATTTCTGCATTAAAGCTATATAACGTGCAAGCTTCCAAATAGCAAGCATACGCCGACCAAGTAATAATAGCTCCAGAGCACAAATACCGGATACTCAAAAATCAGCGCCTGTCAGAGTAAAATAGAACGTGGCCCCAGCATCAATCTCTGCTGATGCCCGGATTACACCGGAGTGGCGCATGATGATCCGCTGCACTGTGGCAAGACCAATACCTGAGCCTTCAAATTCATTGTCATGATGTAGTCGCTGAAATGCACCAAACAGTTTTGATGCATACTTCATATCAAAACCGACTCCATTATCCCGAACAAAGAAAAATTTCGTTCCGGCTTCAAGCAGAGTCCCTATTTCAATAATGGCTTTTTTCTTCTTGCCTGTGTACTTCCAGGCATTTCCTAACAAGTTATCCAGAACTATTTTCAACAAGGGCTTGTCTGCAACCGTTTTCATACCTGATTCAATTTCTACACAAACCTCCCTTTGAGGCTCGCGTTCCTGAAGCTCGTTAACGACCTGCTCAACCATCTTACTCAGATCAACTTCTTGCTTGTTCAGCTCTATACGTGTTACGCGAGACAAATCAAGCAGGTCGTCGATCAACCCCGACATTTTATTTGCGCCGTTATACACTCTGTTAAGATAATCCTTACCTTCTGTATCAAACTGTTTACCATAATCTTCTTTCAGCGCTTGCGTAAACCCGCTGATTGAACGCAATGGCGCTCTGAGATCATGTGAAACTGAATAACAGAAAGACTCCAGTTCCTTATTTAACAAGTCCATTTTAGCTGTTCGCTCAGACACCAGATCCTCAAGATGATTGCGATGCAGTTCCAGTTCTTCATTTATCTGATAACGTTCAACCTCTGCCGATATCCGCGTTGCAAATAAACCCAGAATTGATTCAATCCAGCCTTCCATCTCCATCGGCTGCGTATCCATAACCGAGACCAGGCCGGCCAGTTGATTATCGGATGATAACAATGGCGCACCAAAATAACTCTCCACGCCCATCTCTTTCAACATAGCGTCATCCGGATATAAACGCCATGCGTCGCATGGGATCAGCTCCTTACTATAATCCAGAATATCACTGCAAGGCGTTCCATCCAGTTCATACTCGAAATTTTCAGCGTAGTCTTCACCACCCCAGACAACTAAAGTCCTGACATGTTTTTTGTCTGGCAACAAGATACCAATGAAAGCAAACTTCGCCTGATATACTTCAGCAAGACTTCTGACAGTATCTCGTAAAAAGTTCTGATAGGAATCACCCGAACTACTTTTCGCGAGTGCCGCTATCATTTCCTGAACTCGGGTCTTGTCAGTCACATCCTGAAAAACGGTAATCAAACAGGATTCTCCATCCAGCTCTATGGGATGCACTGCAAACTGGCTCTGGATCTGTTTCCCTTGTTTATTCACCATGATGCGAACCTCATGATCAAGACCGCCGTGTTTCCTAACCTGCTCTATCATTGGCTCACGATCGTCAGGATTTAACCACAAACCCAGTTCCCGGGTTGTTTTACCTTTGATTTCATTAATGTTGTATTGAAATAATTCTTCAAACGCCTGATTAATATCAATAACGCAGCCATCGCTCATGCGGCTTATCAATATCGCGACCGGGCTTCCCTGAAATACCCGGGAGAACTTTTCCTCTGACTGACTCAGTGCATCTTGCGCATGTTTTTGCTCGGTGATATCGAACATGAATCCCTGTAGTTTGGTTTGCCGCCCTTGTTCATTGATAATAATAACGCTGTCTCTTATCCACACAATACGTCCATCTGCCGCTTCCATGCGATACTCAAACTCATGGTCTTCACCTCGTCGAGTCGATGCCGTGCAAAAATTGATCACAGCATCCCTATCCTCATGGAAAATATGTGTTTGCCAGAAAGATTCCTGATACCAGTCTTCAACAGGGTAACCCAGTATGCTGACAGCTTGTGGCCCAACATAGGTAAAACGCCAGGTCTCCAGGTCCAGCTCCCAGGGTATAGAGTTGGTTGACTCAACAAGCTGGCGATAACGCTTCTCGCTTTGCTGCATGCTTTGTAACAGCTGTGAATAATCTGCAGCCAGAACACCCATTTCATCGGTAGACATGGGTTTGAGTTTTTCAAAATCCAGTGTTGACTCATTACCGGCACGCATAATGAGTTGCTGTAACGGCGATAATGACTGACTGATACTACGCACAAATATCAAACTGCCGATAATTGCCAGCACTTCCAGCGCCAGCCAGACCAGAAATGTCTCTGCTTCAAAATAACCAGTGCGAGTCCAGAAATACTGTACCAGCATGGTATCGATAAGCAACGGTACCAGCGCGCCTATCAAAAACACCTTGACCTTTAATGAGACGACTGGGCGTTGAATAGCTATGCTTGACAGTGCACGGCCGAACAAGTCATAAATAAGGAAGAATATTGGCAAGCCGACAATAATCGATACAATCAATGCAATCAGCTGAATACGAAACCAGTCGACTGGCTGAGCAACATAATCCGTAAAATACTCGGCACTTAATATGACTGAAGCCGGCGCCAGTGCTAAATAGAATAAAAAAATTGCCCAGAAGTGAAGTAGAAAAGATCTCAGGGCCTTTAATGCCAACTGCTTTTCGTCAGCATTACATTCCTGCCGGCCTGCACAAAAGGTAATCGGGCTCACCATGCGCGGAAAATACCAGACTGAAAAAAATATCCAACTGATAATATAAAGTGGCTCGGTTGGCGTCGTTAAAATATCAAGCAGTTGCGCAGGTGTTAATACATTAATAAAAACTATGAACGACAAGCCAATTACTGCAGGCAGAGTCCAGGCCAACAAAATCAGATTGCGAAATTTTCGCCTGAATTGCTCAGGCGTAACCGCTATGAATGTACCTGCCTGCTGATCACGTTTTTCCATTCTCTCCCCTTGATATCCATATCACTTCACCGTTTCTAATTATATAAGCGTTTTACTCATCCTAGGGTAGAAGTCAGGTATTTAGCAAATTTTATGCGAATATTTACAAGGATACCCTTATAACAGGCTGTAAACACCATCAAATAGCTGATACTCGTGCAAAACGACGTTTGCCGACCTGGTAAACATGCTGCGAATCTGCCTTTACAATATGCCTTGAATCCTCAAGCTTCTTGCCGTCTACCTTGACCGCTCCCTGCTTGATCATGCGCATAGCATCTGAAGTGCTCTTGACCAGTTCAGCTTCTTTCAGCAAATTACATATCGGCATTCCGGCTTCTCCAACCGTAATAGTTAGCTCAGGCATGTCTTCAGGCATCGCACCTTTCTGGAAACGGGCAATGAAATTCTCACGCGCTTTTATAGCTGCACCCCGATCATGAAAGCGCTCAATAATCTCTTCACATAACAAAAACTTGATGTCACGCGGGTTTGCACCTTGCTCGATATCCTGCCTGAACTGCTCAATCTCTTCCAGCGGACGGAAACTGAGCAATTCGAAGTAGCGCCACATCAATTCGTCGGAAATAGACATGATTTTGCCAAACATTTCATCAGGCACTTCATCTATACCAATATAGTTACCCAGCGATTTGGACATTTTCTGTACCCCGTCCAGCCCTTCCAGAATAGGCATGGTCAGCACGACCTGGGGTTTCTGACCATAAGCTTCCTGTAACTGGCGCCCGACCAGTAAGTTGAATTTCTGATCTGTACCACCGAGCTCAACATCTGCCTTCATCGCGACTGAATCGTAGCCCTGTATTAAAGGATATAAAAACTCATGGATGGAAATAGACTGGCCTGACTTATAACGCTTGCTGAAATCGTCCCGCTCCAGCATACGTGCCACGGTATGTTTTGCGGTCAGTTCGATTAAATCGGCCGTGGACATCTCATTCATCCAGCTGGAATTAAACATAACCAGTGTTTTTTCAGGATCGAGTATCTTGAATATCTGCTGTTCGTAACTTTTGGCATTATCGATAACCTGATCGCGTGTTAATGGCGGTCTGGTCGCGCTTTTTCCTGTAGGATCGCCGATCATGCCGGTAAAATCGCCAATCAGGAACATAACCTCATGCCCCAGATCCTGAAACTGACGTAATTTGTTTATCAATACCGTGTGCCCAAGATGCAAATCGGGCGCCGTTGGGTCAAACCCGGCCTTGATACGTAAGGATTTACCCGTTTTCAGCTTTTTCACAAGATCAGCTTCGAGCAAGATCTCGTCTGCACCGCGCTTGATAATGGCTAATGCATCTTGATGATTTGTCATAATTTACCCTGTAGAAATTGAACCTTTTCTGTCGCACAGAAGATACGCGAAATGCGGCGTGAATTCCAATTCAATAAAGAAAGCTGCCTGAGTTATTGACCCGAACATCAAAGACCGCTACAGTTAAACATAAAAGTAAGTAAATTCCGTATATTAGACGTTATTCATGCGACACGACTATAAGTTTTTATCAGAGCAACATTCAGCAACAGGCTACTTTTTCCGGTCTGGTAAGCTGCATTTACTATTGTTATCGCTTATTGCAATCACTATTTTTATTGCAATAAGCCTGACATCAGACGATGCGGATGCAAAAAAATCTTCAGCATCTGTCGTCAGTACACCCGCGGAACTACCCATGCCTGCGAAACCGGCCCCCAAACGGCTGATTGAATCATTACCTTTACCTGCGGAACCACAAGTAAATTCATTATTACGCCCGATAAGAAAACAACCTCAGGCAACAGAAACCACCCTCGATACATGGCATGTTGTAAAAGTCAGGGCTGGCGACAACATGGCGCAAATTTTTTCACGCCTGAAACTAAGCCCGGGCACATTACACCAGATTGTGCGGTTGAATAAAGATACCCGTCGACTAACACGCGTATTACCTGGCGACAAGATTCGCTTTTTAATCAATGATAAACAACAGCTGCAAAAACTGGTTTACCAGTTCAATATTGCCAACAGCCTGAATATTACCAAATCAACCCAGGGCTATCAGGCCAGTATCATTACACGTAAACTTGAGCGTCGAATAGCCCATTCAAGCGGCGATATCAAACACTCACTATTTCTGGCCGCACAAGCTGCGGGTATGACTGATAACATGACTATGCAACTGGCCAATATATTCGGCTGGGATATCGACTTTGCGCTGGACATCCGCAAAGGTGACCGCTTTACAGTTATCTACGAAGAAATTTATCTGGATGATAAAAAGATTCGTGATGGTGACATTATTGCCGCCGAGTTTAACAACCGTGGCCACTCCTATCGTGCTATTCGCTTTACAGACAAAAATGGCCGCAGCCAGTATTACGCCCCTAATGGACGCAGTATGCGCAAAGCATTTTTACGAACCCCTGTTGATTTTTCCCGTATCAGTTCGCGCTTCAGCCTGGGACGAAAACACCCGATCCTCAACCGGATACGTGCGCACAAAGGTGTCGACTATGCAGCACGACGTGGCACACCGATCAAGGCAACCGGCGATGGCCGCATCGTATTCAAGGGACGCAAAGGCGGTTATGGCCGGACTATCATTATCAAACATGGTACTGCCTATAATACCCTGTATGCACACATGAACAGTTTTAATCGTAAAGCCCGCTATGGTTCACGCGTCAAACAAGGACAGGTTATCGGCTATGTTGGCAGTTCCGGCCTTGCAACAGGCCCTCACCTGCATTATGAATTCCGTTTAAATGGTGTTCATCGCAACCCGCTCACCATTCGTTTGCCCAAGGCATCATCACTGCCCAAAAAATACCGCACAGACTTCCAGAAAAAAGCTCAGGAGCTGGTCAGCCAATTAAACCTGATTAAACATAATACTCTGGCACTGAATACACAGTGAGCACGCAAGCTAGTTGCCCCGAGTATTATATTGGGCTAATCTCTGGCACCAGTGTTGACGCGATCGATTGCGCACTCATTGACACAGCTAACAATAATGTTCGATTGCACTGTGCTTCCGCGTTCCCTATACCTGACAAACTTATAAGCGACATTCACCAACTGTGTGCCGAAGGCCAGTCAGCAAAGCTGCATGATATCGCTACAGCTGACATTGCACTGGGGCAGCTGATGGCTGATGCCGTGCAAAACCTGTTATCTGAATGCCAGATAGACGCCTGTAATATTTCTGCCATCGGTAGCCACGGACAGACCATTTACCATCACCCGCATGGCAACCATCCTTACAGCTTGCAAATCGGCGACCCTAATATTATTGCCGAGAGAAGTGGCATTACAACTGTTGCAGATTTTCGCCGCCGTGATTTAGCCGCAGGAGGTGAAGGTGCACCACTGGTTCCGCTGTTTCACAAGGAGATTTTTCATTCAGATACTGAAAACAGAGTGATTTTGAATATAGGTGGCATTGCCAATATCACTGTTTTACCTGCTGACAACAGCATACCTGTCACTGGTTTTGATACCGGTCCAGGCAACACCCTCATGGATCAATGGATCTTAAAACACTTTAACAGACCTATGGACACTAATGGTGAGATTGCCAGACGGGGTAAAGCTGATAGCTCTCTACTACAGACATTTTTGCAGGACAGTTATTTTTCACGCCCCGCACCCAAAAGTTCGGGGCGTGAATACTTTAACCCTGAATGGTTAGCGTCATATTTAAATAGTAACAACATCAGTATCGAAGATGTACAGGCAACACTATGCATGCTCACAGCAACAAGCATCATTAATGCAATCAATGAATATGCAGCAGATACGAATCTGATTCTGGTATGTGGTGGTGGCTGCCATAACCCTGAATTAATGACTCAATTAAGAAATCTTGCACAAGGCATGCGCATCGAAGATACAAACAGTGAACATATTAATCCTGACTGGGTAGAAGCCATGACCTTTGCATGGCTCGCAAAAAATACCTTGCATGAAAAAGCTGGAAATCTGCCGTCGGTGACCGGCGCCAGATCAGCCACTATTCTCGGCGGCATCTATACAGCCAGCGGCTCCGGCTTACAAATCGCATAACCCTGCACGAAATCTATACCGAGCAAACGTAAATCATCGAGAATGGTGTCCGTTTCAACACAGGTAGCAACCGTTTTAATTCCCATGCTTCTACCTATCCTTACTATCGAATCAATAATAGCTTTATTCATCGGCTCGTCATTAATACCCTTTATGAATGAACCATCCAGCTTAATAAAGTCCAGCGGCATATTTTTTATAAATTTATAGGAAGAAAGACCTGAGCCAAAATTATCCAGGGAAATACTAAATCCTTCTCTTCGCAACCGCCTGATAAAATCAACCGATACTGAGTAATTATCAATCGCTGTAATCTCTGAAATCTCAAAACAGATTTCTTTTGGGGAAACATCATACTGTATTTGCTTCTGACTTATAAAATTGAAAAAATCTCTCTCATTCAGCGTTGATCCTGACAGGTTAATCACATAGGTCTCAACATCATTGCTATCACTTCTGTTTTCCCGAATATAACAAAAAATATTTTCAATCACCCATCTGTCTATTGCGGGCATCAGCTTATGCCTCCCTGCGATCTCAAAAAAACTGCCCGGGCACTTCAGCTCTCCATTTCGTAACTTCATTCTCAACAGTATCTCCACATACTTTCGATTACTAAATTTCCCGGACATAGGCTGCATTGCCTGATGATAGAGTACAAAACCATCCTCCTTCAATGCATACATCACATCTTCCAGCCACTTAGCCTCACTCTTGAGTAAATTAGGCTGATGGATCTTCTCGTCATAAAAACAATACTGATCACCAGCATTATCCTTGGCTGCCAAACGTGCCGTATCAACAGCATTCAGTGCTGCATTAACACTCACACGAGGATTATCCAGAACAACGACACCGATACTCGCCGTTATATCAAACGTATTATTTTTCCACTTGTATTGATATGCATGAATAAAATCGAGTAATTTTTCTGCAATTTGTGTCGCCTGAAACTTCTCGGCATCCAGCACAAGAATACCGAATTCATCTCCACCCAGACGACAAACGATATCGTTATCACTCATGACCACCTTCAACTGCCTGGCAAATTGTTTTAATAACTCGTTTCCTGCCAAATGACCACATGCTTTATTGACTAAACTAAACTTATCCAGATCCACATGAAAAAGGAGATGGATTTTATCCGTGAACTCCAGCCGAATAATTGATTGCGACAAATGACGCTCAAAGTTATGTCGATTAATCAATTGTGTTAGCGGATCATGAATAACCTGCCAGGAAATCTGGTCTGACATACCTCTCATTTCTTCTTCATCCTTGATTCTTTGCAGCTCAAGGCCAATGCGATTTGCAAAAATCTTTAATACCGGCTGTTGCCATTCCTGAATATTCAATTCCTTACTATCCATCATCGAAATCATACCCAGCATTTGTCCTGACGATGTTTTCAACATGGAACCAAAAAAACTCTCAGCCTTAAGCCTTTCAAGTAAACTATTGTCCGGGTATTGATTTCTCAAACCAGAACTGATGAGTTCAACCTGATTTTTTAATAAGCCATAACAAGGTGTGCCATCAATCTCACATTCAAGGTTCTTTTTAAACTGACCATTCTCCCAGGTAAGAAAAGTTCGTAAATTATTTGAATAAGTATCATCAAGTAAAATGATGTAAATAAATTGCATGCCATACAAACGCGCCAACCCACAAACACATTCGCGAAAAAACTCTGTACCGCGCGTTCGTTCAACAGATTGGCTCGCCAATTCTGCCAGACTGTTTTCTATTTTCAATCGATTTATCGCTTCGCTCTTGAGCTGACGTTGCATTTTACCTAATTTTCGATTCAGTCTAATCAAATAGAAAACAATCAGACTGACCAGAATAATCAGCATGAATCCCAAAATAAAATAATGCCCGTACAAATGCATAAAACCTGGCAGTATATTGTAATCAGAAACATGAAAAGGCCCCAGCTTAAGTTCCTCCAGCAAATCTCTGACTGATCCGTAGTTCAGCGCATCGACCCAGCCCATGTACTTGCCTTTTTTTGCTGCAGAGTCATCTGCCTTTATAGACAGTAAAACGTACTTAACCTTGCTTGCCAGCGCATCACTTGTAAGACGTGTTTTTGAAAAAGCCCACTCGGGAAACAAGCGTGTGCTCAGCAGAAAAGGAAAGTCACTGCGCCGTTTAAGACTCAGCACCTTGAAACGACTCAGGTTAATTTCTCCCTTGCTCGCCATGCGCTCCAGCATATCAGTACGTACAGAACCTGCATCCACCACCCCATCACGCACAGAATAAACAACCTTGTCCTGCACACCGCCTGCAAAACGCAATTCCCTGAAATCACGATAAGGGGTAATTTCGTTATGCAACAACTCCTGCCATGCAACTCGCCAGCCGCCAAAACCTCGCTTGTCCACACCCATAAAAATCTTACCTTTGAGATCGGTAAGTTTATTTATATCTTTGCGGTCACTGCGCGTAAAAATGACTGAGCCGAATTGAGTGTAACCCTTACCCTGACGCTTATTGATTAGTGTCACCAGCGACTTCACACCGTGCTGCAGCTGATTTTCTACAGTAGAAGACGGATTGGTCAGGATAAAATCAAACTCATCTCGTGAGACAGCCTGATCCAATTGAGTGTTTAAAATGGAGGGAATCATTGTAAAATGATAACCAGGAATTTCGCGGGACAGACGCTCTGCTGTTGGCTGCCAACGCTTCAGTGCTTTTTCAACACCGCGATGTGCGCGCAGCCCTATGCGCACTTCAATATCCTTCGCGCTACTGCTTGCCGGCCAGACGATCACAATGCTGATGATTAATTGGCATAACAGCAGCAGCCTGAATGTTTGACCACTACATCTCAATATGACTCCTGATGTCATTCCATTTGATATATTAGCGTTTTTTCATCTCGGTATACGAACGAAGATCCCGGCCTATATAAACCTGGGTTGGCCTGAAAATACGATTATCAACCAATTGCTCGCGCCAGTGCGCCAGCCATCCTGCGGTACGTGCAATCGCAAACAAGGTCGTAAACTGATCAGCAGGGATACCCATTTCTGCATAGAGAATGCCTGAGTAAAAATCAACATTGGCATAAACTCCCTTAACTGCCAGTCTGTCTTCACAAATTTTTTCAACCGCCTTGGCTGTCTCAAACATCGGGTTTACATAACCACCACGCGCTTCCAGCAGCTCATCCACCAGACCCTGTAAAATTTTTGCGCGAGGGTCTTTTGTAGAATATTCGCGGTGACCCATACCCCAGATAACTTCTTTATTACTCAGCTTTTCATCTATATAGGCTTCAGCTTTATCCGGGCTGCCAATCTCTTCAAGCATTTCTACCACGCGCTGATTAGCGCCTCCATGCAACGGGCCTGATAAAGCACCGATAGCAGAAGCAATAACACTGTATGGACTGGCCAGCGTAGAACTATTTACCAGCACAGCAAATGTTGATGCGTTAATCGTATGCTCTGCATGCAGGATAAAACAGACATCAAGAATTTTTGCTAACAATGGATCAGGTTCTTTACCGGTAAACATATACAGAAAATTTTCGGAATAACTCAGTTCTTCGACGGGAGGAACAGGGTCATAGCCGTTGCGTAGATGCTCCCACATTGCCACCATGGTTCCCATGCCAGCCATAATCTTGACGGTCATGTTGTGGATATAGTTCAGGTCATTACAGGTTTCACCACCGGTCAGACATTCATGTCCGGGATAGAACATCCCCAGACTCGCGACAGCTGTTTGCAACATTTCCATCGGATGCCCGGTAGAAGGCAGACGTTTCATCAACTCACGAACATTGTATTTAACCCGACGGTTTTCACATAACTGCCGGTCAAAGGATTCAAGCGCTTCTGCAGTAGGCAGCTCACCATCCAGCAGCAGTAATGTCGTCTCTTCAAAACTACTATGTGCTGCCAGTTCTTCTATGGTATAGCCGCGATAGGCCAGTATTCCCTTCTCACCATCAATATCAGAAATATTTGATTGGGTCGCAGGGACTCCGGCAAGGCCAGGTAAATATTCACTCATGAAAAACTCCAGTCCGGGAAGTTATTGAATCAGGCAGACAACACTCTTATTGCCTACCAAAATACCGTCACGCATTATCGCAAAATGAAACTATACTGAAAAGGACGCTCCGCAACCACAGGTTGATGCGGCATTCGGGTTATTGATAACAAACCGGGCGCCTTCGAGATCATCGATAAAATCCACTTCAGAACCGGAAATGTATTGAAAGCTCATCGGGTCAACGACAACTGCTACACCGTTTTTTACAATATTCGTATCACCATCTTTGACTTCATCATCAAATTTAAAGCCATATTGAAAACCGGAACATCCACCTCCCGTAACAAAAACGCGTAACTTAAGGTCAGGATTGTTCTCTTCTTTCAATAACTTTTTGACCTTTTCGGCAGCATTATCGGTTACCTTGATCGGTGAAACGGCTAATTGAACTTCGATACCCATAAAATTGCTCCAGAAAAAGTGCTCGAAAAAACAGTGACTGTAATTACACCGTGGTCTTATCTATTATATAGCCCCTCTGAAAGAAAACAAATATAAGGATCGGCTAAAACAGGTCTATTATCTTAATTCACAGTAAAACAGTCAAGTATTATTCAGTTGCATGTATCTCCGGTGCCAACACAACATCAATATTCTCTTCAGAATCAGACTGTTGCGCAAGCCCTGCCTTGTGAACCAGACTACCATTAACCTCGGCACCCATCGCCATTTCCAGCAAATTATAGTAAACATGCCCCTGGATACGTGCCTGAGGTGCAAGCTCAATGCGCTCATAGGCAAAAACATCACCCTTCACTTCACCATTCAGTATAATATGTGAAACCTTTACCTCACCTTCTATTCTGCCATGCTCGCTCAGAGTTAACGTACCACCTGAGCTGTCACGTGTTCTTACATTGCCAATAATTGTTCCATCCACATGCAAGCCACCACTGAATACAACATCGCCGAAAACCTCGGTATTTTGCCCCACCAGTGTCTCTACTCTTGCTGATTGATGTTTTTTCATACCCAGCATACATCCTCCTTAAACCGGTCCTACCGGCCATTTAATCATTTTATTATCGCCTTTGATATTTTTCTGCCCCGGAATTACCTGTATTTCAATTATTTTCGGAACAAACCCACCGGGTAATTTTAAACCACCTTTAAAACGTGAAAAGTATTTAAAACGATAGCGTATTTTTGTATGTTTTGCAGTGTTGATATCCACATATTCAAGTTTTTTGCTGACTCCATTCAGTTTGCCTTGAATTGACAGCTTGATTTCACCATAAGACTCACGATGATGCTTACGAGTTCCCTGAATATGAATAACGGTCAAATTATAGTTATAACCCCCTTTTTTGTTCTGCGTTAACTTGAAGTCATGAATATGCAGGCCATCCCGCCCTTTGCTCGGTGAAACAATCGTGCGGTAAAATTGCAATTCTTCACGTAGTGCCTGGAAACGTGACTCCATTTTTGCCAGATTATCTTTAACAGCTACAATCGCATACTCATCAACTTTTCGCACACTTTCAAGTTGGGCTATACGCGTGCGAAATTCTGATAACCTCTGCTTTAAATCACTATTTTTTTGTATGATTTCCTTCTGCTTTGCTGCTTCCCTGGCCTGATCAAAGCCCGCCTGGTATCGCCCATAATCATAGATTGACCAGACACCATAGCCAATCAATGCCAATAATAGCAGCGGTATGACAATCAATTTTATACTGGAGGTGATAGTCATAAAACGTATCAGGGCATTAATGCCACATGATCAATACCCAGACTTTCTTCCATGCCAAACATCAGGTTCATGTTGTGCACTGCCTGCCCTGCAGCACCCTTAACCAGATTGTCAATCACCGACAACACCACAATAGTGTCACGTGACTGCGGTTTATGCACTGATATGCGGCACATATTACTACCCTTGACAGAGCGGGTTTCAGGATGACTGCCGGCTGGCAACACATCAACAAATGGCTCATCAGCATAACGATGTTCATACAAAGACTGAAGATCATCCTGCTTGCCTGTCTGAATACTGTATAGCGTAGCATGAATACCACGAATCATAGGGGTCAGGTGAGGAACAAAGGTTAAGCCCACTGGCATACCTGACGCTGTCTCCAGCCCCTGTCGAATCTCTGGTAAATGGCGATGCCCGGGAACACCATAAGCCTTGAAACTTTCACTGGCCTCACACAACAGTGTTCCGACACTGGCCGAACGACCGGCCCCACTTACACCGGATTTACAATCTGCAATCAACTGATCACTATTCACCAGCCCGGCCTCAAGTAAAGGTAAAAAACCCAATAGAACGGCCGTGGGGTAACAACCTGGATTTGCCACCAAACGCGCGTTGCTAATCAGCTCCCGATTCACTTCCGGCAAACCATATACGGCCTCCTCCAGTAAATCAGGGCACGCATGCGTCATGCCATACCATTGCTGCCATTCATGCACATCACGTATGCGAAAATCTGCAGCAAGATCAATAACCCTGACACCCGCATCCAGAAGAACCGGGGTCGTTTGCATGGCTGTCCCATTAGGTGTTGCAAAAAAAACAACATCACATGCTGCAAGCTGAACCGGATCGGGCTCCGAGAAAGTCAGATCAATATGACCACGCAGATTAGGATATAAACCAGAGACAGGCCGGCCCGCTTCGCTGCGTGATGTGATCACATTCAACTCAACTTCGGGGTGCTGCACGAGCAACCTTAACAACTCTACACCGGTGTAACCGGTGCCGCCTACAATACCCGCCTTAATCATTTATCCAACTTCCTGAAATTACTGACAATTATTATCCTACGTCGCATGTATCTACACTAAATGGACGCAGACCACTGTAAAAACTATAGACATAATATGATCTTAACGAACTTTTTGCACGTAAATCATTAAAAATAGAGGGCATTAATTAAAAAAACCGGGGCAAAACAAAAGCGGCATAAAGCCGCTTAACATGGTGGTGATATTATTGTTATTGTTATAGCATTCGTTACAGTTTTACGACTGCTTGCTACCTGAGAAGTGAGACCAACTTTACAGAAGTTAACAATTAAGGTCAAGTTTTATTATATATTTCAGTATATTAGACTATTATTAAATTTGAGTAACCTGCGTTAAGGGAAGCATTACACTCAGTTAAGGGGACAGATTTTGTATATGTCTGTCCCGATAGGAATTTCATTCCGGATTCATGGTTCTTACTATGGGAAGTTTGGCAAAAAATACATATAACATGTAAAATTGAGTCTCAATAATCAGCCCTGAAAAGCACCTCAATAATCATTAACCGACAGGCTATCTTCTTGTTATCACGAATAAAATCATCGGGCGCTCAACTACTGTCCATTCAGGCCTGGAAAATTCGACTGGTTTTCTTTGGCGGCGCATTGCTGGTCGGACTGGTTGCGGCTGTTTTTGCAATCCTGTGTGACTATGCCAATGACTGGTTCCGCGAACAAAGTCATCAGTCAACCTATTTACCATTTATTATTACACCGCTCGGACTTGCCCTTCTGGTCTGGTTAACCCGACGGGTTTTCCCGGGCTCTCAGGGTAGTGGTATACCACAATCTATCGCTACTATTGAAATGTCTGACCATGAAGACCGTAGCCGTCTGCTCAGTCTGCGCATTGCGTTTGGTAAAATGTTACTCACGATTGGTGGGCTATTTTCAGGTGCATCCATCGGCCGAGAGGGGCCTACCGTTCATGTTGGTGCATCTATCATGTATTCACTTGGGCACATGGCACGCTTTCCCAGCCACTTTATGGAACGAGGTCTGGTTATGGCCGGGGGGGCAGCTGGCATTGCTGCTGCATTTAATACGCCGCTGGCAGGCATCATGTTTGCCATTGAAGAGATGAGCCGCTCATTCGAACAACGCACCAGTGGTACCCTGATTACGGCAGTAGTGCTTGCCGGTATTACGGCTATTGCCCTGCATGGAAACTACACTTATTTTGGTACGACTGCAGTTGAGGTCGAACTGATTGGCAGTATCTTGCTCGCGATTGTTGTCTGTGGCGTAATCGGCGGTTTGCTCGGGGGATTCTTCAGCTTTATCCTGGTCTGGGGTAGCCAGCGAATTGCCCCCATGCAAAATCGTTGGCCTATTCTGATTGCAGCTGGCTGTGGTTTGATTATAGCTGTTGTGGGCCTGTTATCGAACGGCCAGACCTTTGGTACCGGCTATGAAGAAGCCAAGCAGGTCTTGTCCGGTGACGGTGAAGTGGTTGCGGGGTTTACCTTTTATAAAATGATCTCAACGCTGGCTTCCTACTTAAGCGGAATTCCAGGCGGGATCTTTGCACCCTCCTTATCAGCTGGTGCCGGACTGGGTGCTGTTGTTGCGCCCTGGTTTGCAGGCACTCCGGAAACAGCCATTGTCATTTTATGCATGGCTGGTTTCTTCTCCGCAGTTGTACAGACACCATTAACCAGTATTATTATTATCATGGAAATGACGAACAATCAGACATTACTACTACCCATCATGATGACCAGTTTTATTGCCTATGGTATATCTCGTATTATTAACCATGAAGCTATTTACCAGGCACTCGCGCGGCCTTTTATTGAGCAGGCTAAGGCATGTCATAAACCCAAGGTTCCTGAATCGAACGAAAACGAACATCTGGTATGAAAACACGCGATATTGTCATAGCTTTATTTATATTACTGCTAACAGTAACACTGATCTATGTCTGGATGAGCCCGGCAAGCCATCAGGCGCCTGAACTGAGCCTGACCACCGCAACAGGCAAACAATTGCATGTTGGTTCAAAGCAAACCCGCCCGATACTGGTTAATCTCTGGGCGACCAGCTGTACAAGCTGCATAAAAGAAATACCTCACCTGAGTAAACTCTATCAGGATCTCAAGCCCCAGGGGCTGGAAGTGGTTGGAATCAGCATGTATTACGATCCACCAAATCAGGTAATGGAAATGGTCAAACTAAAAACAATACCCTACTCCATCGTATTTGATCTTGACAGGAAAATTATTCATGCGTTCGGCATTAAAAGCCCGATTACTCCGACAACAATGCTAATTAATTCCGATGGGCAGATCGTTTACCGAAAAATCGGTTTGCCTGACATGAAATACCTGCGATCATTGATTAAACCAATGCTTGAGAAACATCCAGAAGGATAATGTCACATGTTATGGGTTAAAGCGTTTCATATTATTTTCATGGTGACCTGGTTTGCAGGTCTGTTTTACCTGCCCCGGCTTTTTGTTTACCACGCAGCATCAGAAGATGAAATCAGCAACGAACGTTTCAAGATTATGGAACGCAAACTGTTTTATGGCATCATGACGCCCGGTGCAATTATTACGATTGTACTCGGATTCTGGATGCTGGCTGACTACGCATGGGTCGCTTACCAGGGGACAGGCTGGTTAATGACAAAACTGATACTGGTCGGCATTATTATTCTGTATCATATTTACTGTGGCAAGCTGCTACTGGATTTCAAGCACGACAGGAATAGTCATTCGCATGTTTATTACCGCTGGTTTAATGAATTTCCCGTTTTACTATTGATCGCAATTATTATTCTGATAACCGTTAAACCCTTTTAGCCAAAGGAAAATATACCTCTGACATTCCCCTTACGATTAACGGGTACTTTTTCTATTTGAAAATATGGTAATATAGCCCTTTATTGATTTGACAGATATCAGGAAACGCTCATGACCAAAATGATTCAATGTGTCGTACTTAACCAGGAAGCAGAAGCAATGGAAAGCGCTCCACACCCAGGCGAACTGGGTTTGCGTATCGCTGAGTCGGTTTCAGCAGAGGGCTGGAACAAATGGCTCGAACACCTGACCATGATTATCAATGAAAATGGCCTGAATACTGCAGACCCGAAAAGCCTCGATTTTATTGAGCAGCACATGCTGGGCTTCCTGTTCAACGAAGGCGAATTTTCCGGTGCAGGTGGTTTTGCCCCTCCCAAGGCAAGAAAATAACGATTGTATAAAGCCCCGCAGACATTTTCACGATCAAGCCTAACCGCATACACGCTAATTAATTATCTTAATTAAATATCTGCTGAAAAAATAATTGCATTGCCTGCCATGATTGCTGGTCAGCTTTTTTGTTATAAGCCAGTGGTAATTTGAATTTTTTCCCATATTGATCAGCCGCCGGGTTTGTAAAGCTATGCTTCACGCCAGGGTAACTGACAAATTTAAAATCAACACCTGCGCTTTTCATTTCCTGCTTAAAGGCTGTTATTTGTTCCGGTTTTATAAACGGATCAGCCGCGCCATGAAAGACACGTACCTTTGCTTTTACCTGCCCTTTTTTAGCAGGTATTTTTGTTGCCAGGCTGCCATGAAAACTTGCAACGCCTTTCAGATCCACGCCCATACGTGCCATGTGTAAAACCACACCACCACCAAAACAGTATCCAATTGCTGCTGTCCTGGCAGCATCAACCGTTGAGTGCCGCTTCAACAAGATTAGTGCCTTCTCAAAACGGGCACGCGCCACTGGCATATTTTTCGCCACCGCCCCAGAAAACTTTGCAGCATCTTTCGGGTGCATTGCCCGTTTTCCATCTCCATACATATCGACAGCCAATGCGGTGTACCCCATACTGGCCAGCATCTCTGCGCGATGGCGCGCATAACTATCATGTCCCCACCACTCATGAACAACCAGAACACCCGGTCGCTTTCCTTTAATTGAATCATCATAGGCCAGGTAACCGATCATGTTAGTTTTACCCTGATTATATTTTACTACTTTCGTAACAAGGGCTGCCTGAACACTACTGACGCCTATTAAAAAAATGGCAACGATTCCAGATAGTTTCTTCATATCATTTTCTCCGTGAAGTTAAAATGTATAAGGATTGTTTCGCTCCAGTTGCGCAAGCTCTGCATCCATCAATCCTGCATCATATATCAGATGATCCAGTTGCACGATAGCATTTTGCTTGTCTACCTGAATGATTCTTATCTTCTTGAATAATCTGCGTCTCTGTTTTTTACTCAGCTTTTCTTTAACCAGTCTATTCTCAATATTCAAGAGACGGTTTTCATAGTCATTCAGATCATATCTGATTGCTTTGATATGTTGCAATAACTTGTCTCGTTTGCGCGTCAGACGATAGACATCTCTGCCATATCGGTAGGCATCAAGAAATGCAGGCTCCTGCACAGAAGAACAAACCCCTGCATAACGATAACCGGATTTTCCTACCCAGTAACCATTTTTTGGCACACAGTAACGTTGCAATCCTTTACTGCGTCCTGTTAAATATTGATCAACATCCACTGTAACATTGAATTCAGAACAGGCCTTTCTGTGTTTTGCCTGCCAGTTGGCAGAACGACCTTTGGTACCATCTTCATAGCCAATTGAATACCAGTTGGCATTCAGACATTCGTCTTTACTTAGTGTTGCGCAACCAGCATTGATAGCCAGACCCGCAATAAGGAACATCCGGACAATTAATCGACCCTGCTTCATAGTATTTACCTGTTTTTCTTTTAGTATAGGTATCAATGGTAGCAAATTAAATTAAACCTGCGCTGAACGAAAGATTATAATACCGGCAAAACCGGTGATATCACAATCTTCAGATTCGCCCAGGCCTGTCTTAATGAATGCTCCACCTGAGCAGGCTCGGCCGCTTTCGCAAAAATAAACCCCAGGTAACTAAAACCTTCCGGTAACGGCTTAATTTCGTATCCAACGGGAATAGTAACTTCAATTTTTTCTATCCCCGCGATTTTGTTTGCAGCCAGAATTCCTTCAACCCGCCTCAAAATACCATGCTCCTGTGCGGGCATCATCATGACACCTGCCGCATACCGGGCTAGAGGAATCTCAACATCCTTCCCCATAGCTTGCTCGATCACCAGCATTTCTATCGTCTTACCGGTCACAAATTCTATTAATTGGCCACAATCACCGCCAATCGTTCGGGATGCCATTTCCATAAGCCAGACCTTTTCCTGAAACAACCTGACTTCAGCATGAACCGGGCCTTGCTTCAGGCCATAAATATCGCATGCCTGCTGAACAGCCTGATGTATTTGTGTTTGCGTCGTACCATCTAACCGTGAAGGAGTAATGTAATAAGACTCTTCAAAATACGGGCCTTCCATCAGGTCCGGTTTGTCAAACAATGCAAGACGTGTTAACTCACCGTCACACAGCAAACCTTCATAAGCGTATTCATAACCGGGAATATAGTGTTCTACAAGCACATGCGTTCGCTCATCACCTGTTGAACCTTCACCTTCGAGAATCCTATCAATCTGGATGCAGGCTTTCAGCAGTTCATCAGAGTTAGCTGCTTTTATTACACCACGACTGCCTGATAGTGACAGGGGTTTAATAACACATGGAAATTCAACCGCCTTATACTGCTCTTGCATCAATATGTTTATTGCGATTTTTTTATACGCTGGAATATGAATACTATCACTTGAATGGCTTTTTTCTGCCAGACACTTTCGTGCCAGATCTTTGCGACGTGTTAGCTGACTTGCAGCAGGATCATTATGTTGTAACCCAAAGTATTGTGATAACCGCGATGACAAGGCCACCGTCTGATCATCTGTACCGATCACGGCCAGGACATGCTGGTGCGCTAATGCAGCTGTAATAATATTAAATGCTTCGTTTGCATTGGCAAAATTAACATGAATACCACTCGCAACCGCACTCACCAATGAATATTCACCCTGGGAAACAACAATAGCATCAATACCAAGCTGTTTGGCAGCATGGAGATAGGGCGGTATACGATAACTATTCTGTGGGGAAATCAGTAAAATACACGGGCGCAGAGTTGCGCCCGTTTGTGAATCAATCGGCATTAATAGAAAAAATCAGCATCAACCCCCGCCAGCTGAACCACAACCACCACAGGCACCGCTGCCGCCAGTCGCCTGGAAAACATTATTGAATACAAAACTGGCACCACCGGCTTTTTCAACATAGTCGATTTCAACACCTTTCAGGTAGCCTAATGCTATTGAATCAACATAAATTTTAAACTTGTCAAATTCACGAATAGTATCGAAATCTGATTTTGTATCTGTGAACGTCATGCCGTAGCCCATGCCGCTACAACCACCACCAGAGACATAAATACGAATAGCTTCTATATCATCATCAGCCTGACCGAACAGCTCGGCCATTTTTTCTTCTGCCAAGGGTGTCAGATTGACTTCTTTTTCAGACAAGCTGGTACTAAATGCTGCTGCAGTTTGAGACATATCATGCTCCTGTTATTCAAAATAATGGTAAATCATAGCATAGTTATATACTTGAAATAACACCAAAAAATACATGAGTATCAGATGGATACCTATGATTATATAAGGTTATTGGTGTAAAGCTGCTGCCCCGGGATAACTGCCAGAATCAAAACGCTTACTTGCCTGCCCTGATCAAACCACCCAGACCCGCACTTTCCAATGCAGAATGGAGAAATTTACGCGTTGCATGGGCACTGCTGAATTGTAATGCACGTGTCAGCATCACCCTCGCATCACGTTGGCTGAAGCTGCGGATCACCCATTTAATTCGCGGTAATCCTGCGGTAGTCATGCTCAGGCTGTCTATGCCCATGCCAAGCAATAAAATAACAGCGGCAGGGTCACCGGCCATTTCACCGCAAACACCTACTGGACGCCCATATTTATGACCCGCATCAACAACCTGGTTAATTGCACGTAAAACCGCCGGGTGCAGGGTGTCATATAGTTTTGCAACACGTGCATTATTTCGATCTACAGCCAGAAGGTATTGAGTCAGGTCATTGGTTCCTATCGACATAAAATCAACACGCTGCGCTATTTCTTCTGCCTGGTAAACAGCGGAAGGAACCTCGATCATGGCACCGATTTTTGGCCAGCTTACTTCTTCACCATCGTCCTGCAATTCCGTGAACGCCTGATCAATGAGCAGGATCGCTTCATCCAACTCGGACAGATCACTGATCATCGGTAACAGAATATGTAAATTATCAAGCCCGGATGCAGCTTTTAACATCGCGCGTATCTGGGTCAGAAAGATATTACGGTGATCCAGCGTGATACGAATACCACGCCAGCCCAGAAAAGGATTCTCCTCTTCAATAGGAAAATAAGGTAATGCCTTGTCACCGCCCACATCGAGTGTACGTAATACGACCGGACGCGGACTAAATGCTTTCAGCGCCTGACGATAAATTGTTTTTTGTTCTGTTTCACCCGGAAAGCGATCGCGGATCATAAATGGAAATTCTGTACGATATAGCCCGATACCTTCTGCCCCACTCTTGCGTGAAGGCCCCATGTCTGCAACCAGACCTGTATTGACATACAAAGGGATATGATGACCATCCTGCGTTTCCGAAGATAACTTTCTCAAGCCTTTCAGGTCACGACTTAAACTATCTTCCTGCTTGCGTAATTTTTCATATTCAGACAACACCGCACCGGAAGGATCAACATATAGACGACCAAGGTAACCATCAACAACAATTTGATGATCGTCCATGCTGGATATATCCAGATCATCTGCCCCCATCACAGTAGGGATGCCCATCGCTCTTGCAAGAATGGCCACATGTGACGAACTCGAACCCTGTCGTGATATCACTGCCGCAATATTTTTTACCGGCACTTCAGCCAGATCCGTTGCTCCCAGACGGTCACCCACCAGAATAGTTTGTTTATGGTACTCACGTTTCGTTTCGCCTTTATCCAGCAATACCTGCAAAATACGGCGACCAATTTCACGTATATCGTCACCACGCTCACGTAAATAGGCATCATCAAATGCATCAAATTTTTGTGCATTCTCCTGAATAATCATTCGCAATGCGCCCGGTGCCCAGTTCCCCTCTCGAATCAGTGCAATCGTGCGATCAACAATAGAATCGCTGTTAACCAGCAAAGCATATGCATCAAATAAAACCTGATTTTCTTCTGAAACCTGCTCGGACAGGCTTTTTTTCATATCTGCGATATCGGCACGTACCTGCTCCAGCGCCCGCTGATAGGTTTTTACTTCCTTCTCAACATCACTAATTACTCGGTCAGGTACTGCATTCAGGTCAGTCCCTGGAAAGATAACCAACGCTGTTCCGATACCGACACCCGGTGCACCCGCAACGGCCTGTATAAATAATTCATGTCCGAGTGACTTTATTTTTTCTATACTGCTGCCGTGACCACGTGCTTCAGCATGTGCAATGGCTCCTGCTAACTGGGCAGCCAATGTCACCAGAAAAGCGACACTCTCTTCATCATATGCTTTTTTATGGCATCCCTGAACAACCAGCACACCCAGTACTTTACGCTGATGGATAATAGGCACGCCCAGAAATGCATGAAACTGTTCTGACCCAATTCCTTCAAATAATTTATATTTGGGGTGTTTGATGGCATCCGATAAATTTACAGGCTCTGCGCGCCGTGCAACCAGACCAACCAGCCCTTCACTCTGCTCCAGTCTGATGGCGCCCGGATTTTCTAAATCCAGACCATCGGTCAACATCAAAACGTGTTGTTTCTGATCAAAATCAGTCAGGTAAATTGAGGAGACATCCACCTTCATTGCTTGCCGAACTTCACGCGCAGTTATTGCCAGGACATCATCAAGATTGCGTGCCCTGTTAACTTTCTGCACAATATTCTGCAAAACATCAAGCATAGTAAACCTGTCGGGGAGAATTAACGGTGAAAACCACGCGGACCGCGTCTTCTTCTGATGTCCGGTATTTTCTCATTTGGAAATAACAGTGGATGAAACTCTTTTAATGCCTGCATATACACATGACGTTTGAACGATACAACCTCACTCATCGGTGTCCAGTAATCGACCCAGCGCCAGTGATCAAATTCCGGTTGTTCTGATAAATCCAGACAGACTTTGTCTTCTGCAGAGCGTAAACGTAACAAAAACCAGACCTGTTTCTGCCCTATGCATAATGGCAAAGAATCACGCCGAATAAGGTTCTGTGGCAGATCATATTTTAACCAACCCTTGGTGCAGGCCAGGATTTCCACATCATCATTTTTAAGACCGACTTCTTCCTCGAGTTCACGAAACAGGGCCTGCTCGGCAGTTTCCTGTTCCTGTATGCCACCCTGGGGAAATTGCCATGCATCCTGACCTATTCGCCTCGCCCAGAATACATGACCGTTATCCCGACACAAAATTATACCTACATTGGCTCTATAACCTTCCGCATCTATCACTTGTCA
>Ga0316206_1001160_pt1 | contig 25676 bp, 22 predicted proteins | sample 6monthpyrite_MG_FD_204942 | JGI IMG/M metagenome (GOLD analysis project Ga0316206, IMG submission 204942) | Microbial mat bacterial communities from mineral coupon in-situ incubated in ocean water Damariscotta River, Maine, United States -... | ecosystem: Environmental > Aquatic > Marine >... | reverse complement strand
TGTATATAACTCCCACACACCCCCTCATAGCGTTAGTTGTTGGATGTTCATAGTGTCATGGGCGTAGGTGGAAGGTGTGACCAAAACAGTCGAGATGTTGTCCTGGGACAATCGCAAGTACGGCGAGAAACAGGGTATTAAAAAGCCTGAACAAAACCATATTTAAAAACTCGTATAGTTTAGCTCCAAGCCTCTTGATAAATAACGTTTACCCATGTACTATCCTCCCCACGTTGATGCGGGGTGGAGCAGTCTGGCAGCTCGTCGGGCTCATAACCCGAAGGTCACAGGTTCGAATCCTGTCCCCGCTACCACTAATAACTTACATATTGGGATTTTTGCCAGAAAATCAGAGAATAAACCGGTTAGTAAGATCATGTATGGCTCCTTAGGGAGCCATTTTTGTTGCATATTTAGAAGTTACTGTTAAATCATAGGTTTATGGGTCTGTTTATTTCTTGCCTGTCATCTTTCGGTTATCGCCTACAGAATCGAAAGTATATGATGCACGCAGTGTTCACCTTGGGTGTTTTTTCGAATAGACAGCGCGTCTCAGTCTCAGCAAGCTTCCTGGTATTCATCAGCGTCAAGCGGGTGGCATCAGGGATAGTCTGCTGAAGTAGTTGCTCTCAATTAACTTGATTTATTATTCAGGTAGGATGCTTGCGTCTTCCAGTAGTACATCATAGACGTAGCCAAAGCCGAAATTCCTGTTTAGTTGCAGTTTTCCTTTGACCAGAATAACGTCTCCTTTCTTTACCGTGCTTGTAGTGTTAATTGTCAGGTCTTTTGTAGAGCTACTGTCACGAATATGCACCCAGTTTTTCCCCATTACCTGGGGAGTGTATTTAACAACCAGTCCACGAATAAAAACATCTTTTCCAGCCAGTTTCTGTTTCATGGCAAATACTTCCTGAATGGTATTTCCATTGTTGGCCTTCTTGATTCCGGCAACTGGTGTCATCGATTTTTTGGCATTTATTTGGTGAGGGTTTGCTTTACCCTGGTGATTACCGATTGTATCTGTGTAGATTTTCCCAACGAAGTAAACAACATCAAATTTCCGTTTCAGTGTCTTGCTGGTAAAATTTCGCATGGGCATATTAGGTACGAAAGAGATCATGGCACCTTTTTTCAGGGTAGTTGGGGGAGAGGCTGCCCAATATTTGTTTTTGCCGGTGTCCACATGAATATAAGTGTAGTTACCCGCCTTGATCGTTTCGATGACTTTGCCGTAAATTTTGCCTTTGGTATTATTCAGGGTAGAGCCGGGATTATGCGGCTGGTTACCCGCTGCTGCTGCCTGGCTCAGTATGGCGGTTACTGGTAAAACAAATAAAAGGGTGATACGAAAAAAATTTAAATAGGTGTTCATATTCATCTCCATGAAAATCTTGCTGGAGAACAAGTGCAACAGCTTCAGATATTACATAATAATAAGGTACCTGTAGAATCAGAACAACTATTTTTGCTGTTTTGATTTGAATCAAGGAAGTGGGTAAAAAATTATATCAGTAAATCACAGGGTGTAATTTCAAGGTATAATAACAAAACTCTACAGGGGAAGATTATTCAGGACAGTTATCATATGCGGGAAAAGGCAGGTTTGATATTGCTTGTTATTTTATTGACTGCATGCAGTCGTGTTGTGGTAGAGCCCGTTAACAATAAACATCGGTCAGGATTTAATTTATTTAAACCTGTTTCCGGGAAATCTGTTGTTTATGTATACCGTGATGACGCCTTACTTGATGGTTACTATGCCAGCAAGCTGATAATGAATGGTTATCCGGTTGCCAATGGGGCAATCAATAGTTTTAATATTCTTATATTACCGCCTGGAGATTACGATATTGGTGTGACATCATCATTTCAGAAAGGTGATTATGTACCCACAGATGTAACATTTCATTCCGGGGAAGTGCATTATCTGAAAGTTTATTGGGAAAAAGACAGTGGTTTCAGAATCAGGGCAGTACTTGATTCACGAGCAAAAAAAGTGATTGCTACAGGTCGCCTTATCGCGATAAAGGAATTATGTCCTGATTATCTGATTGATCATCAGCAGAAAAAGAAACTGGGTAACTCACAGGTCATGTTTCGTCCATACCAAAAAGGGCTTTGTTCAGGGCCGCCCTAGAAACCCATTATTCGTAATCATTATACCTTAAAACATTACAATAAAAGAGGATATTAAAGCGCTCTTTTTTCTGAAATTTATTCAAATCCAATAGTTTGTTCCTGTTTGGCCTTTACGTTAAAGGTTTCATGTCGATTGCCGTTACAGTGATTATAGTTTTGTGACAATAGCTACCTGCTTCGAAAGGAGTAGGGCGCAAAGTTACCTGCCTGGGACCGAAAGGTTATGGTAGAGGGACTGCCGAAGAAACAATAGTTGCCTGTAGCAATAGAATGAAATTATTTCCTGAATAGATTCATGATATTTTACAGGTAATCCCATCCTTCTGCTTTCCTCACCAGGCCCATGTGAGGAAGTATTATGAGAACAGCATGCAAGTTATCACTATTTTTTCTGATGGCAATGGGGATAGCTCCTGGTGTATTTGCCGATAGCTTTAAAAACTGGTTGTTGGGGCCTGATGCAGCAAATTCTGTGAAAGACACCAGGTCAGCAAAAGTTATCAGAACGGTCAAGCTGGATTCAGTATCTTCTGAATGTTTGCAGTGTCATAACGGAAATAATTCCAGGCATGTCACTATTAAAAGCGCAGACTCTCCTATGCGGTTTTCAGCCTCAGGACAGCAGTCAAATCATCCAATGGGTATGAATTATGATCGCTATGTGGCCAAGCAGCCTGCAAGCTATCGGTCACGATCAGTCTTGAGTCCCAAGATAGTATTAATTAATGGACAGGTTGGTTGTATATCCTGTCATGAGCAAAAAAGCAGAGAAGAACGTGCATATAACGGGCTGACAGCTACGAATGCTGTGGTAATATCAAAAAAACAAATGTGTACTTCAAAAAAGACTTTGACTGTAGGCCCCAGAAAATCTGATTTGTGCATGGCATGCCATAATATGTAGTTTGAAGATAGAACCTAGTTTGCCTGAGACATACAGGCCTTGAAAATACCGTATTTATCTCCACGTGGGTCGGTTGGCAGTTTTCTGGCAGGAATAGAATAAACATTCTGTATCATTTCCCCGGTAGCATTATCGAGTTTATCAATGCCAGTTTTAACTATTGAATTCATTGTGTATTTGTAGTCTTTTTTATTTAGCCTGTCCAGTAGTGCTTTTACATAGATATTTGCCGCATAATAGCAAAGTAATTCCCTGTCCTTGTGGTTTTCCAGTAGCCATTCATAGTCCAGTTTCCCTATTTCTTTTGCGATAAGAAAATCATTCAGACGTGCGGTAAATCCTGATAAGGAAAATATAATCGGTGTAACGGGCTGCCTTTTATGAGCCAGGTTCACTGTGATTTCAAGACCTGAAATCATTTTGTTCAATAATGAAGTCTTTTGCTTTTTGCTTAAACTCAGAAGGAAAGTCTGTTGATCGTGGTGTTTATTAACTAATTTTACTTTCCCTGTCTTGTAATTTAATTCCCCCACTTGCATGATGACGCGCTCAGGTCTGAAAACTGCCTTGCTGACAGGCAGACTCAGAAAAAAATCAACACTGTTATTATTTTCAATAATACTAAGTTGATGCTTGTTATTGATGATGTAAATCCCCTTTTGACCGCTTGTATTAATTTGCCATGCAGCATGCAGACTAAAGTTCAAAATCAGCAGGAAGGCACCAGATATGTATTTCAACAGAGCAATCATATTATGATAGTACCAGTCATTTAGAGGGTCGGACATTAATTATTTTCTGACCCGCTTTTTTTACCATTGTTGATAGTATAAACGTAATTCAGGGTTTTATTTCACACACAATCAAGCAACTATTGATATTGATCAATATTTCAAATTAATTATTGCTGTAGGTTTGTTTATAAGGTAATCAGCGCCCTGGATGATGTATCATGTTTACTGATGATTGTGTGCATATGAAAATGGTACGCAAAATGGCAGGGAGAGGTAACATTGAGAAATTGGCACTATGGCACCAGGCTTGTTTATCTGTCTGGCAGAGTGATAGTTTGTATTATTATCTCGGGGTTACTACACGCAATCACTTTTGCTGACACACCTGTTAAAATGAGTTACAAGCAGTTGGCGACCCAGGCAGAAATGATCCCGGTTATGATTAAGGATAAGGTACTTGAAAGATCACATATTCCTGATCCACACTGGCATAAAGATGCCTGTCTGGCCTGCCATTCCAGTGAAACTGAAGCGGGAGTCTCTGTGTTGAAAGCCGATGGTGATCATACCTGTTATTATTGTCACAGCAAGGAAGAGCATACGGTGATTCATCCTGTCAATCTGACTGTTGGTAAGAAAATGTTTTCCAGTATGGGGGCTGATTTTCGCAGGCATCTGTCCACAGGTAAAAAAGCCGGATGTCTTACGTGCCATAATGTATTAATTCAGTGCAAGAAAAAGCCAGGCCTTGGACGCATGTCAAACAAATTATTTTTACGTGGTGGGTATTATAGCAGCAGGGCGGGTATTTGTTACCAGTGTCATGATAAAAAAGCATACACTAAACTGAACCCACACGATCAGATCAGTGATGCAGGTGTATTGGAAAAGGACAAATGTCTTATCTGCCATCTTGACGTTCCTCAGCAACATGCGGGTGCGCCTTCGACAAACACCAGGATGCGATCAGATTTAAATCGTGCAGAAATTTGTCTTAATTGTCATATTTGGCAACCCCACCCTGGCGGGAACATGAGTATGTTTTCAGGAGGTAAGCCACCAAACCATCTGGTTGTGCCAAATAATGCTATTCGTACCAGGTTGAGCATGATGACAAAAAAAAGTGATCTCGAAATGCCACTGGAGCCGGGTACTGGCAGGGTATATTGTGCTACCTGCCATAATCCTCACGAACGAGGTGTAATCAGGAAGGCTTCGCTGGCAAAAGGTGCTGATGAGAAAAAGCGTTTGCGCTCAAAACGTCTTTGTATTAATTGTCATGAAAAGTAAGTATATTTAATATAGCTTGTGAAAAAATAACAACAGGAATAAATAGGATGACAATCAAGCAGTCGTGGTTTGTTCTGTTAGGGTTAGTGGTAAGCTCCATATTATATTCGACAGAGCTTCAGGCATTTGTTGATGAGGAAGGCTGTCTGCTATGCCATAAATACCCAAAGATGGGAAGGGTAACAAAGGATGGTACACGACGTACCTATTACGTTATGCCGCATGTATTTGGCAAGACAGTGCATCGTAATGTCCCTTGTCGGGATTGTCATAATTACATTAAAGAACTACCACATCGTGAAGTTAAGACCGGTGTTAGTTGTGAGTCAGAGTGTCATTCTGTAAAGAATCCGGCAACGGGTAAAAACTTCAGTCACAAGCCAATCTATGACGCATATCGTAAAAGTGTGCATGGACGTGACAAGATCAGTAAGGGGCTTGATGCTGATAAGCCCTATTGTATTACTTGTCATACCAACCCTGTTTATAATCCGAAAGAAAAAACTATCCCCAAAAGGATCACAGATCGATGCGTTGTCTGTCATGAGGATCGAGGCTTTGTAGAATCCTGGTATAGTCATACCAGTCGTCGTATACGCGATGTAAAACGCTCCTCCAGTGAAATTATTGCACTATGCTCATCCTGTCATGGTGATAAGGCGTTGGTAGAGCGACATCTAAAAGCGGCCAAAGAGAAAGGGCGGCCCCTGGGTAAGAAATTTGCGGTTGCAGCTGAGTCCTACAATGCCAGCTTTCATGGCAAGGTTTCACGCTATGGTTTTAACAAGGCAGCAAATTGTCTGGATTGTCATGCAGATTATGAAAATTATTATATGACTGTACATGAGATTCGCCCATCTCGTGATCCACTTTCACCCATGCATAAGGATAAACGTTATTTAGCCTGTCAACGCTGTCATACCTATGCAAATGAAAACTATTCGACAATAGACCCTCATCCTACAAAAGATAAAAAGACAAATCCTTTTATCTACTATGCAGAGGAAATTTATAACTGGATAGCTTATATCGTGATAGCCGGACTGATTGCTTTGGCACTGTTTGAAACGATTGGGCGTCGTCGTGATGGCGTAAGCTGGAGATTGACGCATGGGTCATCATGGTGGCGAAAAAGTCGTAAACGTAATGACAGGGATCGTATAAAATGATGTTTGGCAGATTTCAACGATTGTATAACATACAGAATATCAACCGGGCAGGATATAAATGAAATTATCAGATGAAGCACAAAAAATTCTGGAAAACTCAATGCGTGTCAATAAGAGTACTGACGCTGAACGCAAGGAGATTGAAGAACTTATCCATCTAATGCCAGATGATCGCGTGCTTTTTTACAAGAATGTGGTCTCAAATCCAATTGGTGATTTGCCGCGCTATTCAATACATATTCGTATCCAGCATATGTTGACTTTTGTTACTTTTCTGGCATTGGCATTTACCGGTTTGCCAGTTGCCTTTTATGATCATGCATGGGCACAGCCACTGAATGCGTTGGTGGGTGGTGTTGATGTATCCCGGGTTGTTCATCGTACGCTTGCAGTGGTAATGATTTTGAGTATGGTCTATCACCTGTTCACGATTACAATGGGCCCGTTGGCACAGATGTTTAAGCGACGGTTTGAAATCAGACGTACGATTATCCCATTAATGAAAGACCTGCGCGATTTTAAAAATGATCTTTTGTATTTTGCAGGCAGAAGAAATCAACGTCCTGAAATGGACAAGTTCATGTACAAGCAGAAACTACATTACTTTGCTGCGGCATTCGGTAATATTGTTATGGTAGTGTCTGGTTCATCCTTTCTGTTCCCCGATATCTGGGCCAGTATTCTGCCCGCCAGTATTGCCCCGCATTTTCAGGAACTAATGCGTTTATCTCATCCGCACGAAGCATTGCTGGCATTGCTGGTGATTGCTTTCTGGCATTGGTATAACGTACATCTGGCACCAGGGCGTTTCCCAATGCAATGGACATTTCTGACAGGTAAAATCACTCGTGAACATCAGATAGAAGAGCATTTTCTGGAGTATTTACGAAACCTGGTCGAGATCCCGGAAGAGAGGTCATATCTGAATGATATGCTGGTAGCACGTGAGTTGCGTGAAGAAGGACACGTTCACGAAGATGCGGAAGCTGCCCCCGTCATCGATGAGGAACGCTCACCATGATGAAGCCATTAAAGCCTTATCAGAAAATAATCGCTTATGCATCATTAATGTTTGTTTTTGTTGCTACAGCATTCGGTATTTTTACTATTTGGGTCATTGTGTCGAATACATAAACTACGGTAGGTAAAGTAATGAGTGGATTAGAAGGTGGTAGCATGATATTCATTATCTTGACGGTATTGTTGTTCATGTTTCTGGGTATTGCGATACTGGTAGTCATTGATCATAAGGCCAAGATTCCTGACCATTTTCATAATGATCCATTCTCAATAAAAGGTTTGCGTCGGGATCATCCTGTCATATCTTTCCTGACCACGGTTATTCTTTTGTCAATTATTGCCAGCCTGATATTCGAATTGACGGTGAGCCTGGGTGAGCATTTCGGTTTTTTTGCTGAGAAGGAACCACCGAAGCTGGTACAGGAATTGAAGAAAAAACGTATCAATGAACGCAACAGACATTTTCATAATACGCCTTTGGTGGACAAGGTAAACATGGGCAAGAAGCCGATATGTTTTTCCTGTCATGGTGATTATCCTCATTCCAAAGAACGCATGATCAGAACCTTGTTGAATATGCATACCCAGTTTGTCGGCTGCATGACCTGTCATAATGATCCGCGCAAAATAGATGAAAAATCCCTGAGTTTTGCCTGGCTAAATTACTCAGGTATTGAAGTCAAAGGTAAACCCTATGGGGTTGAAATTGATCCGAAGACAGGTTATCTGAAAGAAACAGATGATTTTTATTCCAAGATTGTGGCTTATCAAAAAATTGCAGGCAGCAACAAGTTACTGGAGATTCCTGAAACTTCGCCAACAGCGAAGGAGTATCTTGCGATTAAGGATAAACTGTCTGACTCTGATCGGGAAGCGGTTAAGAAATCATTCCACACCATTGTTAGCCCCAAAGGGCGTTTTTGTTCACGCTGTCATACCAATGAAAAAGACAGCTACCTGCCATTCAGACAATTGGGTTTTTCTGAACAACGCATCAGTAATGTAACCAATCTGAATATTATTGGTATTGTGCAAAAATACAAAAAGTTTTACTTGCCTAATTTGTTCAAATCAGATGTTTCTCTGCCCAGAGTTGAGTTACTGGTTGGGTCAGACAAAAAGAATGGAAAAGCACCAAAAGCGGGTGAAGATCCTAATGCATGGTGGCGGCGTAATTTTGATTCTCCCAATAAGGCAAAATAATGTCCATATGGGGTCGAATACTTTTTACAGTGGTGTTTCTTTCAGCACCGTGCCTGATAGCCACAAAGGCTATGGCAGCACCGGATTACTCTCGCAATCTGAATCACCTGTTTGATATAACCAAAGCGGGTTCTGTTGACCTGGTTTTGCCTACTGATGTTGAGATTAACAAGTCGGGTATTTATATTGTTGATAGTGGTAATAATCGGGTGGTTGTTTTTGATCATCAAGGTAAATTTTTGTTTTCCTTCGGTCGTCAAGGCAGTGGCAGAGGAGAATTTCTTGATCCGGTTGGCCTGGGGCTCGGTAAAAATGGTCAAATCTATGTTGCAGATACCGGAAATCACCGGATACAGATCTTTAGCAACAAAGGACAGTTTAAAAATCAAATAAATATTCTTGATGGTAAAACCCCGGTGCGACCCATTGATGTTGTCAGCCATCCCGACACCGGTTATATCTATGTTAGTGGAAATAACAATCACAAGTTAATGGTTTATAGTCGACAAGGAAAAAAAGTAACAGAGTGGGGAGGTAATGGCGCAAATTCAGGCAAGTTTCGTTACCCGGCAACCATTGCGCTGACAAAAGACTCTGACATTGCAGTAGTAGATGTTCTGAACTCACGGATACAACTTTTTCAGCCTGATGGTCGTTTCCTTGTGAACATTGGTAAGTGGGGTGTATTACCCGGACAACTTTTCCGGCCCAAGGGAGTTGCTGCTGATCGTCATGGTCAAATCTATGTATCGGATAGCTACATGAATCTGATACAGGTCTTTCATGATAGTGGAAAATTATTGCATGTGCTGCGACCACGTGGAAAACGAAAATCAATGATGAGCCCAACAGGCATCGCTGTCAGAAATAAACATCTGTATGTATCCGAAATGCTCAGGCACAGGGTATCCGTTTTCAAGCTGGAGTAACTATATATGTCTCCGGGAAATCAGAATACATTGGCAAAACACAGAAGCTTTACAGTTACTGTTTTCCTGCTGTATTTTATTTTTTTGTTATTACCCGATCTTGCTCATGGCGTACGCAAAACATCAGCCAACCGTGAATGTGCCACGTGTCATATTATGTGGCTTGATGAATTCAAACGTAAAGACGTGACACCTCTAATCCCTTATGACCCCCTGCCTGTTGTAAAAACAGGTAAGCAGGATGTTGCCAGTACAGAGCAGATGTGTTTTTCCTGTCACGATGGTTTTGTCCTGGACTCACGTTCGTTGTGGAAAAAAAGTCATTACAGCCACCCTGTAGGCGTCAAACCAAGCAAGGATGTTCATATACCGACGGCACAGGGGAAGATCATATTTCCGTTGAATCTGGATAAAAATATATATTGTGGTACCTGTCATACCGCGCATGGTGTGGACTGGACATCAAAAGATTCACCTATATTCCTGCGTATGGAAAACAGGGATTCCAGTTTATGTATGGCCTGTCATCTTAATCGCAGTACAGGTGTCAGGGAGGGAAATCATCCTGTTGGCGTTATTTTAAAGCAGCGACCATCTGTTCTGGACAAAATGGGTTCAAAGTTAGGTCGTCGTGGGGAAGTCATTTGTCAAACCTGCCATGTTATACATACTGCAAAGGCAAAAAAAATACTGGCTCGGAAAAATAATCAATCGCAGTTATGTTCCAGTTGCCATACTAAAAATAAAGCAGTCAGGTCCAGCAAACATAATCTGGCCAGGACAGACCCTGATCTACGAAACAAGCTGGGGCAAAAGGTTTCCGAGACTGGGCCATGTAGTGCCTGTCATGTGCCCCACAAAGCTGAGGGTCCCAGGTTATGGTCGCGCAGGCTTAAAGCGGGAAAGGACCTTTCCAGCGCCTACTGTCTGAGTTGTCATATACGCGGTGGCGTTGCAAGCAAGAAGACTATTGGCAAACATAGCCATCCTGTTGACGTACCGCTCAGGAAAACAGGGATAGTAGCAAAGAAGGATGGCTGGTTAAGCCGTGTCAGGAATACGGCTGTTTCCAGAGATATGGTCAGGTTACCCTTGTTTGATAAACAGGGTAAACATGTACAGACAGGTGGTAATGTGACCTGTCTGACTTGTCATGATCCCCATACATGGTCAGCAAAACATACACTGCAAGCGCCAAAAGATTCCCTGCAAGCAGAAGGTGATGGTACGAATAGTTTCTTACGTATTGCCAATAATGGCGATAGTGCATTATGCAGAAACTGTCACCGTAAACAGGCACCGGTTATTCTTTCGAAACATAATTTAAATATTTCTGCTAAAAACGAAAAAAATGGCCAGAAAATGACAGTGTCCCGGAGTGGGGTTTGCAGTGCCTGTCATGTGCCTCATAATGGCAATGCAGCGAAGATGTGGGCACGGAATATAAAACCCGGCAGTAAGGGCATTAAACCCATGTGTACCGGGTGTCATCAACAAGGAGCGGTTGCGCAGGAAAAAATAACAGGTGCTTATAGTCACCCTGTGCCAGTGAATCCAGGGAAATCAGGGCTCACGACCAGCTTGCCATTATTTTCACCAGCAGCAGAACGTGATGATAAGCAAGGATGGGTAGACTGTGCGACCTGTCATAATCCGCATCAATGGGATCCGCTAAATCCTTCATCACGAACCGGGATTGATCCCGGGGTCGATGGTGACGCAGGGACTAGTTTTTTAAGAAAGAAAGCAACAACTACAGCAAGCTTGTGTATTGATTGTCATAAACAAAAGAAGAGTGTAATTGGCACTGACCATGATTTGTCGGTTACAGCTAAAAAATCGGTAAATAGTGCAGGTGAGACAGTCAGGCAATCAGGTCCTTGCGGGCAATGTCATGCTGTTCATAATGCTGAGATGCCTCTACGCCTGTGGGCGCGTAAAATAGCTGAAAACCCTGATAAGGCTCAGTCATTGTGCCTTTCCTGTCATAACAAGAATGATGTTGCCAGTGCCAAGGTGCCTGAAAAAATAAAACACCCGGATCGTATCGTACCTTCCAATAAAGGCCGTTTACGTGTGGCGGGAGAAAAACTGGCGCCGGTATTCAATAAATCTGGCAAACATGATCAGGCAGGGATGATCAGTTGCTTGACATGCCACGACCCGCATCGATGGAAAGCAGGTAGCGCAAAGCCGGGTAATGGTCGTAACAATGAAGGCGATGTTACTAATAGTTTCTTACGGCATGCCAATAGCAAGGGTTTTCTCTGTGCAGACTGTCACGGTGAGGATTCAATTTACCGATATAAATATTTTCATTGGACGAAATCGCGTAAAAAAAATAAATAGAAATCAGCGTAGTTTTATATTCTGGTATTAGCTAGCCGCCACCGTGACCGCCGCCGCCACCGCCACCACCACCACCACCACCACCCATGCAACCCATGCCGCCACCGCCACCACCCATCATGCCTGGCCCATAATTACAGGGGTTGTGGTTTCTTCCGTGACACTGCAGGTAGCATTGTCCTGCCTCTGTGCCAGGACCATTACTGATAAATTCCAGTCTGCCGGAGCTACTGGGTGATACGACAGCCGTATTAAAATTGATCAATCGGGCGTTCTGGCTTCCATGCGGGTCATGACAATTATTGCACGGGGCATTTTGTTGCTGGATATGCCTGCTATGTAACGGGAAGGTCTGGTTCCCAAGAATACTGTTACGGCTATGGCACCCATAGCATAATGCATAGGCAGACGCACTTTCACTGGTGTAGTCCTGAGTCAGGTATTGTCGTACCAGTATCTGGGGATAACTGGAGCCATGTGGGCCATTGGGACCATTGCTGCTGTTATTATTATGACAGCTTGTGCACTTGATCAGACTACCGGAAGTAATACCTGTCAGGCTGGGTGTATTTGTATCTGCTGCCGGGCCAACAACTGGATGATAGGATGGATTTCCGGTATTGAACTCCAGACGTACATTGGTCTCGTTAAACTGTCGTGTAGTCGGTGGTGCTGCTTTATTGGTGCTGTCACCATGACAACGGAAGCAAAGTTCATATTCCTTTGTGATGGGGTCCGTTTCATTGCCACTGATATTTACGCCGCGTACCAGCGTTAGTGGTCCAGCAGGTGCTCCTGATGATTTTGCTGCATGTGGATTATGGCAATCCACGCATTCAACATGGCGTGAATTAACAACAGCCGGCTCAGCCGGTTTTGGTTTGTGTACAGCGGTGGTACTGGTAACAGGATGACGTGAGAACTTGTTGAATTCAGATTGTATATTCTGTGCGGCCACTGATCCGTTATGGCAGGTAAAGCAGACATTTTCTTCTGACTGATTACGTAACAGTCTTTCCTTGCCATTCGCTGAATGGGGTACATGACAGCTTTGACAGGCATGGTTGGATACCGCTTTGCCATTCCAGTTTTTATTGGAATTACGATGTGAACTGGCCGACCAGCCATTTTTGATATGACAGCTCAAACATAATGCGCCATTGTTATTGGACATCACCAGAAACTTGCCAAACTGATCGTCGTGAGCATTATGGCAACTGGTGCACTGTAGCTGGCCACTTTTGTCCAGCTTGACAGGACCGTTTAATGTGGATGCAGCCACCAGTGCAGCGGGTTTGGCACTCTGGCTACTGGAATAGGAGAATGAAACAGGGTGGTCATCAGATAGATTCTGAGTCAGGTTAGTAGGGCCACTCGGCATGTTTGGTCCGCCATTGACGGTGACATTGCTTGTGCGTGAATTCAGTTCACCTAATGCGATCGTACCATCATGACAGCTCAGGCAAAGTATAGATGCGCCTGTCGGGTTACCCGGATGGCTCGCAACAGTAGAGCTGTTATAAGGTGCATAACTGCCCCCGGGGTTACGCCTGTTCCATAATGGACCGGACGGAGAGGCGTTATGGGGTGTATGACAGAAGATACAAATTTCTGATTCGCTGCCGGACTTAATGTTACCGGGACCACTGATGGAAAGGTTATGCTTACTGTTAACGACACCCGCACTGGCTGATGTATAACCAAGACATCCCAATGTAAGCAACAGTAGCAATGATATAAAAGTTTTCTTCATGGCTGATTACCAATAAAACGAAACACCTGAATTCGACTATTTTGCGAATCAGCAACATAGATTATATTATCATGAGTTATGTAGATTCCGGTAGGTAATAGAAAATTACCCTTACTGTTTCCCTTACGCCCTACATTTAATAGGAATTTCCCTGACTTATTAAATAGTTGCATGCTATGAAAAAGGGCATCAATAACATAAATATGACCTTGTTGGTCTGCGGCAATCCCTTTGGGACGTGATAAATCACCCGTTCCATCACCATGATGGCCAAATTTTTGGACAAACTTCCCATCAGAACCCAGTATTTGTATGCGGAAATTAAGCGCGTCACTCACCAGCAGGTTACCTCCCGGGTCAAACCAGATTGCCCCGGGGTAGTTAAATTCACCATCGCCTGTACCCCGTTTTCCAATAACTTTGATCAATACCCCTTGCGGGTTAAAAACCTTGATGTGATGGCTGGCAGTATCAGTAATGAACAGGTGCGAGTCAGTCTTATTGACTGCAATTCCGGTGGGTTGTTTGAGTGGAGTATCGAGTTTTACGGCTGAGGCTTTATCATCACCCTGATGAATGACAAATAGTTGACCGAGTGTAGAGTCAGTCACATAAACCTCATTATTTGTACCGAGTGCAAGGCCGACGGGTGAAATGAAAGGTTTGTTATCGTTGATCAGTATGAGGTCATGGGTTCCATGGGTAGTGTCAAATCGATGTACAGCCTTACTACCTGGGTCCGCAATATAAATAGATGATTTTGTAGCCAGTACAGCCATTGGCCGTACCAGGCGCCATTCCTGGCTTCCGGTAATAAAAGACCATATTCGTGAGAAAATATTTTTACTGATACCAAGATCACCGGCAGAAGTGAATGACTTAACAAATGCGATACGAGGTTTTTCCGGAGGTTGTGGCCAGACTTTTGTTATCTTGTTTGATGTTGCACTGTCATGTGTCTGGATGTTTGAGCAGGCAGATACCAGCAGCAGAATGCTACAGAGCCAGAGTGCTGGTTCAGGTATTTTTTTTTGCATGGATATCAACTTGTTCAAATCTCACGTCTTATTGTCAGAAGAAAATGGTTTCGTTTGGTCTCAAAAACCCCGGTTCGTTCAGCGCTATAAACTGCCTGTGCATCCATGATCAGACGGTATACATGCCATTTGAGTGACAGCTTGAATGTGTCTCTTTCACGTAACAGTGTACCCCCGGTATCTTTCTCAGTATGTGCTTCAGCACTCAGAATCATATGGCTACGAGGACGTGAGCGAAACAGGATGCTAAAACTGGTGAGGTCAACATCTTCGACTGAATTACGGGTGTCAATGTTTATCTTGCTTGCCGTTAGCCTCAGATTGGATGCATGAGGTAATAGAAACTGGCTATAGGCTCCAAAATTTCGACTGTCATAAGGGGAAATATCTTCATCATGTTTGACCAGATCTATATTTGCACCGACCTCCAGCCATTTTCTCATCGGCCAGGTGGCACTTGCGCCCATGGAAAGATTTTTTTGTGAGTTTAGCGGTAATGTCGGGCTGCCGGATGTGACTGTTTGATCATTAATACGATAGCCAAGGTAGATATTATAATTCTTGTAAAGCATTAATCCGGCGTAATAATTCTGATCGAGATTGGTATAGGCAGCACTGCCGCCGGTTTGATAGGAGTAATCGATAACAACCTGCCCAGGGTCAGCAATGTTACTACCACTGAGGCGCTGTATTTCTGTGCGTACACCAATCACAATGATTCTGTAATCAATTCCCGCTATATAAGTCTGGCTACGCGCAAGGTTCTGTACAACAATGCTGCTGGTAATAATGTATTCATTGGCCAGTGTTACCTGAGCGAGGCCTGTCAGGGTAATGATCTCACCAATGATATTAGCTTGAGTAGCAGAGGCCTTGCGGTCATTTTTTTTGTATCCCAATCCCGCGCTGAGCGTCAGAGTACCATTGGGTACATTACGTTTATAGCTGATTTTACCATTGGCACCGGAAGAACGGAGATTCAGCCCCGTGGTCTGGTTATCTTCAATAATAGCTCCCGCATCAAAATCGGTATTTTTATTATAAGCATAAAAAAGGCTGGCATTAGCAGTATGATTGACCGTGGTAATCGAGTTTTGTTTACTGTCGAGAAAATTGTAATGATATGATGAGCGTAATTTATCTGAATGTTGCCATAAAAGATTAGGCGCAAAATTAATTTCATCCCGTACAATAATTCCTTCTTGTTGTGTATAGGTAGCACGGTCGAAATATCTTAGTTGTTTATTTTTTCCAAAGCGCCATTCAGTGCCATAGCTGAACATGTCGGTTGTACGTGAAGTAGGGGTGATAGTTAGATTCAGACTGCCGCTACTGGAAATCTCATCAGTGTGATCATAGCTGATCCGGGATGACAGGTTTTCAGTAAATGCTTTTGATATCCTGATACCAAAACGGTCTGTTGCGTCATCAACGACCTGGGTTGGGCTGTTACCCCTGCGTTTGTTAGATGAAGCAAACGTGTTCAGTTTGAAGGGTACTACAGGTTCCAGTAGTGAAAAATTAAAGCCGTAGGTGGTATTGTTTTGCTGTACCCGTTCGGTCAATCCTGGAAAGAAAGCAGGATTGTCACGCGTGTAGAAAAAAGATATCGGGAATGGTTTTTTTTCCAGAAAACTTGCACGAGCCTGCAGGCTATATAGTCCATCTTTGGTTTTACTGGTTCCTGCTGTGGTTCTGAATGAGTCCTGAACAAAAGTAAAACCCGCACCCATATCAAGTTTTAGTAAATTAGGGTGATAGACATAACTATGCGTCAGAACTGAAAACTCCTGTTCAGTCGTTGTCTGATATTGATTGAGGGTTTCACTGCCATTGTTGGTGTCAATGCGTTCATCAGCCAGGAAGCGAAGTTCCAGGAAGCTGTCTACGTCTGTCAGGTGAAATGAGGTTATTTCAGCAGCATAACTGAGACTGTGTAAACTGAAAAATAACCAGGCGCCGACAAAAAGAAAGATCCGTCGCCCTGGTTTTATTACAGTAATTGTTTTTATTGTTTGCATTTTTTCTGTTTAGTAACATAACGAAGGAAGACGGCAGCAGGGATGTTCAGTCTTACTGCCTGTTTTTATTGCGGTCTTCCGGGTATTCAATATCCTTCATTTTCCCGAAGCCATACACGTTGATTTTATTAATGCCAAACTGGCTGCTGACAAGAAGAATATATTCCAGCTTGAAATCAGGGTGAGCATAGCGCTGAAATAATTTTACATTGTCGTAATCAATGTCGATATCAACAGGCAGATTGATATTGCCTGGTTGTGACCCCGGGTTGCCAAATGCCATTAGCAGTTTTCCGTTTGGATTAATAACCTGAACATTCTCAAAGGCGGCATCGATGACATAGAGTCTACCCTGTTTATCCAATACAATGCCCTTGGGCCGCGCAAACTTACCCAGTCCGGTTCCGATAGAACCATAGTTGCGAACGAATCGACCATCCAGAGTGAATTTCTGTACCCGGAAGTTTGTTGTTTCACTGACATACAGGTAATTGTCTGGCCCGATTTTCAGATTGGTCGGGTGATATAACTCACCATTTTTACTGCCTGCCTTGCCAATTTTGTACAATAAAATACCGCTATGTTTGTTTAATACCTCAATCTCATGATCTCTTAAATCTGCGACAAACAGCTTGTCGCCAAAAATAGCCGTATCGGCAGGTCTGAATTGTTTATTCGTTCCCAGTGCACGTATGAACTTTTCATTTTTATCAAATACCAGTACCTGCATACGTTGAGTGTCAGTAATGTATTTGGTTCCATCCTTGTCTATGGTGATATTGATCGGTTTGGACATTCTGCCGCCGCCCTGGCCTCTGATAACACGAAAGTCCTGTTTCACCAGATCCATAACAATATATCCACCACCACGTGTATCAACTACATAGATCTTGCCATCATACATTTGGACACCGTAAGGCTTGTTGATAAAGATCGAATCCTTGTCCTTATCCTTGCCAAGAACAAATTTGGTAAATACTGTATTGGATTTCAGAACATCCTTTGAAGAAGAAAAAGTAGTCAGAAACTGGATGCGAGGTGCATCAGGTAAAGCCGGGAAAAAAATGTAGTCAATAGATTTACTTTTCTTTGTTGGAGTTGATGAACAGGCACCGAGCAACAGGATAGTTATTAAGCAGAGCAGGCGTGCAACATCTGTTAATATGCCTGGAGAATATTTTTTCTGGGTCATACCTATAATTCCATTGAAAAAAAAGCCAATATATCATGTCGTTGTCTGAATAAGTAATGCGTTTGTATCGTTACAGCGACAGACAAACAAAACCCCGTCACCTGATGTTTTCAGATGACGGGGTTATTGCCATAAACATAGCCTAAAAGACGGGTTTACTTGTTATGACAGGTCAGGCAGAGATTACTACCTGTATTGGCAATACGCAGTAATTTAGGACCATTGGTAAATTTGTTGTGTACGTCATGACAAGATGCACATTGTAATTTACCAGCCAGCAGCATAACTTGATTAATGGTGCCAGATTTTGAATCTGCACCAGCGCCGATAGTTACACTTCCAACGGTTGGATCATGTAACGCACCATCAGTACCTGCCAGTGTGGCATCATAAGTGAATGAGATAGGATGATCATTACCCAGGTCATCACTACCCACCGCAGAACTACCACTCATGAAAGTTGTTCCGGTTGTTGTACCAAAGCTGTCCAGAGCAACCGTACCATCGTGACAGGACAGGCATAGTTTGGATGAACCATCAGGTTGAGCAACAGTCGCATCCAGTGTCGGGCTGCTATATAGCACGAATGTTTTACCAGTTAATGCATGGTTCCACAGTGGTGCTTCTGCTACGGTAGTATCTGCATTATGGGGTGTATGGCATGCAACACAGATTTCGCCACCGGACCAGCCGGAACCTGAAAAATCATGTTTGGTACCGACAATTGTGCCCGCAGAGCCCAGTGTACTATATAGGCTGAACAGAACAGCACTGAAGCCTGTCAGCAGGATTCGATTTACTTTGTTTTTAGTTTGAGTATTCATGACTATTTCTCCGGTAAAGCACAATAAAATTTATATTTTTGAGTTCAGTATTCAATTTTCTCTGTGGATGTTTAAAGCAAATTTAATACCAGTTGTTACAATTATATAAATAACAGTGATTTAATCCTTTTCCCTCTTGTTTAAGATAGTTAAGTTGTAAAAAAAACCGACATATTTCTTCAGATATTGATTGATTATGTCCCTTTCTTCACATATGAAGCCTATACCTGAAATCCTATGAAAGGTTTGATGTGGATCAAGTTTGGGTTGCTTATTTATACAGAATAGAAAAATTGAGCTTGTTGGTTATATCCATCCTGAGTGCGTTACTTATTTTTTAGTAAGCTGTTTAACCGGCATCCCAAATTTTTTATAAACGATTATCATAACTGTTTTATATTTCAAGAATGTGACAGAAAGGCTGATCCCCTGTCTTGCTGTTATTGCACCAACTGGTTGGATGTGTAAGAGTCTGATCGATGAAAGTTATTATTATTTTGATGTCTATCATTTTCCTGCTTGTCGGTTTGCCATGGTTGCATGGCTTTATTGTATTTCAGAGTATTACCGATCTCGCTCTTGAATCTGAATTACAGTCTTTTTATTATCTGTTCACTATTCCCGCATGGGCGGTGTCTATCATGGTTTTTGTAGTGGAAACATATCGCCGTTACTTTATTTTTTCAGAATTCAACAGAATAAGTAATGTCCTGGTTCTGGGTTTGTTTGGTTTGATGGCTCCGGTTACAGGGCTGGCATTAAGCCCGGTTGGTGCAGAGATAGAACTGATTGCTTATGCAGTTATCGCAATGATCGGCCTGGTTGTTGGTTTATTGGGGGCTGTCCTGTTTAATAGCATTGTTGCTCGCATTGTCAGATTTGATCAACGTTGATGAAGGCGGCTTTGAACAATCAGGCGCTGTCAGTATTTGCGTAATATCTAAAAAAGTTAAATGTCAGTTATTGCCAGTGTCTTGGTTGGGATCCAGTTGATAAACCGGCTGTTCTATTAATTCTGCGGCTGGCTTTGACTGTAAGAATCACATCCTGCAGGTAAATAAACATATCTTTTTGGCTTTTTTTACAGTTACCAGAAATAAAAAATAAAGCTTGATGATTGCACTGATATTTCTTGTTCTTTCAATAGCTTGTATAAATTGTAATATGGTGCAGGCAGAGGCTTTATATTTGTCTTATTGTTTCTTTTATAGTGTATAACAGACTCAGGCATAAGAAAAAATCAATAAGCCCTTGGCTTGTGTCTTGTAAGCAGGTTATAATATCGGAATAGAGTTTTTTTGGAGTGGGCCTTGAGCCCACTTTTTGTTTCCGTCGTTGAGGAAATATGCGGCAAGTACCTGAAAAATTGCAGTCTATTGTTGAAAATGCGGTAGAGTCACTGGGTTATGAGCTCGTTGGAGTAGAATATCTTGCGCGTGACAAGGCGGCTTTGTTGCGTGTCTATATTGATAAGGAAGAAGGGATAGCACTTGAAGATTGTGAAGCGGTCAGTCACCAGTTAAGTGGTGTACTGGACGTAGAAGATCCTATTTCGGGGAATTATCAACTTGAGATTTCTTCACCTGGCCTGGATCGACCTATTTTCAAGGCGTCTGATTTTCAGCGTTTTTCTGGTCAGCAGGTAAAGATAAAACTTGCGCGTCCACTTGAAGGGCGTAAAAATTTTACGGGTTTCCTGAAAGGATTACAGGAAACTGATGTTGTTATTGAGATGGATGGACAAGATATATATCTGGCATTGGCGAGTATTGATCAAGCCCGGTTAATCCCAAACGTTTAGCACTTATTGGCTGTAGGAGCTGATGAATGAACAAAGAGATATTATTAGTTGTAGATACTGTATCGAATGAGAAGGGTGTCGAAAAAGATGTTATTTTCGAAGCTATTGAGGCAGCATTGGCCTCAGTTGCAAGGAAAAAGCATTCTGGCGATATCGATGCTCGAGTAGCTATCGATCGAAATTCGGGAGACTACGAGACTTTTCGGCGCTGGGAAGTCATCGAAGATGATGCAGAAATGGAATTTCCACAACGTCAAATGACGTTAAGTGCTGCCCAATACGATAATAGTGATATTGAGCTGGGTGGCTTTTATGAAGAAGAAATGGATTCTGTAGAATTTGGACGAATAGCGGCACAAACAGCAAAACAGGTAATTGTACAAAAGGTACGCGAAGCAGAAAGAGCCCAGGTTGTTGAAGCGTACAAAGATCGTGTGGGTGAGCTTGTTAATGGAATTGTAAAGCGTATCGAACGTGGAAATATCTATATAGACCTGGGCGGAAATGTAGAAGCAATGATTTCACGTGAGAATATGATTCCGCGAGAAGCATTACGTCCAGGTGATCGTGTAAGAGGCTATCTTTATGATGTACGCTCTGAAACACGTGGGGCTCAATTGTTTGTGAGTCGTACCATGCCGGAATTTCTGATTGAGTTATTTAAACTGGAAGTGCCAGAAGTAGGGCAAGATCTTATTGGCATTCTGGGAGCGTCTCGTGACCCGGGGTTACGCGCTAAAATTGCTGTTAATTCTATGGATCCACGCATTGACCCAATTGGAGCATGTGTTGGAATGCGTGGTTCACGTGTACAAACGGTATCTAATGAATTATCGGGTGAACGTGTTGACATCATATTATGGGATGATAACCCGGCACAGTTTGTTATCAATGCAATGTCACCAGCTGAAGTTGTTTCTATTGTTGTTGATGAAGAAGCTAACGCAATGGATATTGCCGTTGCAGATGATCAATTGTCACAAGCGATAGGTCGAGGTGGGCAGAATGTAAAGCTGGCAAGTGAGCTGACTGGCTGGACATTGAATGTGATGAGTGAAACCCAGGCTGATGAGAAAACAGAGGGTGAACAAGAGTCTGTATTAAAGCTGTTTATGGAACAGCTGGATGTGGACGAAGAAGTCGCAGCGATTCTGGCGCAGGAAGGTTTCACCAATATGGATGAAATAGCCTATGCACCGGAAAGTGAATTACTGGAAATTGACGAGTTCGATGAAGGTATCGTTGATGAGTTGCGAGGAAGAGCGCGTGATTTTCTGTTAACACGAGCAATTGTTGCCGAGGAAGAAGTTGAGGGAGGCGAGCCTGATCAGGCATTGCTGGATCTTGATGGCATGACCGGGGAACTGGCCAAGTCACTTGCTGCCAAGGCAGTGACTTCGTTAGATGACCTGGCGGAACTGGCAACAGATGAACTTATTGAAATCCATGAAATGGATGAAGAGAGTGCGGGCAAGCTGATTATGGCAGCTCGTGCACATTGGTTTGAAGAAGACCAGCAAGGTTAATATCCGGAGAAGAACCAGATGTCAGATGTAACAGTAAAGCAATTTGCTGAAGTAGTCGGTGTTCCAGTTGATAAACTGATGACGCAATTAAGCGAAGCGGGTATGGGTTTTAATGCTGCTGATGACACTATTACGGACAAGCAGAAAATGCAGTTGCTTGATCACTTGCGTCTCAGTCACGGCAAAAATAAAGAGGAAACCAAGTCTGGTCCCCGTAAAATTACTTTGCGTCGTAAATCAAAGAGTGAGTTGCATGTTACCGGTTCTCAGGGAAAAAGCAGGACAGTAAATATCGAGGTTCGCAAAAAACGCACTTACGTAAAACGTACGGATGTTCTGGAAGAGGAAGAAAGAGTACGTCAGGAAGAATTGGCCAGGCAGGAAGCCGCAGAAAATACTCTGCGCCAGGAAGAAGAAGCGCGCCTTAAAGAAGAGCAAGATACCAAGGCTAAAGAAGAAGAGGTTATCAGGCTTAAAGCGGAAGAAGAAGCGCGATTAAAAGCAGAAGAAGATGAACGTCTGCGACTGGAAATGGAAAAAGCCAAACAGGAAGCGCTTGCTGCAAGCGACACTGACAACCGGAGTAAAGATAAGCCGGCAAAAGACAAGAAAAAACGTAAAGATGATAAGTCTTCAACACGCTATGGTCGTAAAGAGCTGCATGTTTCAGGTGGCAAGCCAAGTCGTCGAAATAAAAAAGGTAAAAAACGTAGCGTTACAGTAGCAACCTCTTCAGAACATGGTTTTGAAAAACCAGTTGCACCTATCACCTATGAAGTAACCTTGCCTGAATCAATAACAGTAGCTGACCTTGCTCAAAAAATGTCTATAAAAGCTGCTGAAGTCATTAAAGTGCTTATGAATATGGGTAGCATGGTTACTATTAATCAGGTGCTAGATCAAGAGACGGCAACCATTGTTGTTGAAGAATTGGGGCATACAGTCAAGCTGATCCATGATGAAGCAATTGAAGATGAGTTGATCATTATTGAACAAAGCGATGCTCCTCTGGTGCAACGTGCTCCGGTTGTAACGATAATGGGTCATGTTGATCATGGTAAAACATCATTGCTGGATTATATTCGCAGTAGTCGTGTTGCTGCCGGTGAGGCAGGCGGAATCACTCAGCATATTGGTGCTTATCATGTAGATACGGATAAAGGCATGATTACTTTTCTGGATACACCTGGACATGCTGCATTTACTTCGATGCGTGCCCGAGGTGCCAACGCAACAGATATTGTTGTTATTGTTGTCGCAGCAGATGATGGTGTCATGCCTCAGACCAAAGAAGCAGTTCAACATGCACGGGCAGCCAATGTTCCTATTATTATTGCAGTAAACAAAATTGATAAAGAAGATGCGCAGCCAGATAAAGTAAAGCAGGAATTATCGCAAGAAGATGTCGTCCCTGAAGATTGGGGTGGTGATGTGATGTTTGTTAATGTTTCTGCGCATACAGGTGAAGGTATTGACGATTTGCTGGATACCATATCGCTTCAGGCTGAAGTACTTGAACTCAAGGCGCCGGTTGATGCCAGTGCGCAGGGTATCGTGATTGAATCCAGACTTGATAAAGGGCGTGGTACGGTTGCCAGTATATTGGTTCAGCAGGGAACTTTACGCAAAGGTGATGTACTGCTGGCTGGAAAGGAATATGGTCGTGTTAGAGCTATTATTGATGAGAATGGTCAGCAGATAGAATCAGCAGGTCCTTCTATCCCTGTTGAAGTGCTGGGTCTTTCGGGCGCTCCGGATGCAGGTGAAGATGCATTAGTAGTAAAGGATGAGCGTAAAGCACGTGAAGTCTCCAGTATGCGTCAAAGCAAGTTCCGTGAAATTAAACTGGCTAATCAACAAAAAGCCAAGCTTGAAAACATGTTTACACATATGGAGACAGGTCACGTCAGTACGATGAACGTTCTGGTTAAGGCTGATGTCCAGGGTTCAGTTGAAGCGATTAACAGCTCCTTAAATAATCTGTCGACTGACGAGGTAAAAGTTAATATCGTTTCCAGTGGTGTTGGTGGTATTAATGAATCAGATGTTAATCTGGCGATTGCAGGTGGTTCCGTTATATTTGGTTTTAATGTTCGCGCAGATGTAACGGCCAGGAGAATGATCGAAGATGAAGGTGTTGATCTCCATTATTTTAGTGTTATCTATGATCTTATCGATGAAGTAAAGGGTGCTATGTCTGGCATGTTGTCACCCGAAATCAGGGAGGAAATTGTGGGTCTGGCTGAAGTCCGTGATGTCTTCCGTTCTTCAGCACTGGGAGCTATTGCCGGCTGTCTGGTGACAGAAGGTACAGTTAAACGAAATAATCCAATACGAGTACTGCGTGATAACGTGGTTATTTATGAAGGTGAGCTTGAGTCCTTGCGACGATTCAAAGACGAGGCAAATGAAGTAAAATCTGGTGTTGAATGTGGTATCGGAGTGAAAAACTACAACGATATACAAGCAGGCGATCAGATAGAAGTTTTTGTGCGTGTTGAGGTTCAGCGTAAACTGTAAATACGATGCCTAAAGATTTCAGTCGTACTCGCAGAATCGGCCTGCAGATTCAAAAAGACCTTGCAGACCTGATACGCAGTCAGATCAAGGATCCGCGCGTAGGGATGGTTTCTGTTAACGCAGTGAAAGTTAGCCGAGACCTTTCACATGCAAAAGTTTATATCACATCCCTGGATGATGAAAACCGCGATGAAACGCTTGCTGTTTTGAAAAATGCAGCGGGTTTTTTGCGGCATGAGTTAAGCCAGCGTTTGTCGTCCATTCGTGTTATCCCCCAGCTACATTTTTTTTATGATGAATCTATTGAGCAGGGCGCCAAACTCACATCATTAATTGAAACCGCAATTTCATCAGATAAAAAGAAACATTCAGAAGATTAATTTACACAGGTAATTGATTTATGGCACGTCGACGTAAAAGAGGCCGCCCTGTCAACGGTATACTGTTGCTGGATAAACCCAAAGGCATCACATCTAACAAAGCATTGCAGAGTGTAAAAAGCATGTATTTTGCGCAAAAGGCAGGACATACGGGTAGTCTGGATCCGCTGGCAACGGGCATGTTGCCCATTTGTTTTGGCGAGGCTACCAAGGTATCTGCTTTTCTGCTGGATGCAGATAAACGTTATCAGCTAAGTTGCCAGCTAGGTGTGGTCACTAATACGGGTGATGCTGAAGGTGAGGTCATTAGCAAAGCAGAGGTGCCCGTGCTTGATACGGCAGCACTGGAAGCCGTATTAAATGAATTTAAAGGTGGTATAGAGCAGATTCCTCCGATGTTTTCTGCACTTAAACATCAAGGTGAGCGATTGTATAACCTGGCTCGACAGGGAATTGAAGTAGAACGCAAGGCGCGCCCAGTTAAAATTTATGCGCTTGATCTGTTAGCGATTGAAGGCGATATACTAAAGCTGGATGTAAGTTGCTCGAAGGGAACGTATGTTCGCACGCTCGTTGAAGATATTGGCACTAAACTGGGTTGCGGCGCGCATGTAACAGCATTGAGGCGCCTGACAGTCGGGGCTTTTCTGGATGCCGATAAAATGGTGACGGTAGAGCAGCTTGAAGCATTGCGTGAGAATAATCGGGATGCACTCGACGATTTATTGTTACCAATGGATGCAGCATTAATGCATTGGCCGGATGTACAGCTGAACGCAGACATGTCTTATTACCTGCTGCAAGGGCAGCCTGTTCAGGTACCGCGAGCACCGACAGAAGGCTGGGTACGTATATACAATGCAGACAAGCAGCAGTTTATAG
>Ga0316206_1001159_pt1 | contig 25685 bp, 33 predicted proteins | sample 6monthpyrite_MG_FD_204942 | JGI IMG/M metagenome (GOLD analysis project Ga0316206, IMG submission 204942) | Microbial mat bacterial communities from mineral coupon in-situ incubated in ocean water Damariscotta River, Maine, United States -... | ecosystem: Environmental > Aquatic > Marine >... | reverse complement strand
GGTAGCCATTATAGCAATCATAAGCACTACATCAATTTTATGCTGCTGTGCTTGTCATCGTCTCTTGTCTTTTAGTGTTTTTAGCTCTTGGCGTAGTTGAAATTCATTCATAACTCATTTTAAGCAATAAGTGTTCTAGTATGAAACAACCGTGCTTGCAGTGTTGCTTTTGAAACATCAATTCCGATAAAATTATACATGATGAGAACCTCCTAGTAATAGAGGAGTTCGTTAGGGCAGAGCTTTGCTCTGTCTGATTAGCCGCTAAACCTAACCTCACCTCGCAAAATTCAGTCTGGATGTTTCCGACTCAGTTGCCACTCAAGTTTTTAGTTTAGCTATCACTCTGTGAAACAGACTCAATCAAATTGGTCTTAGGGGTGTATCGATATGCTAATGAATTCTTCTTGTTTAAATTATAGCTTTTTTTGCTATTTAGTATTATACGAGGGGTGTAACTTCATCACTAATGGTAGTTTGATGTTTTTTAACTATTTGAGGTTCAAAGGTGCCGTTTCTATCACGAGGTGTTTCAAGTTCAAAGGTCCCATCACTTGTGCCTTTGATAGTCTTTTTATTAACGCCATTTCTTCTGTTCCTATTTCCAGAGAGAACATCATTCGCAATATGTGATTCTACTTCTGCTTCAAGTGTAGCTTCCGTGAGTTGTTTAATAAGTGGAGCTAAAAGTCCACCTTTACCTGTAAGCTTTTTACCGTTTCTAAATTCTTCTAAGATTTCATCAAAATCAAAATCTATTTCTTCGTTCATTGTCAGTCCTTGATAGTATTTTATCAGACTGACACGAAATTTCTAACACTCCCGAAAATGTTGAAAAAGTTATTACTGGGTATGGAAAAGACTATGAAATTAATTTTAACTGATTACTTATGTATGCATTCCAAAGTAGAACTTTGGAACGAGTAAAACTTTATATTACTAGTCAATTTTTAAAGTATAACTAGTATTATTAACTGCATTGAATTTTTGAATCATTTGCTCGTAAATAGGAATATGCAAATTTATATCACCATAATATGGAAAATCATGATAATAAGCATATGGACGAAAGAAAGAACCATCTAAAATAAGATCACTTCTAATATCTAGAGAAAAATAACTACCCATTATATCACCAGAATCATGATAGTCATCACCAGGGTGTATTACATGCTCAACACCCCATCTATAAGTAAAAGTAAGTATATTACTAGAATCAAAACCATCAGACCTAACAAAGTCAAAAGCATCTTTATAAAGAATCAGAAACATTGAGTATACATAATCATAGGTTGGATATTCGTCTGCTTTAAATGTTACAAAATATCTAGATACATTAGAAATAAGTCTAACAATAGGTGTAGGCTTGACAACTATTACCTCCCCTGTACCATCCAAATAATAAACTTCATCAGCTTTTTGATTAGCCCAAGTATCAATATCTGCATCTAAAATCTTAGTACCACCGCAACTAGCTTTAACATAACCTGATATATCTTCTGATACAGCTCCTTGTACATAGTAAAGTTTTTTAGACGGTGCAAAAGGATACACATTTGCGATATTTCCAATACTTGTGTCAAATCTATGTTTTACTGTTATACGGTACTCTTTTGTACCTTTATTTTGCTCGCTTTCTGTTACCCATTGAGATGGCTCAGTGTCTAAGCTTGCTAGAAGCTGTTTCATTTTTGTTGTTATTTTAGCAAGTGGGTCTGCCTGCGATAAGTATGCTGAAACAAAAGCATGACCACTTTCTCCTGAAACATTAGGACTCATACTTCCCGGAATAAAGTTTACTACAGGGTCTACGGAACCTAAATCAGTAGATAAGGTTACATGATCACCTTTTGTAGCCTTAACTTGACTTGCTGGTGAGGCAACTTGTAAATTTGCGAAGTAGCTTTTGTATCCCGTTGGAGCAATTTTGTCATAGACACGATTAGCAAAAAGACCACCTTGTGAATGTGAAACTAAAAGTACTTTATGAGAAAACTTAAAGCTTTCATTATAATATTTCATCCACATTTCATCTACATTTCCTTGTTCCCAACCTCTTGTAAATGGCTCCATAAGCGTTTGTGTAGCAACAGCACCAATTGCTAATGCAGAATTTCCCTTGGTTAATATCTCCATAAGAGCAAAAAATTGATAATTATTTACTTGTCCTGCTGCTTTTAGTTGATAGTATGTTTCTAAAACATCTAGCATTGTTCCTTGTCCCCAATTGTACTGAAGTTTCACTTCACCATATTTGGCTTGTAGTTTTTGATCACCGTTAATTATTTCTTTATTAATAAGTTTTTGTAGACGAACTCTACTTTGTTCAGCATCTTCTGGTTCATTCCATACTCCATTACCATAATAGATGTCTGTTTTACACTCATTTATATTTTCAGCATAAAGTGTTGTAAAGAATAAAAATAGTGTAAATATAAGTTTTAATATATTTTTCATATTATTCTCCCAAATTATCTATATTAATTTGACACTTTGCAACAGTATTTTTGCCGCGACTGCTAAAGATATTCCCACTTAATGTAGAATTGTAGGAGAATTTTTGTTCTATTCTTTCTCTAGTGTTATAAATTTTGTCCTTAATTTCAGAATCGTTAAACACTTCATGATTGTTCATATATTTCATCGTTTCTAAAGTTGTCATATCTTTAGTTACTTTATCAAACCAATAAGATTCACAATCAATTGCATCATCAGAATATTTTTTACTATCTATAGTTGGATTTTCAAGTATTTTTTGAGCAGACCAAGCATACTGCATAGCAAGAGCTGTTTTAGTTTTAGGAAACGCAGAATCTTTGGCAAAGCGTTTTATTACATATCTCTCCACATCATCCCTAACCTCATTACTGTTACTATCAATTCCAAGCAGTGTTGAGTTGTTTATTTTTGCATTTGGCTCAACCGGGAGCATGTAGCCATTTACAACTTCAGGGACATAAAAACGATACTTAATCTCTTTTATTTTTCTCTCTTTTTCTTTCTTGTAACCTTTCTTGTCATCTTGCTTCTTCTCTTCTTTATGTTTCTTGTTCTTGTCTTCTTTGTCTTTCTTTTCCTCTTGCTTCTTTTCTTCATGGTGTTCGTTAGCTTCTTCCAAATCTTCAATTTCTATCTCATAGAAACCTACTTCTAAAAGCTTTTCGGGTTTAAATGTTATTGTTTTTTCGGTTGAAATATAAGAGACTTTCCCTTTTATCTTTTTCTTTTTATCAGAGATTTTTTTCAGTTTGATGCTATCTTTCTCTACTTCTTTAAGTGCTACATTAAAAACTACTTTTATAGTTACATCCTGAGCTACTTCTACAGCCGATGGAGAAGGGCTTAGTAAAACTATTGCACTCTGCTGAGTTCCTTTGGATTTCCCCAAGTCTACATCTTTTGCTAAGATAGAGCTGCTAACCCCAAATACCAAAAGCAACACTACTAATTTACTTATCATAATTTTCCCCTTTAAATTTTAATATACAGTATCATATTATTTATAATTTTATTCCAATTTATTTTATGGATTTTCTTACAAGCTTTTTCCCTATGAGGATTAGTTGATTTTTAACACAGATTTGCCTATAATCTTTAATATTGAACCTCAAAGTATTCAAAAGCTAAAACAGTTGGTAAATCTCATATGTGCTTCAAAACCTTACCAACTCAATATTACAGAGTTATCTAAAAAGATTGGCATCAATAGAAATACACTTTATCAATACATCTACTACTTAACTATGGGAAATATTTTTGCCAGTATCAAAGGAAAAACAAAAGGCGATAATATTTTTTCTAAACCTCAAAAACTTTATCTCAACAATCCAAACCTAAGCTTTAGTTATTGTCAGTCCAATGAGGTAGGAACTATAAGAGAACAATTTTTTCTAAATATGTTAAGCCAAAAGTATGATGTATCATATCCAAGTATGGGTGATTTCTTAGTAGATGAAAAATACACTTTTGAAATCGGTGGTAAAAATAAAGGTTTTGGGCAAACCTCGGTGCCCCTTGAGGGTATAAAAGATGTTGAAAATAGCTTTGTAGTTGCCGATGAAATTGAAATAGGTTTTAGCAATAAGTTGCCGTTATGGCTCTTTGGATTTTTATATTAAATGTGCAAAGACAAATATTCTAAAATGCCATCTGACACCTTTTTCACTTAGTTTTTAAAAGTCACATTTTCTATAATAACCGGATAGAAATAACCATAGCCAAAATCTTTGTTAGTTGTTACTTTCCCTGTGGCTATCACGACATCTCCCTCTTTAACAGAAGTATTTTCAGCCGTGACAACAAAATCGTTCGTATTTGTTGCTTCTATTCCGGTATTGTCTTCGAGATGAATCCAATCACGCTTCATGATTTGATGAGACACTTTGCGAACTGTCGCTTTTATGGAGATTGTTTTATTTTCTAACTCTTTGGCAAAGGTGTGTACTTCTTCTATCGTGTAAAATTGTTTTTTTACAAAATTTTTATTAATTTGTGAACTTTGCAGCGGCTGTATATTTTTTGGTTTTACATTGTTTGCGAAAAGTAAAGACTTCATAGTGCTATGTTGAGTGGACTTTTGAGGAAGATAAATCTCATTTGCAAAAACAATTTCTTTAAAAACTTTATTTAAAGTTTTACTTTTAAAATCATGCATAACAGTTGTTTTGTCATACCCGATAACCTCACCTACATGCACTGGTTGTTCAGCAATCGCAACCCACCTTTGTACTCCGTCTTCATCAACTCTGAGATAATTATATCCCATAACTTTTTTCATCTCTAAAATTTTTCCATAATAGATTTTTTTAGTGTCTGGAGTCTGTGCGAAAAGAGCAGATGTAAAAACTAAAACGCACATGATTTTGAGCATTTTCATATATTTTTCCTTTTTTGAAGCTATTTTTATCTTTTTATTTTTGATTGTTGGTAACTTAGCATTTTTTGTATAGACGCATGCTACCTAAGACCGCTCCTCCAGAGATTTTATAGTTTGATTTGGCTTAAATATGTACTCCCAAGCTAAAGCTTGGGAACAAGGAGATGAACTTATTGACTCGATGCAAGAGATGTGAATTCATTGTAAACATCAAATAAGAAGACTTAAAGGTCGTATGACATTCTTTTAAAGATTACACTGTTAAATACCTTTCCTCTCATCTACAAGTGCTTCTTTATGGTGTTTTCCTATCAGATAATAAGTAATGCCCAGTGCTAAAACTACTGCTGCTGTTGCAAAGATATATAGAGGAGTGATAGTAGCAAAATCTATAATTATTACTTTTCTAGCGATTGCCATAAGAGCTGTTGCTATAACCAGTTTTATGGGGATTACATCTGTTCTTAAATATAAAACAATGTTTTGATAAATCTCTATAGCAATTAGTACAGCGAGGAATGCGGCAAATGTTTTGAAAATATCAGTAATACTAAGTAACATAAATGGTGGAGCCATTAAGTTGTGATACAAAACATAGAGTACGTCACCAACACCCCAAAAGATTACAAACACCATCAAAATAGCTAATACCTTAACGGCTATTTTTATTGTTTTATGTAAAAATGCTATTAAAGCATCTTCATGTTCTGTTGGTAATTCTTCATGACCCTGCATTTTGCATCCTTATTTTAGAGGAATATAAATAAGTACATTTAACTATGCTTATACTACATTAAATAAACTTAAATAGAATTATTTTCTAGCTCACTAACTACTGTATCTTGTTATCCCCTCTTTTTTAAATTTGGAAACAACTCTTCCTTGTAATTGAAACAAGGTCGTTTTTCAGCATTCTGAGTCCATGGTTTGTACATCTATTTATCTGTTTGAGTACACCTGCGGCTCTACTTTTGAGCTATGCAACAGGTTTAATATCGTTATTTATTTGCATTATAAATTCTTCGGTCTTTATATGCTGCCGTATTAGGATTGATTTTGTAAGTATATTTTTTACTGTAATTAACTCTGTATTTTCTTAAACTCTACACTCTCTTTTATATTTTCAAACAATACTTCACCATCAATTTCGTCTCTTAAATGCGGAGATTTTTCTATAGCTGTTTGTAAATCTTCTATTGCTTCATGTTTGTTGTCAAGAGCTGCATTTGCGCAAGAGCGCTGCCAATAGGCGTACCCGTATTCTGGGTCAATTTCTATGGCTTTGTTACTAAGATTCAACGCCCACTCGTACTCATCCATGTCAAGAACTGCATCTGCTTTATAAGCATAAACTTCCGCATCATTGGAGTTTACTTTTAAAATTTCATCATAAAGGTCTATTCTCGACTGGGGATTTGTTTCCAAATTTGAGCGCATCCATAAAGAGTGGATATACTGGGTGTTATATATTTTGTTTTGATTGTCCAATATTTTTTTTGATTGTTGTGTTAGCGTGTCTTGAAGAGTTTGCATCTGAGAGTTATATTTTTGTGTAATCGCATCTAATCTGCTCTCAACCATCTCTTCAGTTTTTCCTCTTATATCTCTCAGTGAATTCCATCCCGCAAAAATGAGGATGGATGTTGCAGCCGCAATAAGGTAAAACATATTGCCAATTGTGTCAGTAATATATCTGGCTGCCCTGTCAGTTTGCTCAACTTCAGCTCGTGAAATTCTTTTATCAACCTCATTTTTAAGTTTCATGTTCTCAATTCGCAAGTCTTTAAGCTCATCTATGATATACCTCTCAATCAACGGTTTTTCTAAGGCTTTACCAACACCTTTAACTTGAACAGTATCAGCATTTACCAAAGTATAAAAAATTAAAAAAAATAGAAGTACAAAAGATTTTAACACAATATTCATAGAGAACCTTTGGGAATAAAATTGGCTGAATTATAGCAAATACCGCTTCAAAAAAAGTTAATTATCGGGTAGTTCTTCGCTCGACTATGTGTTCTAATAAATCACCAAATACATAATGCCTAACTTTCCGATAAATTACTTTTTAAAAGTTCATTGAGCGGTTGATTTCTACCATTTTTCATATCAAGCAGTGCTTGAATTATTGCACCTGAATTTACGAATATTTTCTTTTTGTTAGAATCCAAACTATTTTCCAACTCTTCTAAAAGCTGTTTTCTGTAGTCAGTTACTTGTTTATCTATCTCTTTTAAAGCTTCAGGAGAATCACCCATCTCTTTTAAGAGTTTGTCTCTAAACTCTTGTACTTTTTCCTCTATTTTTTCTTTGTTTAAATCAGCCAAAAACTTCGATGCTCCTTTTGTATGAAGGTCATTTCGAAATTTTTGTAATGCGAGGTCAACTTTTTCATCAGTGGCCGAAGATCTATCTCCCGAATAATTTGTCTCAAATGCCTGCCAAAATTGTCTAATAGTACTTTTAAACTTTTCTGAGGAACTTGAAGATAACTCGGGATTTAAAATCGCATCTACTTGTTTTTTAAGGTACGCATAGTCAACTGCTTCATCCTTTGTCGTCTTCCCTGTCATGGTTGACTCCAGATGTCTACTGCCTAAGGTTATCACGGAACTAAGAAGTTTGTCTTCATCATTCAAAGTATTCATGGCTTTTATGTAAGCTTCTCTTACATCATTTGGCATACTTGAAGGAACTAGGCTTATACCCTTGGCTTCACCGATTTGCGTGATTCCATCACCATTAAAGTCATACTTCTCATAATCATGCATGAGGAGGTTGTAGGCGCCCTCTGAACTCAAAGTGTCTGTGTCAATATTTTGAGCCATGCCTGCATATTGCTTAAGAGTTTGCATTTCACTCTCAGATAAATCATTTAAAAAACTTTTGGCATTATCCAAATTTATATCAGAGCCTTGAGCTTTAGCATAAATGGCACTAAAAGCATTTTCATATTTGTCTTGATTTTGTTTTCTACCTTCAAATGGACGAAAATTTTTCGTATCATTTACATAACTTAAATACTCCGTACCTGTTTCCATAAGAATTCCTTTTTACTAATATATAGCTTATGTCAAGCAAAAAACATTCCTCATATGTGTTTAATAATTATATTTTGGTATATTATTCATAAGTCTATATACCCGCAGCCGGCTTTACTCAACATGTATTATTGAATGATATGAATTTATAAAAGGTTTTAAGCTGATCTCTTTTTAGTGTCTTCTATTGCCAATAACACACCATCCCAAAATTTAATCCTAGCTCTTATTGCATGAAGAGCTGCTTCTTGTGCTTCTGCAATCTTCTCTTCGTCCTCTTCACACAATAACTCTAGCATTCGTAAAGACATAGGACCATGATAGTCACCGTCCAAGAGTATATGTCGGTCTAAATAATAATGAAAAACCTCAGCCTCTTCTCGTGATATACTCATTTTATCGAGCAAAGCACAAAACATCTCAGGGATAATATGCTCTCTGCCTAAAGCAAAAGCAGCTGCGATGACATGTGGCTTGTCACTGTTTATAAAACTGAAGGTAGTCTGCATAAACTCTTTTGCCGGAGCAGGAATATCCGTAGTTTCTAAGGCAGTTTCTAGAGAACTGGAGGTAACCTTAACAATAAACTCATCTATAAGCTTGCTGCTTCCTTTGTTTACTTCTTCCATGGCTGAAATGTAAAGGTTAAAATGACTGCTGTATGTTGGTGTGCCATCTTCCAAAGGGATACCCGCATCAGACTCTTCTTCAAGTACAATATCATTGATAAAGCGCTGTACATGTGCATCACCATGAGGAAGCCATGGCGGGTTAGCCGGTGCAATCCTATTTTGTAAATATTTTACCAAGGACATGAAGTCCCAAACAGAATAGATGTGGTGTTGCATAAAAATTGTCAAATCATCCATATCTGCAACTGTGGCATAAACAGGGTGTGTTGAGAGTTCTTTTCTTAGTCGCTTTACATTTTCAAGTGGAAAAGGTGTCATAAATTATTGCCTTAATTTTTTTGGAGCGAATTTTAACTCAAATTTGTAAAGGACAAATAAATCAAACCAATATTTACTGTAGTACACTATATGCATTCAGATAACTATACTTACAACTAGAAGAGAGCACATGAGCGATAATTTACACCTCAACATTGATATTATGGATAAAAAGCATGATGAGTTCTTGGATATTTTATCAAAAATCAAAACTTGCCAAAACAGTGAATTTATGTCTCTATTTGAAGAGATGATGAAACATACTAAAGAGCATTTTTCTTTTGAAGAAGAGCTTATGAACGAGCATAACTTTTATGGCAGACTAGAACATTTAGATGAACATGCAAATCTGCTTGGTGAGATGGAATACTTTTACAACAAAGCTAAAAAACTTCCTCCATTTGGCAAATCGTATATCAATGACTATGCCTATGATAAATTTAAACGACACATCATTAACATCGATTCGCAGCTTGCCATGTTTTTAAAAGACCGTAAAATTTTCTAAAAAGAAAATGCTAGTCTGTAAAATGCATCTAGCTTTGTAACAACATTGTATTTAATTGATTAAGTTCATGGCAAGAACTTTTTTGCTTCAGTAGAGTGCGAAAAAGGATAACGATGCCAATCCACCATCTAGAATATTTAAGCCGTAATGAATATATAACTTCTGTTACCACAATTGCAGATACCAAAACAGCAAACTTTGCAAACATGTCACTAAAATGGTGGGACAAAAAATCGGGCTGGCATACGAAAGGGTGTGTTGCTCTTAGTGATGAGAACAATAATCACTTATCATATATATTTTATTATATTGACCGTTATCATGAGTATATTACTATTCACAATATTTTCACCCCCTTTGCAAATCGCAGACAAGGTTATGCCCACATTCTCCTAGCTCTTATATTTGACTTGGCATTAACTAAGAATGTCAGTCGTTTTAAACTGACCTCTATTTCTAAGTCATTGGATTTTTATCTATTTTTAGGATTTGTCTACTGGGGTGTTAATAGTGTTGGAGATTATTACTGTGATTTACCTATGCCGTTTGATGGACTTGCAGGTGTGGATTACATGATTAAAAATACAAGTGCTTTGAGCTTGGTTGGTAAAAACTTTGACAAAATCTATAGCAAAGTAGAAAATAACAGCGGCAATCTCAGTGTTTTGAAAACAGCGATTTATGATAGTGATTTACTAAAAATGGGAAATCACTATCTTTTAGACACCTTAGTAGATATTAAAAATAACTGCTAAAGTTTCTGTTATTCACCTTCAAATGATTTTTCCAAAAGATCCACATCATTTATGACGGTGAGTGTATCAAAAGTATCATTCTCGCTTTTTGGTGCCGTTGAGTAACCCTGTATAGACTTGCATGAAGGACATTGACCCTCATTTAATAACGCTAACTGGTCCGTAGTAATCTTCTCATCGCAGTTTTGACAGTAAAAAAATATTTCCATTATTTATCCTTTGTTTTTATAGTATTGCAACTTTTATACTACGTGTACAATAATTGCATATAGAATATATACTGAGTTAAAGGAAGGCGACATGAAAGTTAGACTTTTTTGCAATCACTGTGATAAACACTTCGAAGTTAATGTAAATAAGATAAGACTTATGCAAAAATTAAATAATGAGCACATTACCTATGCTAATAATACCTATTATTATCATGAGGGTTGCTTTTTCAAAAAAATAAATCAACTAGAACAAGAAAATAATATTATGGAGAATATTTCAAATGGATAACACAACATTACAATGGCTTGGAGAAAACAGTTACACGATTGAAGATTTAAACCTGCAGGGAAGCTATGGAAATACGGCACTTATGAAGGCTGCTCGTGAAGGAAATGCACAAATAGTCAATGAGTTATTGGAAGCTAAAGCAGATATTAGCATCAAAAATGTCGATGGCAATACAGCCCTTTGGTTGGCCTGTTTTGGTGAAAACCCTCAAGTTGTCTCCATGCTTGTGAATGCGGGAATAGAAATAGATACCCAAAATGTTAATGGAGTTACCCCGCTCATGTATGTAGCCTCCAGCGGAAAAGAATCCATGGTTAAGATGCTGCTAGATGCACAAGCAGATGTAAGCATCAAAAATCCGGATGATTTTACTGCACTTGACCTTGCAGTTACTCCTAAGATTTTGAAAATGCTTAAGAGTTCTCTATGACAATTGATGTACATGTCCCTGGTGTAGATGAAGAATTTTTAGATGACATTGATGAAATTATGGAAGACACCATGGTGCAGATGTTTATTCTGCATCCTAAAAATTCACAAGAGCTTGAGAGGGCAAAAGAGCAAGCGGATGAACACAATCAAATATTTTATTGTGCTCCTCTTACTCTTGCAAGTGAAGCAGACAACAACTGTGTCGCTTTTTTTCTTGAGAACAAAAGCTTATTAAAAAATAATCCAAACTTGGAAAAAGCTTTGTATATTGATGCAAAAAATATAGATGAAGAGTTGACAGATCTGCTCATTCAAAATAATTATCGCGGAATCATTTTAAACGCTACAGAAACTTACGATGCACTCAAGAACTTTTTTATCTCAATAGGTCCTAAAAATATTAAAAAATTTAAGCCTGAGGTTTTGGAAAAGTTGCCTATGAGTTCTATAGTTTTAGAGAGCGGTTATCCGGACTTCGGTTTTGATGAGATATTTAAAAATTCAAAACTTATATCAGATATAATCTTCAGACCAGATCCGAGCATCATTGCCGAAGCAACAAGAAACTCACTGATTCTTTTTGGATTTAAAAAGAGTTGATTATTATCAAAATGACGACAAAATGTAAGATTAAGTTTTGAAGGTACTCTTTTGTCATGCTTACTCCAAAATCATAAGTACCTATTTTAAATAATAAGTTCCAACCCATCAATGAATCTAAAATCTTTTAAATTCAAAGTATAAAGTTTTAAATTATAATTTATTGCAGTAGCAGCGATTAAACTGTCTGGTATGGCTAGGTTATGACTTTTGGCGTATTCAAAAATAAGCTCTGTTGAGATACTCGATATATTTTCACTCAGTTCAATCACTTCAAAAAGTGATATGAATTTTTTAAGCTGAAAGAGTTCAGCTTTGTTCAACGCTCCGTAATAAAGCTCCATAGTCGTGATAGAACTGATACAAAAATCTGTTTCTAAACTTTCCAACTTCCTTGTAACAGCTTCATTCCCTTTGAGTATTTCTATTAAAATGTTGGTATCTAAAACTATTTTTTCCAAGCAGATTCTCTTATGGTTTTTATATCTATATCTCTATCTTTCCATAAACCGGAAAATTCAGAAAATGAACCTTTTTTTTCATCTGGCAATGTTTCAATCTCTATATCCTCTTTTTTAAAAGATGACAGAAATTCCAGTATCTTTTGAGATAAAGATTCATTTTTTATGTTTAATGAAATGTGCATGCTGGCATCCTTTCTTTATGTAGATGTAATTGTATCCAAAGATTGTAAAAGGGTAAAAGTTGTTGATGTTACATTCATTTTAATTTCTCAATCGTATTGTCGTTAGCATACAAGTTTTATTCACTTTTTCTTTGGTTTAATGGGGATTGGTATTATTACTTGCTTTATAAGCTTCTAGTAGCTTTTCTGCCGTTGATACAGCTCCAATCATGTCTGGATTACCAAGTTCTTTTTGCGACTTGGTGTACCTCTCTAAGCTATTCATAACGTTTGACTTAGAATTATCAATATCAGTTATATGTGTTAATCTCCCATTTTTGACCTCAAGAGAGAGCGATAAATCAATATTTAGCTTAATCTTCCATTTTTCTTCATCACTTTTTCCACTAAGAATTTGATTTAAAAGATTATTCCCCTCCTTATCAAGAGTTTCTAATTCAAGGTTTTGACCTTTTAATGGATCAAATATTTCTTTATTGTTATCAGTTTTATTTGTTGCTTGTGTGTATTGTGTTTGAGTTGCTGATGATACATTCATTTAAAATACCTTGTATTGCTAAGTTATAAATAGCAAGCAATACCTGTTCCCTAAAATCAACATAAATAAATGTTTTAGCATTCAATAATTGCTATTTTAATATACTTATGTCAAATCTAACAGTAAAAAAAATATGAATGTAGTTTGCGTAGAAATTTTAATTCCAGATAATCTCTTCCATACAATCTGCCACTGTTTCAATACACTCATATTCATCATTAAACACTAAATGCTCTACATCACACTCTTCAAAATGGTGAATATAGTGGTTAAAACTGTTGTCTTCAAAATCAATTATTTCATTTCCGTACATAATATATCCTTTAATGGCGTTAGCCTGATTTACTAATGGTATTACATATCCTATTCTTATAAAATATGCAATTTTCATGCCAAAAAAGTATAATTACGACAAAAATGTCATATTTTGGTGATTTATTTGTAATTTTGTGTAAATAAGAGTAAATTTATCCGATTTTGGAGATAAATCTGTTTAGTCGCATGATAATTGCACTATTCTTATTATAAATAACATTAAGGAATAGTATGAATCCTCAAAGTGCTAAACGTTCACTTGCACATTTATGTGAAAAAAAGGTTCCTGTATTTTTATGGGGTCCTCCGGGCATCGGTAAATCTTCCATTGTTGCTCAGATAGCAAAAGAGCAAGGTATCAGTTTTATAGACTTGCGTTTATCTTTGCTGGACCCTACAGATTTAAGAGGTATTCCTTTTTTCAATCCAACAGAGAACACTGCTTTATGGGCACCTGCTTCTTTCTTGCCAGATGGCAGTGAAAAAAAAGGGATATTGTTTCTTGATGAGCTTAACACAGCAGCCCCCATGGTACAAGCCTCAGCATATCAATTGATACTTGACAGAAAAATCGGTGAGTATACTCTGCCTGAGGGCTGGTCTATTGTGGCTGCAGGAAACCGTGAGAGTGACAGAGGCGTTGTGTTTCGCATGGCGGCACCTCTTGCAAACCGTTTTGTGCATCTTGAGATGGAAGCAAATGTTGATGATTGGCGAAGCTGGGCTATAAAATCAGACATCGATTCTTCTATAATTGCCTTTATATCTCACCGTCCCGATGCACTTTTCGCATTTGACACAAAAAATGACAACCGTTCATTTGCAACACCTCGAACATGGGCCTATGTACATGAGATAATCTCCTCCGCTCCTGAGGAAGATTTGATTATGCCTATGGTAAGCGGTGCCATTGGTGAAGAACTTGCGGCTTCTTATTTAGGATTTCGCGCTGTTGCTTCTGATATACCCGATTTGGATTCTATCCTTGATGGAACATGCAACGATATTCCCACTGATGCATCAGCCTTACATATTTTATGTACATCACTCAGTATGCGTATCAATGACAATACAGGTTCTAAAAAACTGAACAATCTTGTCAAATACTCGCTTAACCTTCCGGGAGAATTTGCTGTCATGATTATTCAAGATTTAAGAGAACGTCATATAGAGCTCGACCATGTTGAAAGCTGGACTCTCTGGATGCGTAAATTCAACAATCTGCTGCACTAATGAGTTCAGAAAAACTGCTGGTAAAGGCTAAAAGTCAGCTGACTGTGAAGCATCCTTATTTTGGCATGCTCGCTTCTAGACTCAAACATGAGAGCAGTGAAAAAATCAATGCATACGCCAGCAACGGTGTAAAGTTTTTATATAATCCTGATTTTCTCAGCAGACGCAACATCGATGAAGTGATGTTTATCTTAACAAACTGCGTTATGCACCATGTGCTCTCACATCAGCAGCGCCAGCTAAATCGCCGCGGCTCTTTGTGGCAACTTGCAACCGACTACGCCATCAACAACCTACTTCATAAAAACGGCTTGTCGATTCCCCAAGGTGCAAACTATAATGCAGATTTTGAAGACATGTTTGCTGAAGAGATTTATGAGTTACTAAAGAATGAATACTTTTCCGACATGGATGATGCTTTTGATGAGAATAGCCTTGCAAATGAAAACCTTGTGCCAAACTCTTCAGGTGAAGCATCTGGGGATGAAGAGGCCTTTTCAAATCTGAAAAATATTGAAGATGAGCTAGATGCAAAAAGTGAGTCGGAGTGGGATTATGCGGCATCTGTTTCTAAAGAACTCACCCTCCGTAAAAGCGTCATGCCCTCAGGTCTCGATAGGCTTGCAAAAAAGGTTAGAGTCAACGACATCGACTGGAAATTTGAACTCTACAATGCGATAAACCGTCATATGAGAAACAACTATGCCTTCATGCCTCCAAATAAAAAACATCTCTATCGTGGTTTTGTTTTGCCCTCACTTACAAGTGATACTCTGAGTTTATGTGTTGCCGTGGATACCTCCGGTTCCATAAACGATGAACTTCTTGGTGCTTTTATGGAAGAATTTAAAAACATCATGCAGAACTTTCCGGCTGTGCAGATAGAACTCATCGTGGCCGACGCAAAAGTACAGGGGCACTACACATTTCGAGGCGGTGAGAAAATGGACTTTCCACTTAAGGGTGGAGGAGGAACTGACTACCGCCCTGTTTTTGACTACATAGATGCAAATCTTCCTATGAATACCATGCTGCTTTATTTTACAGACGGAGACGGCTGGTTTCCAAAATTTCCACCATCTTATGAAGTGCTTTGGGCACTCTCACGCAAAGCAAAAGTACCATTTGGACGACCTTTGATAATTTTTACCTAAGCCAATACTATTACTTGGGATTGGATTGGTATTAGAACTACCCTATTTCATTTTCTAGATTTCTAATTAAATTATTTCTGTCATTATCATTTTCTATATCATAGTGTCGTATGTTGAGTTCTATTGGATACTTAGAACTGTTTTTAAATTTATTTTCTATTTCCTCTTTGTCGATTGTAATGTGTACACTGTTTAAAATGACAAAATCATCGCCATAAATACGAAAGACCATGGATTTTGAAAACATATCTAACAAACAATTGGATAATTTGATTAAAATAACATCTCCTTCTTCCCACCCATGTGTATTATTAAATTTTGTAAAATTTTCTATAGAAACAATGTTTGCACATGTATATTGCTGTTCATTAGAAGCATATTTTAAAATAATTTGTAGATATTTTAAATTGTAAAGATGGGTTAGAGGATCTTTGAAAAATTGGGAGAGTCGTTCCTCTTCTATTGTGCTATTTGGCCATTGCGTAATATCGAGATTTATTTGAATATTTTGCAGTACTTCCACGGCTGCAATAACCACATTGGGTTCATAATAAATTCCTGAGAGTGACTTCAACTCTTCTAAAGCGACAGCAAGATCTTTTCTTGGTTTATATATACGGTTGGTTGTCATAGCATCAAAAGCATCAGCGACGGCAATTATTCTAGATAATGGCGGTATTTCATCACTTCGTAGTCCATCGGGATAGCCGCTACCATCATAATGTTCATGATGATGTTTAACAATATCCACAAGATTTTCATAAAGCTTAATCTCACTTAAAATGGTAGAGCCTGTAACTACATGCTGTTTAATAATATCAAACTCTTTTAAATTCAGACTGGCAGGTTTTAATAAGACACTGTCAGGTGTAACAATTTTGCCAATATCATGTAAAATGGCAGCATCATAAAGTAGCTCAACATCCTCACTGCTGTATCCCATTTTAATTGCAATCAGTTTACTATACTCAGCAACTCTCTTTGTATGTCCAGCCGTATAGGCATCTCGCATTTCCGTAAGGTTTACCATGGCCAAAATAATATCACGATAGCTTTTTACAATCTCTTTTTGAGCTTCTTGGAGTTCTTTTGTCCGTTTTAGAACCAATATGTCAAGTATCTCTTTTTCTTTTTTTATATAACTTGATTGTTCCATTATAAAATAAACTATAGATAATATTATGATACTAAAGAACATCAAAAATAAAAGCTGATACAAAAATTTATTTTCATTGTTTACAAAATGGTCATTCTCTTCAAAAGAGACCAAATATGCAACAAAAATATTTTCGATATTATAAAGAGGAAGGAAGCTTGCAACTACATTATTTTTTAATGAAATTGTTTCTACCATCGGTTGATGTTCTGATATTTTAAATTTCATATCATTAGTATTTAGTTTTTGTATATAAGCTTTATATTTATTGTCAAGTTTACTATATACTTCTTTATCGATGAGAAAATCTCGGTTAATTTCAGAATTCATATAATTACTTTGTTCTGATGAAAATAGCTTATTTTCCATGATTTTTTTATCAATCATGAGATAGAAAGATTTTGTGATGAAGATTTTTGAAAGTTGATTGATTATTGCATCCATAGATACGCTTATTTCTACACTGCCTAGATGTAGGTTATTGTAAATAATAGGATAAACATATCTATATCCGTTAAAAGTACGTCCCTCTTCAAATCCTTCTATATATTTTTTCTCAGTGTTAACTATTTTTATTGAGTAACGTACATGCAGCAGGCTGTCTCCATACTGATCTGGACGATTCATTCTTAAAAAGCTTCTTCCATCACTATAGTGAAACTGAATCTGTCTAATATTAAGAGATTGTCTTAAATCGAAATAACGATCTTTTAAAATATTGTAAAGCTCATAATGGAGTTTTTTCGTTTTTGTTTTATCGGCTTTTGGTATCTCTTCTAAAATAGACAACACTTCTGGTTGCATGATTATATTATCAAAAATTAATTTGGCATTTGAACGATAAATTGTAAGAGAAGATTGGTAAAGATGAGATAGCTCATTAATTTTATTAGTTAACATACTCTTTTTATTGTCATTATAAATGGTATACAAATAACTTATACTAATTATATTACTGAGTAAGAAGACTAGAAGAAAAAGACTATTTTTTAGCACATTAGTACCTTCAAATTCAGTTATTATTGTTAAATTCAACTATAAAGTATTGCCCTATTTATAATTAAAGTTACTATAAATTATACTATCTTAAATAAGTAAAATACAAGTAAAATACTGCCACCAATTGATAACTTCAATAGAACTCCATTATCAGTATTTAAAACAAGGAAAGAGTACTATTTAGATGACCTTTGCTTATACTTGATTAAAAAAGTTTAGTTATAATGTTCAAAATTATTTAGGTGTATATAAATGATAAACAATGTAGTAGAACTTCTTGGCGATATGCTAAATTATTCTCATGATATGATTTTTATTATACCTATAGATAGTGGAATTATTGGTTATGTAAATCAAACTACTATAGATAACCTTGGATACACTCTTGAAGAGATGAACGAAATAGGCATCGATAAATTTAGAAGATCTCTAAAAGATGGTGAAGCATTTGTTTATCATCTTCAAGACCTAAAGCAAAACAATAGTATTACTGACTATTCCTATATTACAAGAAAAGACGGTACTGAGTTTCCTGTAGAAGTTAATTCTAAACTTATACATAGAGATGGGATTGATTATAGTTTAGCCATCGTTCGTGATATTTCTGAACGTATCAAATCAGAAAAAAAACTAGAAGATTTAAATAAAAACCTTGAATTACTAGTTATCAAAAAAACAGATGAATTACAAAAGAACATTGCATTTTTAAAATCTTACAAACGTGCCATGGATGAGTCAAATATAGTTTCTAAAAGTGATTTGGATGGTATCATCACATACGTTAATGATAAATTTTGTGAAGTTACTGGATATACTAGAGATGAAGTTATCGGAAGACCTCATAGTCTGGTTCGGCATCCTGATACGAAAAGTGAAGTTTTCAAAAAATTATGGCAAGACTTGAATGCAAGGAAAACTTGGAAAGGTATTTTAAAAAATAAAAAGAAGGACGGTAGTTACTACTGGATAGATATGAATATCCTTCCTATCATAGATGCTAAGGGTGATATTTTTGAATACATAGCTATTCGCCATGATATTACTGAGCTGGTAGACCAACGGCAGGTTCTTGAAAAAATTGCCTCAACAGATTCACTAACATCTCTTGGAAACAGGTATAAATTACTTCATGACATCGAGTCGCTTGACAACCCATCCATTGCGATTTTGAACATAGACAGATTTAGTGAAATTAATGATTTGTATGGTGATAAATTTGGTGACATACTTTTAAAAAAGCTCGGAGATACGATACATAATCTCATAAAAGATCAATCAACGAAAAAATTATACCGACTTCATGCTGATGAATTTGCTATTTTAAACATATCACTTGAAAAAGCAAATTTTATAAAAAAAATTGAAGAATTAATTAGACAAATTGAAAATATAAACTATTCCATAGATAATGAAGAAGTTATAGTGCAAGTCACATCAAGCGTATCTTTTGAAAAAAACAATCTATTCATAACAGCCAATATGGCTATGAAAAGTGCTAAGAAAAAAAGAATAAACTTGCTTGTGTACAATAAAAGCCTAAACCTGGACTCTTTATATGAAAACAATATCAAATGGACAAATAAACTTCGTTATGCGATTAAACATGACAAACTTGTCCCTTATTATCAAGCAATAGTTAATAATAAAACAGGAAAATGGGAAAAATATGAAAGTTTAGTTCGTTTGATAGATGAAGATAAAAAAGTTGTAACACCTTATTTTTTTCTTGAAATTGCAAAACGTACGAAATATTATGAAACTTTAACCAAAACAGTAATTAAAAAATCTTTTGATACCTTTAAAAATACGAATAAAGAATTTTCTATAAACCTAACTATAAAAGATATCATGAATTTTGATATGAAAGAGTTTATTTTTGAGATGCTGCAGAGCTATAAAATTGGTAAGCAAGTTGTCTTTGAAATTGTTGAATCTGAAGGAATTGACAAATATGAAGATATAATTAAATTTATCGATAAAGTTAAAAAACATGGTTGTAAAATAGCAATAGATGACTTTGGAACCGGATACTCTAACTTTAACTATTTGCTCAAACTAAAAGCAGATTATATTAAAATTGACGGCTCTCTTATAAAGAATATAGACACAGATATAAATGCAAAAATTTTAGTAAAAACCATAGTAAATTTTGCCAAAGAACTCAATATTTTAACTATTGCAGAGTATGTAGAAAACAGTACAATTTACGAGATTGTAAAAGAAATTGGGATTGATTATTCTCAAGGATATTTTTTTAGCGAGCCAACAAAACTTCCTGACTTTCAAAGATAAAAAAGAAACGCTACAAGTCCTTGAAGCGTTTTACACGTACAAAACGATACTCAATCTCAACTGCTTTTTATCCCAAGAGCAACTCCGACAGCAGCATTATGAAGCACTCCGTCATAAGTATTTAAAGAACTAAGCATTACAGGCTTTTGGGAATAAATCTGTTCTGCTCCATACTTTGCCAAGTCTTTAATATACGGCAATGTTGCATTTGTTAAAGCATAGGTTGAAGTACGAGGATAAGCTCCCGGCATGTTAGCTACACAATAATGTATTACCCCCTCTTCTATAAACGTAGGGTGTGTATGCGTCGTTGCATGAGAACTCTCAAAACACCCACCTTGGTCTATGGAGACATCAACTAAAACACTCCCTTTTTTCATCAACTTTAGCATCTCTCTTGTGATGAGTTTTGGAGCTTTTGCCCCCGGAATAAGTACAGTTCCGACAATTATGTCAGCATTTGGAAGTAAGTTTAATATTGTTTCAGAAGAGCTGTAAAGTGTAGCTACATTAACCGGCATAATGTCATTAAGATAATGGAGACGTTCCAAATTTATATCCAATATTGTAACATCTCCACCAAGTCCAGCTGCAACTTCTGCCGCAGCTTTCCCAGCTACACCTCCACCAAGAACCATCACTCTTGCTCTAGGTGTTCCAACAACACCTCCGACTAATAATCCATTCCCACCTTGATAACGTCCAAGATGTACAGCACCCATCAATGATGCCATCTTTCCTGCAACTTCGCTCATAGGTTCAAGAAGTGGTAATCGTCCATCAACTTCCAAAGTTTCATAAGAAAAAGCCCGTATTCCCTTTTCAAGTAAAAATTCTGTTTGTGCCTTATCTGCCGCTAAATGCAAATAAGTAAAAAGAGTCTGATTTGGCTTAAACAGTTTATATTCTATAGCAATAGGTTCTTTAACTTTTACAATCATATCTGCAATTTTGAAGAGTTCAGAAACATCCTCTAAAATTTTCGCACCTGCTGATTGATAATCAGCATCACTAAAACCACTTCCTTCACCCGCACTGCTTTGAACATAAATACTATGCCCTGCAATCGACAGCTCTTTTACACCAGCTGGCGTAATAGCTACACGGTATTCATCTGTTTTAATCTCTTTTGGTACACCTATATTCATAGTAAATCCTTTTAAAAGAGAAAAGTTTAGTAACTTCCTTCCCCTACAGTAATAATAAAGTTGTCATCCATTGCAACAGCTTCAAACTCATGCTTGCCACAAAATGTCTCATTTAACTCTTGTGCCCATGCACGAGCAACACGATGAGCACTTTCCTTATCCTCAAGTGTTTTTATTTGAGGCATATTCTTGCGCTTTGCACATGAGCAAAGCTTTTCAACTACTATATGATGTTCCATATTTTATCCTTTTTATTAAAATTAAACGCTAAATGAGCAAAGCCCATTTAACTACGCTAGCCGCTATGGCACTTCTAGGCTAAAGCCTGATGCAAGGAAATCACTAAATGATTTCTCGTAAAAGTTTGTCTCGTTTGAGACAAATACTTGCAAAACTGCAAGAACCCTTATATATCGCAACTTTCTATGAAAGTACCGTTTTCTACTGAGATAACAAAATTGTCATCCACTTCCACAACATCAAAACCATGTTTACCGCAAAATCTATTATTGAGCGTATCCGCCCATTCATTTGCATATTCTTCAGCTTCTTCTTTACTCTCAAAACTTCGAATCTGCCCAGTAGCTTGCTTTTTAGCACAGCTACATAGTTTTTCTATAACAACATGATTCACAGCTTAAGACAACTTGCTATTTTCAGAGATTAGATAAAGCTGGTCTTTAAGCTTGTTGAGCTGTTTAATGATTAAATCATGATGTTCACCACTAAGGATAAAATGTTGTTCCATGGAGTCATACATCTTATCTATCTCTGTATATATGTCTTTTAAAATATTTGCTTTTATCTCTTTTTGTATGCTCATATGTGTCCTTTTAAAAGGACTGTTGCATATTGTATACCAGTATCACCCTCATGAACAACTTGACAAACAAACAATATATATATACAATTAGATATATATTTATATATAAAATGGAGATTCAAATGGCAACTATAAAAAAATTATTTTCTTTAGATGAAAATATCGTTAAAGAACTTGAGATTGTCGCAAAAACGTTACAAAAATCACAAAAAGAGATTGTAGAATCTGCCTTAGATTTCTATTTTGATTATACAGATGGTCTTGTTGCAGATAAAATAACTGCAGATATTTTATCTGCAAAGATGAAAACTATTGACAGCAAAGATGTTTATAAAGAGTTGGGCATTGATTTGTGAAAATTCTCTACTCCGAGCAATCTGTTAAAGATTTAAAAGACTTCATAGCACCTGAGCGGACTTTAGTAGCTAAAAAAATCGAGTATCTTGCTGAGAATTTTGATATTTTAAAAAATACGAAAAAAATACGAGAGCTCAAAGGAACACAGTTTGATCGACAGTACCGCTACATCATCGCCAGAAAAATACGTGCTATTTTTCGTATAGAGAATGGAAACTTAGTATTGCTCATTCTAAGGATAGCTAAGCGAAAAGATGTATATGAGTAAATCTTTTAGTGTCTCAATGGCACGATGCAACAATGATATTATATTTCAACCCGAATTATGCAATAGATATTTCTAAAAATCGTTTATGCTTGTGCTGAAGGGATGTTTAGTGAAAATTTTTAAGCCACCTTATTGGTGGTGTAAATTTTTAATGAATGTCCCTTGAACGCAATGATGAATGAGTTTTTTAATTTCCTACTGCATAATTCGGGTTCAATATCAATTGCTTGTTTAGAGCCAATGATACCGCCTGAACTAAAAGTGCTTTTTCTCTCTCTGCTGTTTTGATGTCGTTGCTGAATTCAACAGCATTTAAAAGTGACCTTTGTTCTGATTTTACTTTAGAAGAGGAGTAAGAGTTAAATTTATACGGTATTTAGCGTTTCTGTAATTTTATATGCATTAATAATAATTTAATAAAAGTTACAAAATAGTGTCTAGAATCTTTCTTTCTTAATTTTACTACGAACAATATCTAATAATTCACACCTCTCGCTTAAGGGACATAATGTCCTTTTAATGGGTTATCTGACAAATAACGGAACACTTTGTCCAAATAACGGCCAGTTTCGTGCTAAAAGGACAGTATTTTCTTTAAGGATAATAATGTAAATGATGAAAAAATATCAAAAGTATGACAATTTGTCATATAATTTCTTGAACTTATACTCATGAGGGGACACTTTACATGTTCCTTTAATCATTAGTATTCAATGTCTTTGTGCTATAGTGTTCCTTGAATAAATAGTTAGATTACAAAAGGAGAATAAATGAATAAAGATGATTGGGATAAGTATTACCAAGAGGAATATACTAATATCAGTAATGAGCGAGCTAGTTATAAAATTAGTAACGATACAAAAATAGGTCAAAAGATTTTTGAAGCAATAGCAACATTATTTTTAGGTATAGGTTTTATTAGTTTAATTTTAATATTTTTTACAGAAATTACATTATTTCATTCTACTTGTTTTTTTGTAATTGCATACACTTTACAGCCATCAGACGGCGATAGATACCAATCAATAATTAAAGGTGTAACAGAAGACTTAGCACATATAAGACTAAATACAACTATTATTTCAAAAAATATAAAAGGTTAATAATAGTGCTATAACAGTACATCTAACAAAACCTCTTATATTTGGAGCAATTTTTAGTAACAGGAAGATTGTTCCAAATAGAGTTGAATTTCGGAACATTATGAAGTAGTCAAATTGACTACTTCTTTTTAGCTACATCTTTAATAGCTCTATAGATTGTATTACGAGCAACATGAAAGAATTTTGACAGCCATGCTACAGACTTTCCTTTTTCGTGTTCCTTATATATGACATTTTTTTCTTTATTATTTAGAATAGCTTTTCTTCCAAATTGAACGCCTTTTTTCTTTGCAGCTTCAATTCCTTCCTTGACTCGTTCATTGATGAGATCTCGTTCAAACTCAGCAATTGCACCTAACATGGTAAATAATAATCTTCCTGCGGGTGTTGTAGTATCAATGTTTTGTTGAATGACTTTGAGATCTACACTTTTATCTTCTAAAAACTTTGCGATATTTTGAAGGTCTATTACAGACCTTGCTAATCTATCAAGCTTTGTAATAAATAGTATATCTCCTTCTCGAATGAAATCCATCATTAAATTAAACTGTTGACAATCAGCTTTATTTTTACCAGATTTTTTTTCAGAGAAAATCTTTACACAGCCAGCATCTTTAAGTTGATCAATTTGATTTTCAAGATTTTGGCTGGAGGTCGAAACTCTTGCATATCCTACATACATAGTAAATCCTTTTTGTTGGAGTTACTATGTATGGCATATGTATGAATAATTGTAAAGAGTAAATAATATGTGTTATAATACTTTTAACAATACTATTTAAAGGATTATTTTATGACTATTATGGCAAATGACCTTAAAACAAGAGGTGTGACACTTCTAGATGAAGCCCTTCAGCAAGATGATGAAGCAATTATTAGCGTACGTGGTAAATCTAAATATGTTGTAATGGATTTAGCACACTATAATTATCTTAGGGAATGTGAGCTTGAAGCTGCATTAATAGAGACACGTAAAGAGATACAAGAGGGAAGAGCGAAAATATTAACAGCCGATGAGCACATCAAGGCACTTCACGATGACTTATAAGTTAATCTTTACAGAGCAATATGAAAAGCGTTTACGAAAATTCATAAAGAAGCGTCCTGAACTACTTTCTCAGTATGAAAAGACAATTAGACTTCTCGAAGCGAATCCTCACCACCCATCCTTAAGGTTACACAAACTTTCTGGAAAACTTTCAGATCTTCATTCGGTCTCGATTAATATCAGCTACCGTATTACCCTTGAACTCATTATCACAGAAAAAGAGATAATTCCTATAGAGATAGGTTCACACGATGAAGTGTATTAAATTAATTGAACATTCTCATATTCAAACCAACATTTGTTTTGCTGCAACAAGCTTTTTGAATACTAAGTAAAAGTTCCAAAAATAACAGGTTGTTGAACTTGCGTAAGGGACATTTTTCTTTTTGATGGGATTTTTAACAATTAGTGGACTAATACTTATATGCACTATAAAAAAGATATTTTCTATTTTCCGTTAATATCTAATAATTTATATGATTTCGTTATAATATTCCTTTAATAAATAGTTAAGTTAAGTATTCCAACTTAATCATAATAGCAAAGATAAAATCATTGATGAATTTAATTTAAACAAAGTTCTACACATTTATGGAAAACCATGTCTTTTATTTATCAATAGGAATTTTACTTTGCCACTGATATTTATAACTCAGTTACACCTATAACACTATCAAAACGGGATAGCACATGAACAACCAACTTTGGAATACCGTAACCATCGGCGGTAATATAGATGATTAAGTTTGAATTTTTACCAGCATTAAATGGTGATCGTATTTTTATATCTTTAGATAATGAAAAATTTATAATAATGGCTATATTCTCATTAAGTGTTGGTAACCTAAACCCCGCCCAGCAAATACAGCTAAAAGTTGTCTAGCTGTTATATCTTTTTCTCTATCTAACAATCTCATCCAACCTAAATAACTCTCTAAATAT
>Ga0316206_1001157_pt1 | contig 25742 bp, 30 predicted proteins | sample 6monthpyrite_MG_FD_204942 | JGI IMG/M metagenome (GOLD analysis project Ga0316206, IMG submission 204942) | Microbial mat bacterial communities from mineral coupon in-situ incubated in ocean water Damariscotta River, Maine, United States -... | ecosystem: Environmental > Aquatic > Marine >... | reverse complement strand
AAAAACATTATTGGGTTATAGTGCGCCTACGGCGCACTATAACCCAACAACATTTGCGTACATTCGCGTTTATTTGCGGTAAAAAGCTTCTGATTTTAAACGTCTGCTTCAGGGTGTTTTGAGACCCCTAATCTACAGTCAATATTGCCAGATTAGATGACAATAAAAAAACTTCTCTTCTAACCCATTATTCTCAATCGAAGCATTTCTGACTTTAATTGTTTCTGTCTAATTGAGCACAGAACAACGCAATTTAAATATGTTAATCTAGTGACGTCATTTATAAAACTCGGAACACAAAGTGCAAACCTTAAAAACATTAAGCCTATTACTTGTTTGCAGTATTTTATTGTTTGCCTGCGATAACAAGTCAGATACAGATTCCATCCCTAACACCACCGCCGACCCGCAAGTGCGGGCCATTGAAAAATTTCTTGAAAACGATCCTCACTCTGCCTCTAATAGCCCTTTCAACGATGCGCTGAGCGGTGAGCTGATAGAAACGGTTAATGCTAACAAATTTACGTTTGTGAAAATAAAAACTCTGAACGGAGAGGTATGGGCAGCAGGGCCAATGATAGAAGTTAAGGTCGGCGACCAGTTAAGCTTTGATGGCAAAACACCCATGAAGAGCTTTTACAGCAAATCACTTAATAAAACATTCGATATCATTTATTTCGTGAATAGTTTTACCATTAATGGCTCTGCAGCTGAATCCTCTTTTGAAGATTCGCCTGCAAAATAACTCAGGTCTACGGCTGAGCTCTTTTGCTGAAAACACTTGTAGAACGCATGATAAATACCATATTAAATTGCGCGAGCCCTGTTAAAAATCACACAAACATCTCACGCATTAATTTCAGAATTGTAATGAAATTTAACGCATCGTCACCAGCTCTTCTGAGCTGGTGGGATGAATAGCAACCGTATCATCAAAATCTTTCTTTGTTGCGCCCATGCGCATAGCCACTGCAAAGCCCTGTAACATTTCATCGGCACCCGGGCCGATAATATGACAACCCACTACTTTTTCCTGCGCGCCGGTACACACTAATTTCATTGCCGTTTTAACTTCATGACTCGTCATCGAGTTGTACATGGCAGTAAAGCGGGTTTGATATATTTTTATCCCATCACCATATTTGGCCCGTGCTTCGCCCTCTGTTAAACCAACCGTACCAATGGGCGGGTGGCTAAACACAACGGTAGAAATGAATTTATAATCAAGATGTCGATCGGTTTGATTATTATAAAGTCGGTCAGCTAAACGACGTCCCGCAGCAATCGCGACCGGCGTTAAAGGAGCACGCCCGGTAACATCACCCAGTGCAAAAATATTTTCAACATTGGTGTTCTGAAAAACATCACAGGTAATATACCCATCTTTATCTTGCTCTAAATTAACCGCATCTAAATTCATACCCTGTGTATTGGGATGACGACCAATCGCCCAAATGACTTCAGAGAAGCCGCTCACTTTATTACCCTTATCATCGCAAACACTTAAGCTGCCATCTTCTTCTTTTGTAATTTCAGTAATTTGTGTACGCGGCATGATATCAACGCCCTGGTCGAGCATCTCTTCTAATAATGTTTCTCGCAACATCGCATCGAATGAGCGCAATAAATGCTCTTTTCGCAGATACATACATACGTCACTGCCCAGTGCGCTTAACACCCCTGCCAGCTCAACTGCAATGTAGCCTGAACCTATAATCGCAACTTTCTTAGGGCATTCCGTTAAGGCAAAAAAACCATCTGATGTCAGCCCTAGCTCAACGCCGGGAATATCGGGTACGGTTGGTGTGGTACCCGGTGATACCACAATTTTTTCTGCGGTGAATTTTTTGCCATCAATATCGATAGTATGTTCGTCAACAAACGATGCGAAGCCTACAAGCTCATCGATATTCGAATCTTTTAAATAATTGTGATACCAGTCATTAATGCCTGAAATATATTTCTCACGTTTTTTAACCAGATGATTCCAGCTAAAGCCTTTGGTTTCAATATCAAAACCATAGTCTTTCGCGTCATTCATTGCATGGGCTAAATTCGCCCCATACCACATAATTTTTTTCGGCACACAGCCGACATTTACACAGGTTCCACCCATCTTGCCACTTTCAACAACCGCACATTTAGCGCCATAAACGGCTGCACGCTCGGCCACCGATAATCCGCCGCTACCCGCGCCAATAGCTATTAAGTCATAATCGTATTTTTCAGACATGATAAAACCTGTAGTGATCTATTATTTTAAGTCGGGTAATATACCAGCACATCAATCAATGGAACACCCCGTTATAATGTTGTTATTTGAAATCCTCAAAAAACTCAGCTCATATTCAAAGTATCAACTGCTGATTGACCGGCTTGAACAATACAGCCTGCTAATTCGACTCGACCGCCCAATCGGCATTTATCTTTTGCTCTGGCCTACACTGTGGGCCTTATGGATTGCCGCTAAGGGCTTTCCCGATATGCAGGTATTGCTGGTTTTTGGCAGCGGAGTTTTTCTAATGCGCTCCGCGGGCTGCGCCATTAATGACTACGCCGACCGGGATATCGACCCGCACGTGGCGCGCACTAAAAACCGTCCACTCGCCGCCGGTCGCATTTCCAGCAAAGAAGCCTTAGTGGTATTTGCCAGTTTATCCATAACTGCATTTTCTCTCGTTTTATTAATGAATGAGCTGACTATTTATATGAGCTTTGTCGGCATCCTGCTCGCCGCCAGCTACCCTTTCGCAAAACGCTTTCATTACATGCCGCAAGTCCACTTAGGTGCCGCTTTTGGCTGGGCAGCCCCCATGGCATTTACCGCACAAGCCAATGAAATCACCGTCGTCACCTGGCTTATTTTTATGGCGACGGTTCTATGGGCCACTGCTTATGACACCATGTATGCCATGGCTGACCGCGAAGACGATTTAAAGATCGGCGTTAAGTCGACAGCGATTTTATTCGGCGATGCAGATAAATTAATTATTGGATTACTGCAAACACTGCTAATTTTTGATTTGATTTTAATTGGTAGCGCATCGAAACTCGGGTTGTATTATTACATCGGTTTATGCATTGCGAGTACGCTGGCAATTTATCAGCAAATATTAATTAAAGATCGAAATAAACAGAAATGTATACAGGCGTTTTTGAATAACAACTGGTTTGGACTGGTGGTGTTTGCGGGGATATTTATTGATTATTGGGTTTGAGAAAAGTTCAACAGCGCATTGTATAAAAGCGAGTGCGTTATGTTATCTCCCTGGTATTTTTTAACAGTTTAACCCCCCCTCATTCCCCCTTTTCCTAAGGGGGAGGCCTTTATTTACACTGTTTGAAGAAGGAAGAACAAAATCAGCAACTCCCCCTCTTAGAAAAAGACCAAACCCTGTAGCCCTCCCTCTTTGATAAAGGTCAGACCCTGTAGCTCCCTTCTTAGAAAAAGATCAGACCCTGCAGCGCCCCTCTTAGAAAAAGAGGGGCTGGGGGAGATTTAAAATACACCCAGACCGATTCATTACCTACCACAGAGAATAAGCGCTAAACTTCTATCGCTTTAAATTCACCCGGCTGCAGGCAATTGAGCTCCCATTCACCAATTTTACAACGCACCAAACGTAACGTGGGAAATCCAACAGCCGCCGTCATTCGTCTAACCTGTCGATTTCGCCCTTCACTAATCGTTAACTCAAACCAGCTAGTGGGAATGTTTTTTCTAAACCTCACTGGTGGATACCTTTCCCACAAACCTTCCGGCTCAGCAATTTTTTTCGCCTGCGCAGGTTTAGTTTTTCCGTCTTTTAACAACACCCCTTTTTTTAATTGCTCAATGGCTTCATCTGTTATTTCCTTATCCACCTGCACCCAGTAGGTTTTTTTCATTTTATTTTTTGGATCAGAAATTTTATTCTGCAACTTTCCTTCTCCGGTCAACAATAACAATCCCTCTGAATCATGATCTAAACGTCCTGCGGGATAGATATCTTTTATCGTAATATATTCAGCCAGACTCGGGTGTTTTTCATGTGGACTAAACTGACAAATTACGCCAAAAGGCTTATTAAATAAAATTAATCGAGCCATTACTACATTTGCATCCAGCGTTTTCTGCGTTGCTCACTGACATTTAACTGATCAAATAATGCATGAAAATTTTCTTCATCGGGTATACCTTCCCAGCGTATCGACTGCGCATGATTATCAAACACCGCATCGGTCACTATTTCTGTCAGTCGTTTATTAGTGGGTAACAGTGCCTGATGCTCATCCACTAAGTTTTGAATGCGTGCCGAGCCGCGAAATTTCATTTTCGAAATGTTTTCAATATTATCTAGAATATCCTCAACATCATTAAATTTACTTAACAGATTGGATGCCATTTTATAACCTACGCCAGGTATACCCGGAATGTTATCCACTTTATCGCCCGTCAACGCCAGCAGATCAGCAATTTTTTCAGGCTTTACGCCAAACTGCTTTTCAACCCCTTTATAATTTAAAACATTATTGCGCGCGTAATCCCACCAGGCATCACGCTCACCTAACACCAGCTGGGTTAAATCTTTATCCGCACTTACAATCGTAATATCGAAACCTTCATTGCGTAAACGGGAGGCAAGCGTGCCGACAATGTCATCGGCTTCAAAGCGGTTACTGCCAAATTCGGCAATCCCCATCGCTCGACAAAACTCACGGCAATAACGAAATTGCGCTCTTAACTCTTCAGGGGCAGGGGGACGATGGGCTTTGTACTCGGGGAATATTTCACGCCGGTATGAATTGGTCTGGTGCGCATCAAACGCACAGGCAATATACTCGGGCCGCTTTTGTTCCATTAACTGATATAAAAATTCGGTAAACCCGTAAACCGCGTTACTGGGATTACCGTCGATGTCGGTAATGGCATCATCAAAGACATGCCACCCCCTAAAAATATAAATACTGGAGTCGATTAAATAGGCACGTTTTGTCATGCGCTTATTTTAACCTGAAAACCTGCTCAACTTAGAGAATAACTTTATTATCTAGCCAGATAAATTGGCCAGAGTTTGCATATCTTTTTTAACCGCCTCTACCGAATGATTAAAATTAGCAGTCTCGCTTTCATTCATTTCAATACTGATAACTTTTTCCATGCCGTTCTTGCCCAACACACAGGGCACGCCAATCGCCAGTTCATCACAGCCATATTCATTTTGAACGATCGCAACCGTGGGTAATATACGTTTTCGATCATTGACAATGGCATCCACCATGGCCGCAACGGCTGCCGCCGGTGCATCAAAGGCACTGCTATTTTGGCGCAGCGCTAAAATTTCTGCCCCACCATTACGGGTGCGGGTCACAACATCCTCGATGGTTTTCTGATCCATAAATTGACTAACGGGAATTCCCGAAATGGTGGTGTAACGCATCATTGGCACCATTGAATCACCATGGCCACCGAGCACCATTGCATCTATATCCAGTGCAGAGTATCCGGTTTCCATCGCAATGAAGCTAGCCATACGCGTTGAATCCAGCACTCCCGCCTGACCAAAAATCCGACTCCGATCCCAACCCGTTTTTTGCCATGCGCGATAGGTTAAAATATCAACCGGGTTAGACACAAACAACATCTTGCTATCGGGTGCATACTTCAATGTGTTTTCAATAATGCTATCAGTCACCCGCACATTGGTTTCCAACACATCTGAGCGAGACATGCCGGGTTTTCTGGGTACACCGGCGGTAATTATAATTAAATCTGAATCGGCCATCAGCGCATAATCGGTGCCGCCAGTTAAGCGGGTATCAAAGCGAAACAGCGGCGCATCTTCCTGAATATCCAAAGCCGCGCCTTCCGCAGCACCTTCACGAATATCGATTAAAACGATTTCACGACATAAATCTTTTGAGGCAATAAATTGCGCAGTCGATTCACCAACACGCCCCGCACCAACCACTGTGATTTTTTTCATGTGAGCTCCCTGTAAACAGTAATGTGGATATTTAATGTGATATTTTAACCTTAGTTAACTGGGAGTTTAGACTAAATTCTCAGACTAAATTCTCAGACTAAACTTTCCATCTAAATTTTCCATCTAAATTTTACTGGGAGGGGGAGGGGAGCCCTTCTGCCCACAGATGCTTTATCACCGAAATTACTCATGATGGTGCTTAGAAACGCCACTCTCAATCGCAGCCTGTGCAACCGCTGCTGGCACTCGTTCAATTAGTCGCGGATCAACCGGCTTGGGAATAATATATTCCGGCCCAAATTCCAGATGGTCTAAGCCATACGCATTGAGTACCGATTTTGGCACCGGATCTTTGGCCAGGCTACGAATCTCATTCACCGCCGCAATATGCATGTCCTGCGTGATAGTAGTGGCTCCCGCATCAAGTGCGCCACGAAAAATATAAGGAAAGCCCAACACGTTATTGACCTGATTAGGATAATCACTGCGACCGGTTGCCATAATTAAATCATCACGGGTTTGTCTGGCCAGGGTCGGATCTATTTCCGGGGTTGGATTAGACAGTGCAAAAATAATCGGTTTTTCTGCCATCGCTAAAACCATTTCTGCGGTTAATAAATTGGGCCCCGACACACCAATAAAAACATCTGCGTCGCGCATTGCATCGAGCGCACTTCGGCGTTCCGTTTTAACCGCAAATTCTGCTTTATAAATATTTAAGTCATCTCGCTCAGTATGAATGACACCCTTGCGATCAAGCAAAATCATATTCTCTTTGTGTATGCCCAGTCCCTGCAATAATCGCATTGAAGCAATACCCGCAGCACCCGCTCCCATGCACACAATTTTTGCGTCTTCGGCTTTTTTGTCCTGTATTTCCAACGCATTTAATAAGCCCGCCGCAATAATAATTGCCGTGCCATGCTGGTCATCATGAAAAACAGGAATGTCGAGCATACTATCCAGAGTACGCTCAATTTCAAAACACTCCGGGGCTTTTATGTCTTCTAAATTAATGCCGCCAAAAGTCGGGGCAATGCGCGCTACTGTGTCGATAAAATCTTTGGGGATGTCTGCATTCACCTCTATATCAAATACATCAATATTTGAAAACCGCTTAAATAACACCGCCTTGCCTTCCATCACCGGCTTGCCCGCTAATGCCCCCACGTCACCCAAACCCAGTACCGCGCTACCATTGGTTATCACCCCAACCAAATTACCTTTGGCGGTGTAGTCATATGCCATTTCCGGATCTTCAGCAATTGCGCGAACCGGCTCAGCAACACCGGGCGTGTAGGCTAAAGATAAATCATCCTGAGTATTACAGGGCTTGGTGATGTCCGTGCCAATTTTTCCAGGTGATGGATACTTGTGATAATCCAGGGCGCGCTTTTTATCTTCTTCGTTCATTTCATTCTTCTTATTTTATGACTTTAGGCTTATGGTTCTGGCTTATGGTTCAGGCGTATGGTTTAGGGTTGAAACTTTTATTCGTACTTCATACAACTTTAAAATTGCACTGGTGATTACCTTTTTAGTGTAACATTTTAATCGCGTCCGGATGACGCACGGTCATCATAAATCGGGGTTTATTTTGGGTAACTTGTGACGGATTTTTTACATGCAACCAACCTCGAATTTCGATGTTTTTTTGAGCTAAAGTTTTCAACATATGGGCATTAAAATTCGGCAGATCATAGTGATGTATTTTCACTTCTAGTGCATTATCCAGAACCAGCGTGACTCGATGATTATTTTGCCAGACTCGAGTCACCTTAGCCTGCAAACGGTGAAACCCTGCGCTGGTATTTTTGAGTTGTGTGACGCGTTTTAATTGATACTGCGGGAGCTTCCAGATACCCCGCACCTGCTTTATCGCCTGTGTCTCGAGTTGCTGATAACAATCGCTCATTGCGTCATTGGGCGGCGTGGTAAATGCAATGGCATGCCCCTGCGAAATTAACTGCGCCTGTAAATTCGTCCCATCCGGCAGAAACACGTGTGCCAGAGAGCGCTGATAGCGATCAAAACGCTGCCCTCCGTACGCCAGCCCAACATGCTGATTGGCCCGGTTCAATAAGCCCTGTAATGCGGCCTTAGCCTGTTCGCCACTGCGCTTAATAGCCTCGGCAACGCTGCCGCGCTTAGAAAATATCTCCGGCGTATCGATGCCTAATAATCTTATTTTTCGACCATCTTCCAGTTGCACGGTATCGCCATCATAAACATAATTAACCCGTGCTGTTTCATCAATGTGCGGGGGTGGGCAGGCGCTCGTTGAAGCATGAGACAACGTATTGATCTGCGTACTGGCCAATATGCCCGGGTTGGCCAATACGCCCGGGTTGGCCGAAATTGATACATAAAAAAAGGCGCTGAAAATCAGCGCCTTTTTTAGCAAATATGCTTTAAGTTGCAAAGAATTACTTCTTGCCACCAAAACGTTTGTTAAACTTGTCAATCTGACCGGCAGAGTCTAAAACTTTCTGCTTACCAGTAAAGAAAGGATGGCATTGCGAACAAACTTCAATAGAAAGCGCATCTTTTGCGTAAGTTGAGCGAGTGTCAAACGTGTTGCCACAGCTACATGTTACTGAAACGTCGTGATAATTTGGGTGTATATCTGGTCTCATGTCGAGATCCTCATAGCCTTGATACCGTAAAGAGCCGCGTATACTACTCGTTTAATCTTAAATCGGCAAGGGGTATGATTAAGTTTTTCATGTTAATATTTACCTACTCGACTAATACTGCCTACAAGCCCTGTTACAGGGCGATTTTTGGCCTCATATAAATCTACAAGCAAGGATAAAATCGGTGAAATTTTTTGTAAAATTATTATTAAAAGCAGGCATCACCCTCGGTGTTATGTTTATCGGCTACCAATATCTACTCTCCGGCGGCTCTGGTGGGCTGCAAATTCCCGGTATGGAAGCCATAAGTGACAAGGCATCGAAGGGAATGAGTGGAATTGGTAACGTCGTTGTAGAAAAAGATGTGACCGTTTACCAGTGGGTAGATGATAAGGGGGTTACCCACTATGGCGGCACCCCGCCGACTGGCCAGGGGCAATACACCAAAAAAGAAATTCATACCAATACGAATTTGCTCAATGCATATCAAGCACCGCAGCAGGAAGAGTCAGAAGAGACCACTCAAAAATCACGTGTATCACGGGTCGGTAGTGTCTATTCCCCAGAAGGTGTAAAAGAGATTATAGATGATGCAAAAGGTGTCGAAAAGTTGCTGGAAGACCGGGCAAACGAACAGAAAAAAATGCTGGATAATCTATAGGGCATCTCTAGCCACCTAAGAAAACACATTGATTAAATCATTTAAAAAAAGATAACCCTGATCAGTCGCTGCAAATCGTTCCCCGGTGTTTTGCAGCAAACCTTCGCTGATAGCCCGCTCACACTGCGTCGTAATGACCTCGGCACTCAGGCCGGTATTTTGTTCGAAATCGTTCAGCTCAAAGCCCTGCTTTAAGCGCAGTGCATTAAGCATAAATTCAAAAACAATCTGATCGTTGGCTAAACTTTCCCGGCCAGAGGTTTTGTTTTCCGGCGTTGCCTGCATATAATCCGCAGGCTTTCGAGTTTGCCAGTAACGCTCAATTTCACCGCTATCTGCACGACTAATTTTTCCGTGAGCGCCCGCCCCTATTGCTAAATAATCACCGAAGCCCCAATAATTTAAATTGTGCGCACAGGGCTTACTGGTTTTCGCATAAGCCGATATTTCATATTGATGATAACCCGCATCACTTAACAAGGCCTGGCCTTGCTGCTGTAATGCCCAAACACTTTCATCGTCGGGGGTGACGGGAGGGTGGCTATAAAAAAACGTATTCGGTTCAATTGTGAGCTGATACCAGGAAATATGCTGAGGCTGTAAATTGATGGCCTGCTGTAAATCATGTAAACCCTGCTCAACACTCTGCCCCGGCAAGCCAAACATTAAGTCTAAATTGATATTTTCAAAACCGGCTTTTCTGGCCACCGCTACCGCATTGAGTGCTTCACCGGCATTGTGAATTCGACCGAGCGCCTGTAGCTTTTCATTGTCAAAACTTTGCACCCCTATGGATAAACGATTAATACCCGCAGCAAAAAAACCATTAAACTTTTCTTGTTCAACCGTACCCGGGTTTGCCTCCATGGTGACTTCCATATTCGGCAAACAATTTAAATGACTACGCACCGTCGTCATTATTTTTTGTATAGACTCAGCCGAAAACAAACTCGGCGTCCCCCCCCCCATAAATACAGAAACGATACGCCTCCCCCAAATACTCGGCAACTGATATTCCAGATCGGCAATCAGCGCATTCACATACTCATCCTCCGGCAAACCCGACTCAAAGGTGTGGGAATTAAAATCGCAATAGGGACATTTTTTAACACACCAGGGAAGATGAATATATAATGACAGGGGTGGCAATGTAGTAAATTCAGGCATGGCTTAATTTTACATCAAGATGTGATATCGCATATGAGCAATCGAGATTTATTTTCACGCAAATTACTGTTAAGAGCAACGTTAAAAATATTAACCTCAATGGCGGTTATCTGGGTGGGCTATATTTTAACTGCCGGATTTTTTCCCGTATCCGAAAAAGCAGGGCTGACTCAATATGAGTTTGATTTATTAAAAATTACCGATAACAGTGCTGCCTATTTTAAGGTCGACGAAAGAGAGTTACTGGTGATAAACAGACGAGATGAGTATTTGGTTTTTTGGGCGCAGGACCCGGTTTATGGTTGTCGCCTGGAATTTTTTACATCTGTCATTAAGCCCGTTTGCATCAATATTGAATATAATTTAGACGGTTTCAGCGCGGCTAAAAATCAGCAACTTCGATCACCTGATTATAAAATTAATGACCAGAGAAAACTGCAGATCTTTTAGCTTTTTTGCTGCTGGTGCCTAAGTAAATAAACAATAATTAGCAGCGCAGGCAAGCCCAGTAGCGAGGTATAAACATAGAAAACAAAATACCCATAAGCATCAACAATTATTCCGGAAAACCCGGCAATAATTTTTGGAAATAAAGTCATTATTGAACTAAACAACGCATACTGTGTAGCGGTATAGGCTTTATTTGTCAGGCTGGATAAATAAGCAATGAACACCGATAACGCAATGCCGCCTGCCAAACTGTCGGCCCCTATTACGGCGGCAAGCATCATTATATTCGCCCCCATTGTAGACAATAATGCGAACAATAAATTAGTTAAAATCACTAGCACTCCAGCAACCAGCATCATTCTCATGGTACCAAAGTGCATGACCATCACACCACCCAAAACCGCACCGGTAATGGTTAAAAAGAATCCAAATATTTTTGTTACATCCGCAATATTGGTTTTAGTAAAACCTAAATCCAGATAAAACGGATTAGCCATAACTGCCATCGTAATATCAGTAATACGGTAGGTGCTAATTAATAATAAAATTAATAATGCGTACTTGCCTTTGCTTTGAAAAAACTCGACGAACGGACTCACCACCGCAGCCACAAACCATTCGGTTAACTTTTGCGCTAAACCTTTTACCTGTGCCAGGCTTTCAACCTGGCTAATTAATAATTCTTCACTGGCCAATGTGTCGGCTTCTAATTGACGTGCGTGCTCACGAATCACCAAAGTCGTAATAATACCCACCGCAGTTAACGCCGCCATGCTTAAATAAGCGACTTGCCAATTAATATATTCCGCCACATATAATGCGCCGGCACCGGCGGCTAACGTAGCAAAACGATAACCTAAAACATAACTGGCCGCCATCGCAGCCTGGTACTCATTTTCCATTGTCTCTATTCTATACGCGTCAATCACCACATCCTGGGTTGCGGAAGCGAACGCCACGAACAGGGCAAACAACGCAAATAACTGTAAATTATTTTCTGGGGTTATATAAGCTAACAACAAAAGCCCGCCGGCAATTCCGCATTGAGACAACAGTAACCAGCTCCTGCGCTGACCTAATAATTTTCCGAGTAAGGGTATAGGCACCCGATCGACTATCGGTGCCCAGAAAACTTTTACTGAATACATAATACCCACCCAACTAAAAAACCCAATGGTGGTACGACTGACATTGGCATCGGTTAACCAGGCCGATAGGGTAGAAAAAACCAGAAGAAAGGGCAGACCGGCTGAAAAACCTAGAAACAACATGCCGATAACTTTGGGACGCGAGTAAACCGCAAAGGATTCTTTCCAGCTGTGCTTGTGGTTGTTTGTATTTTCAGTGGATGACATTAAAATCGTATTGCCTTACAAAGTTTATGTCATACCAGCCTTCGCAGGTATGACTAAAGTATTTTTATTATTCTAAAAAACGCTAAGCGATATTTTTAACGATCATTCCACCTCAAAATCATAATCAATAATCAACGGTGCATGATCAGAAAATCGTTCGTCTTTATAAATGTGCGTATTTTTAACCGTGGCCCCCACCTTCGGCGTCACAATTTGATAATCAATTCGCCAGCCCGTGTTATTCGCCCAGGCCTGCCCGCGATTACTCCACCAGGTATATTCTCGGGGGTTTTGATTCACAACACGAAAGGCATCAACGTACCCCACTTCATCAAATAAGCGGCTTAGCCAATCTCTCTCTTCGGGTAAGAAGCCAGAATTAGCCTGATTACTGCGCCAGTTTTTTATATCAATTTGTTTATGCGCAATATTCCAGTCGCCACAAATCACAAACTCTCGGCGTTTACGACGCATTTTATGCAGCAGCACCATAAAACGATCCATAAAATCAAGCTTTAAAGCCAAACGTTCTTCTGAAGACGAGCCCGAATGCATGTATAACGAAATGACACTGATGTTTTTAAATTCAATTTCAAGATAGCGCCCTTCCTCATCAACATCATGCATACCAATTCCCATATGCACTTTTTTCGGTTTTTGCTTGCAGTAAACCGCGACGCCACTATAGCCTTTTTTTTGCGCATCGTGATAGTAACAATGATAGCCTTGCGGGTGAAACACCTCATCTTCAAGCTGGTGCACCTGTGCTTTGGTTTCCTGAATGCACACCACATCGGCTTTTTGTTTTTTTAGCCAGTCAAAAAACCCTTTTCGGGCAGCGGCTCGAATTCCGTTGGTGTTAACTGTTATAATACGCATACAATACAAACATCTTAAATAAACTTATGAAACAGCTGTGCATTCTACATGACTCAGCCAGGCCCAGATAGGTAAACACGAGATAGACTATGAAAGATTATCAGAAAAAATTTATTGAGCTGGCACTGGAATATGAGGTATTAAAGTTTGGCGAATTCAAACTTAAATCCGGCCGACAAAGCCCCTACTTTTTTAATGCCGGTTTATTTAATACGGGCAAAGCACTAGCCGAAATGGGCCGCTGCTATGCCCAGGCGATTGTCGATAGCGGTATAAAATATGACATTTTATTTGGCCCGGCCTATAAAGGCATTCCTCTAGTGGCGGTGACCGCCATGGCTTTGCAAATCGATCACGGGCTGGATATCCCCTATGCATTTAATCGTAAAGAAGCCAAAGACCACGGCGAAGGTGGCTCGATTGTGGGTACTCCGATAGAAGGCCGGGTGCTGATTCTCGATGACGTGATAACCGCTGGCACCGCCATTCGTGAGGCCATTGATATAATTGATCATAATAATGGCACCGCCGTGGGCATTTTAATTGCGCTGGACAGACAGGAAAAAGGTACCGGCGAGCGCTCGGCCGTGCAGGAATTGCATGAAGACTACGGATTGGACGTGCTAAGCATTGTTGGCATGGAGCACCTCATTCAATACTTAAAATCGCAGGGCAATGAGGAAATGCTGGATGCCATGCAGTTTTATCGCACTGAATATGGCGTCTCTTAACATTAGTGCAATGTGGCTGTAGCTGTTTTAAATCAATAAAACAGCGTAAAGGACGCGTTATTATATTGCGTCACAGATTGAGTACATCAGCTTTTGTACTATCACCCTTTGATAATTAACATTTTGAGATAAACAGCAATGTCTAACATAGAATTCGATAGCCGACTGATTAAAAAATACGACATCGCTGGGCCCCGTTATACCTCCTACCCCACTGCTGTTCAGTTTACATCTGACTATAACGAAGCAGATTATCGCCAGCAGGCCGCTCAGTCCAATGCCAGTGGTCGCGATTTATCGCTGTATTTTCATCTGCCGTTCTGCGACACCATTTGTTACTACTGCGCATGCAATAAAGTTATTACGAAAGATCGCAGCAAGGCTGATCCTTATTTAAAAATGTTACACAAAGAAATTGCGATGCAGGGCGAGTTGTTCGACTCATCACGAAAAGTTAACCAGTTACACTGGGGCGGCGGCACACCGACATTTATTAGCCACCAACAAATGGCCGAATTAATGCAGGTGACCCGCCAGCATTTCAATTTACACGATGATGATAATGGTGAGTACTCTATAGAAATTGATCCTCGGGAAGTCACCCGCGACAGTATAAAATTACTCCGCGACATTGGTTTTAATCGCATGAGTTTAGGGGTACAGGATTTTGATCCGGCCGTGCAAAAAGCCGTTAACCGGATCCAGTCAGAAGAGCAAACCCTGAACGCATTAAACAGCGCCCGTGATTTTGGATTTAAGTCAATTAGCACCGATTTAATTTACGGACTGCCTCTGCAAAACGAAAAAAGTTTTTCGCAAACGTTACAGCGTATTATTGAAATTAGCCCGGATCGCATTTCATTATTTAACTATGCACACATGCCCACTCTTTTTAAACCCCAACGACGCATTAACGAAGAGGATATGCCCAGTGCTGAAATTAAACTGGCCATTTTAAAACAAAGCATCGATACCTTAACGACTTCTGGGTATGTTTATATTGGCATGGACCATTTCGCCAAGCCCAATGACGAGCTAAGCATCGCCCAGCAGCAGGGTAAACTTTATCGAAATTTTCAGGGCTATGCGACCCATGCGGATTGTGATTTAGTGGGGATGGGCATCACCTCAATAGGCACCATTGATAATAGTTTTTCGCAAAACGTTAAAACCCTGGATGAATATCAAGCTTTAATTAGCGCCGGAAAACTGGCTATACTTCGGGGTGTAAAAATCGATAGTGATGATTTGTTACGACGAGCGGTCATTATGCAGCTCATTTGCCATTTTAATTTGAATTTTTCGGATATAGAGTCTAAATATAAGATAGATTTCAACGAGTATTTTGCCGATGAAATAACTCGGTTAGCACAAATGTGTGAAGATGGACTGATAGAAATGAATACCCGGTCTATTCAAGTTACGAGTAAAGGTCGATTATTAATTCGAAATGTATGTATGATATTCGATCGTTACCTAAACCACACACAAAACAACCAGCGGTTTTCTAAAGCCATTTAGCTATTACTCTCATACTCATTCTTGATTATTTTTAAATCATCTGTGAGTGAGGCCAGGAAATGAATCATGCCTTCACAATTGCTTAAAACGTTTCTCGATGAAAATGATATTAAATATATTTCCATTATGCACTCGATGGCGTTTACGGCTGTTGAAGTTGCAAAGAGCAGTCATATTCCCAGCCGGGAATTAGCCAAAACGGTTATCATCAATGTCGACAATGAGCTGGCAATGGCAGTGGTTCCGGCCAACTACAAAGTCAACCTGGACATACTTCGACAAACTCTCGACACAACTGAAATAAAACTGGCCGAAGAAGTTGAATTCACTCCGCGCTTTAAAGATTGTGAAGTAGGTGCCATGCCCCCCTTTGGTTGCCTCTATGATATGGACGTTTATATCGCAGAAAGTTTATCCGAAGATGAAAGTATCACCTTTAATGCCGGCTCGCATTTAGAAGCCATAAAAATGAATTATAAAGATTATGAGAATCTGGTGAAACCACGCTTTATTTTCCTGGACAATTGAAATTGAACAATTGAAATTGGATACTTAAAACTGAATAATTGAAATTGAATAATTAACACCAGATACGTAAAGCCCGATATTTTAATACCGGACATCAAATGGACAAAAAACATTTTTTTGTAAAGGATGTGCGACATGTATCAATCACGCCGTAATGAAAAATCATTTCAACAAGCAGAACAAAACCACCGAACAAGCCGGGGCTATGAAATAAATGGCCAATGGTATTTTGAACTCCGAGGTGGCGGACAAAATGGCCCGTACGAGAGTGAATTGAAAATGCAGGCCGGCTTAAATGAATTTATTAAACTAAACAACCAGATTTACCCCCAATACTAACTACCGCCCCTCTAAAACCACTTAGTAGTGTGATTTTTTTTCTACGTTTAAATCAGTCACTTAAACAACCTTCTCCTTTAAACGAGTTATACCATTTGTCTTATCTATTTGTTATTTAATTGAATTCTCACTTTTCTGTCTTATTATTTAAGTTAGGTTTATTCATTTAAATCAAGTTTGAATAATTTAAATGCCGAAGTAGAGGTTCCTATGCAACAACATAGAGCAGGTGAAGATAGCGTAATCCCCTTTCGAAATGAACGATATTTTTGTGCCAATGGTGTCTGGTATTTTGAAACGCGAGGTGGCCAACAACAAGGACCTTTTCAAAATAAAAATGAAATGGAAGGCGAATTATTATTATATATTCGCGCGCAGAACATGCTCAATTCAAATTTAAAAGAGCCGGCCTAGCCGGCAACTAGTCACGACTAGTCTCTAAACTCCGAAACTCGAATACGGCCGTTAATCATTTTAGATTGGCGCCGCATGATTTTTTGCATTTTATGCCAGAAGGCTTCTTTTAAATCAAAGTTTTGCGCAATCGCAGTGCCCATTAATAAAATAAATAAATCGGCACATTCTTCTGCCAGCTCGTCAACTGATTTGCCTTTACTGGCGCAGGCAGAAATTTCGCCTAACTCTTCTGCCATTAACGCAATGCGGTACATTAACTCTTCGCCACCGGTGTTTTTAAAATCGTGTTTATCGTGAAAAGCCTGCACTTCTGCGAGCATTGAATCATAAGAATCTTTATCCATATTTTTCTCTTTTATTGCTTTAGTTCGCGGTTTTTTATATCTAAAAGTTCACCATAGAAACGGTTTACAACCATTATACCTTCTGCAATGCAACGTGTTGGTTTGTGTATGACTCTTTTTCGCTTTATTGTCGATTTTTTTCCCATAATTTACCCCATAAGATGAGTCAGACTTTCAGACCAGACGCCCTGTTAAACCCACACATTTATACCATACTCCTTCAATCAAACCCATCTAAGTCCTTACCCCTTTAAGGAAATGATCATGAATAACACAGCAGTAAAACATGCCGAATTACACCTCGATGAATACGGCCTACTCATCGACCCTGAAGACTGGAACAAAGAGCTCGCACTGGTGCTGGCATACGACCTCGGCATTACCCCCCTCAACAATTATCACTGGAAAATCATTAAGGCGATGCGCACACATTATGCGCGTTTTGGTGTGGCGCCCGCGATGCACAATATCTGTCATGCCAATCATCAAAGTGAAACATGGGTGCATGATTTATTTGGCAACTGTTTAAATGCCTGGCGCATTGCCGGATTACCGGACCCGGGCGAAGAAGCCAAAGCTTATTTAAGCGATATGTAAATCAGTATTAAATTCATGCGAGCTCACTCTTCTTTTAATAGTCGCTTAAAACATAATCGCTCACGCTCATCAAACAAGCGCTTTGATATTAACCACAATACCGATATCACACCTAAGCCGGTGCCCGATGAAATCATAAACATAATGAGTATTTGATATTTAACGGCTTCAACCGGCGCCGCGCCCGCTAAAATTTGTCCCGTCATCATACCCGGCAAACTCACCAGACCTGCCGCGGCCATTGAATTGATAATGGGTATCATTCCTGCACGCATGGCTTCACGGCGCAAATCGCTAACCGCTTCATCTGCGCTCTGGCCAAGCATGAGTCGCTGCTCAATGACCGGGCGTTGTTGCCACGCACTTTGAATCAAACGATCCATGCCTAAAGCAATGCCGGTCATGGTATTACCTAATAACATACCCAATAATGGAATAGCATACTGCGGTGAGTACCAGGGGTCGGCTTGAATAACCGTAAGCAGACATAACAAGGTTATTAAAAAAGACGAAATAAATAACGAACCCGTGCTGACTCCCAATCCCCACCCAACTTTTAATTTACGTTTTTGGCGGGATAGAATTTCCCAGCCAGCAACTGAAATCATCATCATTGAAATGAGTAAAATAAACGCCAGTGAAGTGCTGGCAAACAATGTTTTTAACACTAAGCCAATTAATAATAACTGCACGGTTGTGCGCGCCGCTGCAATATATAACTGCCGGGTTATTCCCAGCTTCATCAGCGCGCTTAAGCTACCGAGCAATAACACCAATAAGGCGGCCACGCTTAAATCGATCGGGCTGAGTTCAATCAACATGAGTTAGCACCCCCTCTTCCAGGCGGTAACAGCGTGTTGCCACTCGCGCTAACTGCTCAGCATCATGACTCACCCAAACGGCACAGGCCTGATTGTTTGACAAATATTTTGCAACAAAACTTTCGAACAAATGACTGTTGGTTTTATCTAAATTTGCAGTGGGTTCATCCAGCAATAACACCTGTGGTTTATTCTGTAACAGACGCAATAAACCCAGGCGCTGCTTTTCACCGCTAGATAGTCGTGCAACATCCCACTGCAAACAGTCTACTGAAAAACCCAATGCATTTAGGCCTGCTAACAAAACCGGATCATCCACATTAGAAAAATGCGCTGACAGGGTATCAAACCACCAATGGGTTTCTGCGGATAATAAAGCGATTTTTTTTCGCCACAGGTGCGGTATTTCAGTTTGCTGATGCATTTCATCCAGTTGAATTTCACCCTGATGATCGTCCAAATCGGCCAGCGCACGTAGCAAGCGAGATTTGCCCGAACCGGATGCACCACTTAAACCAATAATTTCAGTTGGCTTAATTTGAAAACTGATTGGGCCACAATGTAAAAATTGCAGGTTTTTAATTTGAAGTAATTGCACAGAAATATGAGTTATCGTTTATTGTCTATAATTAATTTTATGAAAAAATATTTTTTTCTTTTTGTCAGCATCAACTGCGCCAACTTATTGTTTTCAACCGGGTTAACTGACACATTAACGCGCCCAACAAAACGTGTTGAAGTTTACGCGATCAGCCAGTTTTACTGGGACGTTGCAGCGGGTGAAACCCTGGGCGGTATTGTAAAGCAATTACTGCCGGATAACCCGGGATTGCGCAAACAATTATTACAGGAAATTGTGCAATTAAATCCGCAAGCATTCAGCTTAAATAACCCGGATAATTTGCAGGCTAACATTCGACTCTGGCTGCCCAATCATGCTCACGGCCATTCTTACATTAAGCAAAGCCTAATAAACAAACCCCACTATAATGTTAAATCATTTAGCTGGGGCCAGCTTTATAAACCTAAACGGTAGCCATTACGCCGGTAGAGCAAACCCGGTCAATTGATAACTCGCCCTAAAGCAAACCTCGCTCAGCAAACGACACCACCTTATCCCCCACCACAAAGTGATCCAGCACCCGAATATCCACCAGTGCCAGCGCTTCTTTTAATCGCTGGGTAATTCGTTCATCCGACTGGCTGGGCTCAGCAACACCCGATGGGTGGTTATGCGCGAAAATCACCGCCGCCGCATTATGCTGCAACGCTTTTTTCACCACCTCCCGCGGATACACACTGGCACCATCAATAGTGCCGCGAAACATTTCTTCAAATTCGATCACCCGATGGCGTTGATCGAGAAACAGCACCGCAAACACTTCATGGGTGTAGTCGCGCAGCTGGGCGCTTAAATACTGGCGAGTCTCCTGCGGGCTGGTGAGACTGTCCCCGCGCTTTAAACCTGCATTTAAATAGCGCCGTGCCATTTCCAGCACCGCCTGTAGTTGCGCATATTTAGCCGGCCCCAGGCCATTATGCTCACAAAAGGCCTGCTGATCGGCCATTAATAAATGCCGTAATCCACTGAAGCCTTCCAGTAAATCATTGGAGAGATCAACAGCGGTTTTGCCGCGGATGCCGGTGCGTAAAAAAATGGCTAACAGCTCGGCGTCGGACAGGGACTCGCACCCCTGTGCCAGCAACTTTTCGCGGGGGCGTTCTTCTAATGGCCAGTCGGTAATGGGCATAGAGACATCCTTTTCTCTGAACGGGTTCGTGGGTTTTGGTGATTGGGTGAATTTTCGAGTGTACGCCTGCCCGTCGAGTTTGCCAAGCCATGTAAATCGTCTCGTTGTGCTATCGGCCTATCCACAAAATTTTCTGCTAGAATGCCCGCATGAAAGCCTCCCTTCACAATAAAAATATTATCATCGGTGTGTGTGGCGGCATTGCGGCCTATAAAAGTGCCGAACTGGTGCGCCGCCTGCAAGATGCGGGCGCACAAGTGCGGGTTATGATGACCGCCAGCGCCATTGAGTTTATTACGCCACTCACGTTTCAGGCTTTATCCGGTTATCCGGTGCACACCGAATTGCTCGACCCGCAAGCCGAAGCCGGCATGGGACACATCGAGCTGGCCCGCTGGGCCGATTTAATTCTCATTGCTCCGGCCACCGCCAATAGCATTGCCAGACTCGCAGCCGGCCAGGCTGATGATTTATTAAGCGCGGTGTGTTTGGCGAGCAAAGCCAAACTGGCGATTGCCCCGGCAATGAACCATATTATGTGGGCATCGCCAGCAACGCAGCAAAATATTCAATCACTCAAAAACGCTGGCTACGCCGTCTTTGGCCCCGCCGCTGGCCTGCAAGCCTGTGGCGAAACGGGCGAGGGTCGGTTACTTGATGTTGCAGAGCTGGTCAGTGCCGCCAGCCAGTTATTTACCGGTGGCCAACTCGCCGGTGTTAATATAATGATTACCGCCGGCCCCACCTATGAACCGATCGATCCGGTGCGCTATATTGGCAACCGCAGCTCGGGAAAAATGGGATTTGCGATCGCCGAGGCCGCGATTGAACAGGGTGCTATTGTCACGTTAGTGGCGGGGCCGGTGCATATCGCGACACCCCAGCACTGTCATCGTATTGATGTTGAAACCGCAGAGCAAATGCATCAGGCCGTGATGGCTGATATAGACTCGCAGGATATTTTTATCGCCACCGCAGCAGTGGCTGATTATCGGGTGCTTGAAGCCCAGTCACAAAAAATTAAAAAATCGGCCGATGATTTAAATTTATCGTTGACCCCGAATCCGGATATTTTAAAAACCGTCGCCGCCCTCAGCACGCCGCCATTCACCTTAGGCTTTGCCGCAGAAACGCAAAACCTCAAACACAATGCGTTGCTAAAACTGAAAAACAAAAACCTGCGGATGATTGCCGCTAACCTGGTGGGTACCGAAAGTCGCGACAATACCCACACAAGCAAAACCCAACAAGACCTGGGGTTTAATCAAGACTCGGGTTTTAATCAAGACATGGGCTTTAATAGTGAATACAATGCACTGCAGGTGTTCTGGCATAACGGCGACATTAACCTTGAGCGCTGCCGAAAAAACCAACTGGCTCGACAACTGGTTACCTTATTGGCCCAACATTACAAAAATGAAGCGTCATAAAGAAGCGGCATAAGAGAAGCATCATAAGAGAAGCATCATAGATTAAAGAGACTCCATGAAAACATTACAAGTTAAAATACTCGATCCCCGCATCGGCACTCAAATCCCACTACCCGAATATGCCACACCCGGCTCAGCCGGCATGGATTTGCGCGCCTGCATAGAAAGCTCGCTTACCCTTAACCCCGGCGACACCGAACTCATCCCCACCGGCATCGCCATTCACATTTCCGACCCAGGTTACGCCGCCACCATTTTACCGCGCTCTGGTTTGGGCCATAAACATGGCATCGTGCTGGGTAATTTAGTGGGCCTGATCGATTCAGATTATCAGGGCCAGTTATTTGTTTCGTGCTGGAACCGGGGCAATAAAACCTTCACCATTGATGTAGGTGACCGCATTGCACAGTTGGTTATTTTACCCGTGGCACAAGTCGAATTTGAAACGGTTGATGAGTTTAGCGATAGTGATCGCGGTACCGGCGGCTTTGGTTCTTCTGGACATAATTAAATAAATAATTACAAAGTATCGCCGAAAGATAAATACAACTTTATTCGGTTTGCTACTTTTTTAGGATAAAAATGAGTCAGTTAAATCCCGCAATTTTTAAAATGTATGACATTCGTGGCATCGTGGCCACCGACTTAACACCGGACACGGTGCGCTTAGTGGGCCAGGCATTTGCCACCGAATGTTTAAAGCAAAACGTAAAAGAAGTGTGCATTGGCCGCGATGGTCGTTTACACAGCAAACAATTATCCGTCGCCCTAACCGAAGGCTTAAATGCCGGTGGCTGCGATGTTATTGATGTGGGAATGGTGCCGACACCGGTTTTATATTTTGCCACCCATTATTTAAAAACCGGCACCGGCATTATGGTTACTGGCAGTCACAACCCGCCAGAGTATAACGGCCTGAAAATGTCGATGGCAGGTAAAACACTTTACGGCGATGACATTACCGCCTTTTACAACGCCATCGAATCTGGCGATTTAAATAACGGCAGTGGCAGTGTTCGTGAGCAGGCAGTGCTCGATGAATACTTTGAGCGCATTGTTGGCGATATCAAACTCGCTCGCCCAATGAAAATCGCCGTGGATTGTGGTAACGGCGTTGCCGGTGTGATTGCCACTAAATTATTTAAGGCCCTCGGCTGTGAAGTCACTGAATTATTTTGCGATGTTGACGGCAACTTCCCTAACCATCATCCTGACCCCAGCAAGCTCGAAAACCTTAACGATGTTTGTGCCTCTATTAAAGCGAATAATCTGGATTTAGGATTAGCCTTCGATGGTGATGGCGATCGAGTTGGCGTGATTGATAATCAGCAAAAAGTCATCTGGCCAGACCGCCAGATGATTTTATATTCTGAAGACGTGCTATCACGTGAACCCGGTGCACTGATTATTTATGATGTTAAATCCAGTTATAATCTGGGTAAAGAAATCACAAAGATGGGTGGCCAGGCATTAATGTGGATGACCGGTCATTCATTAATTAAAGCCAAAATGAAAGAAACCGGTGCTGCATTAGCGGGTGAAATGTCTGGGCATATTTTCTTTAAAGAGCGCTGGTATGGTTTTGATGACGGGCTCTACAGTGCCGCCAGAATGCTGGAGATTTTAAGCAAAAAAACCGGCACCTCGGCTGATATTTTCGCTGCTCTACCCGATAGCTTCAACACGCCGGAAATTCAGATTATGTTTGCCGAAGGTGAACACCATGCCTTTATGGAAAAATTTAAAACCACTGCGCAATTTGAAAACGCTGATGTTTCCACCATTGATGGTATGCGAGTCACCTGGGATACAGGCTGGGGATTAATCAGACCTTCAAATACGACACCGTGCCTGGTGCTACGCTTTGAAGCGAAAGATGCAAATGCACTAGCCGAAATTCAGAATAAATTCCGCCAGCAGATTTTAGCGACGGATAGCTCTATTGAATTAGGATTTTAAAATTATGATTTTTTATTAAGCTTTAGCTTTTTCTTAATCACTTTACGCCATGCCTGCCCTCGCAGGATTAACCACTAGAATTTAACAGACTGATATAAGCAAATACCATGGATAACACAAAAGCCAGTTCCGTAGTCGACGTTCTCTCCGAGGCACTGCCTTACTTACAAAAACTTAACGGCAAAACCATCGTCATAAAATACGGCGGTAATGCGATGACCGATGAAAAACTAAAAGTCGGTTTTGCCCGTGATATTGTTCTGCTAAAACAGGTCGGCGTTAATCCGGTTGTCGTGCATGGCGGTGGCCCTCAAATTGCTGACTTACTCGGCCGCGTTGGTAAAGATTCTCAATTTATTAAAGGCATGCGCGTCACCGACACAGAAACCATGGACATCGTTGAAATGGTGTTAGGCGGACTGGTTAATAAAAGTATCGTGACCTTAATTAATCAACAAGGTGGGCGCGCTGTTGGCCTTACCGGTAAAGACGGCAGTTTAATTCGTGCTCATAAAATGCAAATGTCATCTGATACTGACGAAGCCATTGACCTGGGCCATGTAGGTGAAGTTACGACGATTGATCCGTCTGTAGTTTCTATGCTTGATGACGATAACTTTATTCCAGTAATCGCACCGATTGGTGTCGGTACGAATGGTGAGTCGTATAATATAAACGCCGATTTAGTCGCCGGAAAACTGGCGACGGTGTTAGGCGCAGAGAAACTCTTATTACTCACCAACACCGTGGGCATTTTAGATAAACAGGAAAATTTATTAACGGGCTTGAGCACTAAACAAGTTGATGAATACATTACAGATGGCACAATCTATGGCGGCATGCTACCGAAAGTAAACTGCGCTCTGGATGCAGTTAAATCAGGCGTAAAAACCTCACATATTATTGATGGGCGGGTTGAGCATGCGGTGTTACTTGAGCTGCTAACGGATGAAGGGGTTGGAACCTTGCTTAAAGGTTGAGCCATTTTAAGTTCTTAACATCAATGCCGGGGATATTTTCACTTGTTTTTTACAGCGTATTTACAGGCGATTCTTTTTATTGCATTTAAAATAATGATCCCTGATGTATTCGTGATTATTTCAAACCACTGAATTTCTGCCCTCGCTAAAATCACTTCAATCAAAAACGCTACACTTATACACATAACGTTTTTGAATTTAGCTTTTAAATAAAATCCGAATGAATACCCCGGAGAGTGACTTAAAGCTTTGAAACGAAAAAGCGATGGGGTAGACCAATGCCATTAAGTTAAGGACAATCACTCTGGAGGTGCGACTTCAGTCGCGCATTAACTAGCTGATTTCATAGTAACTTTATATGCACGGCTAAAGCAGCGCCTCCATAAAAAATCTTAACTTAGTGCCATTCGGGTCAGACCATTACTTAAGTTATTATTTAATAATTCATCGGATCATAAATCAATGACCTGCTCCCTATCACATCATTAGTCGTTGGTCCTGATACATCACAACCACTAAACCCCCGCTCACTGATGAGCCAATACGCACAAGCGGCATAACCTCTTTATTGGGCTTTCGATAAATCATCACCTCTTATTACTCTAAGCGGGAACTCCACACATTTTATTCCCTTAGTTTCTTATCTCCTTTTGAATTGAAGCAACTATACTATTTAAAAGTTTCACCAATCGATATCGGCTAATATCAAACCACCATAAATGAGGAAACATTATGACAACGATAAAAGCAAGTGCTAAAGGCGTAACAAAAAAAGGAACGTCAGGCAATGGACCCAGTGTAGGGCGCTTATTACGCAAAGCAAGGGCGAGCAATCCAGATGCGGGTGAGTTTCTAGATATGCTTGCAAAACTTAATAGTTTTTATCCCAATTTTCGCAGCCCATTTTCATGCGCTGAACCTCATGCTTTCGCTCTACTGTTATCAAATGGAGCAAAATTAAGCGAAATAGAAATCGTCGGCATGGCTGAACAACGTGAATTAAATAGAACCATATTAGAGTGTGATAATTGCTCTAAGTGGCTATATAATGGCAGCTATACTGAGCCTGACTTCCCGGTAAAAGTATCCGAGGGAGAAGCCAGACGATCTGCTGATTTGAGCAATCATCAGGATCTGGTGAAAAATGATAAGAGCAACTTAGTCATGAATGACAACAATTTCCCCGCACTGGGTAGCTAATAACACTGGG
>Ga0316206_1001156_pt1 | contig 25782 bp, 22 predicted proteins | sample 6monthpyrite_MG_FD_204942 | JGI IMG/M metagenome (GOLD analysis project Ga0316206, IMG submission 204942) | Microbial mat bacterial communities from mineral coupon in-situ incubated in ocean water Damariscotta River, Maine, United States -... | ecosystem: Environmental > Aquatic > Marine >... | reverse complement strand
ATGCAGCCCTTGGGGTATATCCCTCCTGCGGAAGCTGAGGCAAACTACTACCGGCAACTCGCCAGTCCGGCTGCACTCGCAGCCTGACTTAAACCAACCAGCCTCCGCGATTCCCGGGGCGGTTCATACTTTCGCGGGAATTATTTTCTGCATGAAAATAATTCCCGCCTAACAGCACCCCAGAGGGCGGGTGCATCACGGATCATTTCGTTTTCAGTGCGTTCAATATAGCATCTCTTTCAATCACGTTAACATCAGACAAAGTTTCACATCCGTCCTCGACCAGCCGGACAAAGTCTTGGGCATCAGAGAAATAGTTTTTAAAAGCAAAGCGTACTTCTTCTGAGGTATCTGCTTTAACTAGGACGATGTCTTTCCCAGGATGCTCTTTCTCTAATTGGAACAATGCTCGAAATGCCTCAGGAGTGTCACGATATGTTTTTATTTCCAATTCCCCAGACTCAGAGAATATTAGAATGGAGTTCCGGTTTGTACTTACGCTGGTGCTGGTATCAGCGGAATTCAGACCTCGCAGCGTATTCAAAAGCCTTAAATCTTTATCCAACTTCAGGAAATCTCTTACGAGTTCATTATCGCCCTTCCGAGGGAGTGGCCCGGTCGAATCTTCAAATGCTCTAGCAAGGATTTCACTCGCAAGCGTCATAGCGTCTTGATACCGTGTATCCCCTTCTTGGAATTTAGGTTGGTTTTCTGTAATAAATCCAATAACTTCAACTGCAGTGGCCCATGCATGCTGAATCTCTGTCCGATACTGGATTTCTACCATCAGCCCTTTTAGGTGGCGCCCGGTGGCTGAATTAACATCATAAACATATACGTCATGTATTCCCCGATATCCTGTGGCTTTTGGATGCTTTATATAATCATATTTGTCAACATCGTTCCGCCTCTTATGATGAAATCGTGCTTTATGAAAGTCTTCACGAAACCTGTATAGCTTGTCTATATCTGGAAAGATTAATCGACAACCGGCCACGTCATCCATTCGCGCCAATTGCATCTCTGGGTAACGATCCAATTTACCAAAGATCGTAGACTTTCTTTTGTGCCTTTGCGCAACGACTATTCCTTTGCCTTTTCCACGAGTTCTAGTGCGTAGAGTTGCTTGAAACGTATTCAATACTGCACGATGAGCAGCACGCCATTCATCGACTACACTGAAATCTTCTCTCGTAGCGGACTTGCCGCGAATGTTCTTCCCAGCAAGGTTTACACGGGATTTAGAGCCCCCCGGAAAGTTATTGTTAATAGATTGATTCAACCCTATTCCTCAGTATCGCATGCCCAACTTAATGATTATCAGTTCTAACATTCAAACAAAATGCTGGAATGTTTAGAATTGCCTCCCCCTCCGCGCGACCTGCAGCGCAGAACTTTGTTATGCCTTTTCGGGTACCAGAATTACCGCATCGAAACGTTGCTCAATGACAATTGCGCCCCATTGTTTACCTGACCGTTCTTCAACTAACTTAAGCCCCTGTTTTTCATAAAGATGCCTTGCCGAATCCAGACCCTGAAATGTCCAAAGGTAAACCATCTCATATTCTTTTTGTTTGCAGAAGGACATGGCTTGTTTCATTAAATAATTTCCAGCCCCTTTCCCTCTGAGACTCTCCGACACGATAAACCAGCGAAGGTGTGCAATATTCTGATTATTGGATGAACCATCAATGGTAATCGACGCTTCAATATTTCCATTGATGGATAATGACCAAATACAATCCTTCTCTTCATTGGCGTTGCTGATGAACTCAGAAAGTTCTGTCGCCACTTTCGCTTCAAAAAAATGTCCAAAGTTCCAGTGTCCGGCATAATACCGTGCATGTAGTTCAGCTACGCGCCCGATTATGCCGGGTACATATCCGGTTGTTGATTCAAAGTGGCTCATAGGGTGATCCTAATGCGTTACGGGGGGCAACGGACGGACAAAAGGTGACGCGATTAGGGACAGGCCATGGTTTTTTGATAATGGGAGGCACGCCATGCGCGCCGCAACCGTGGTCGGCCCCCCTTTGTGTCTTTTGTTTGTTCCGTATGGATTGCTTCACAATGGCGCCCCCCAAGTCCGCCCCATACGCAACACTATGCCTAAAGGGAAGCGCTTTCAGTCGCCAACGGCAAGGAAGGAGAACCCACCATCGACAGCTGTACCCTTTAGATCGGTCACGAAAACCTCGCACATATTTTCGGCAAAAATATTCAATGCGCATAGCGTACCGCTACCCCAAGGCGTGGCGCTCACCCCGGGTGATTGGGTAAATGCCGTCGCGTAGTTCACCAGGTAAGTCCCGGTAGAGGGTTTTGAAACGCTAGAGATTCCTGATTTACTTGACATTTTACCTGACTCATCCACTATCGCGTATACTGTAGTCATATTAAAATTTCCTATTTTATTTGCTAAGTTGGAACGCCCTTACCGCGAATATTAAGGCAAAAACTTCCTCCAGCTATTTCAAGTCGCTCTACATTAATAATGTTAGTCTTTCCCTCCTTCTCTTCGATGACACGATTAATAGTAGACCAATTATTATTTGGACAACGCCAGACTCCGGGGATTTTCCAATAGTCGCAATAACGGCTGACGTGAAACCCTGTTTTCTCCGCCAAAGATAAGCAGCGCCCATCCCCCTAAAGAGGAGAGGGATATGAAACGTTCGAGGTTCACCGAAGAGCAAAGCATCGGGTTTTTGAAGGAGGCCTAGGCTTGGGGCATCCGCACCGCAGGCACGGCTTCAATGATGCTTCTTTTTATAAATTAGCGGAGTCGGTCGACGAAAGGCAATAGGCAGAGAGCGCTAACCAAAAACCAGCCGCGAGTGTCACCGGGCGGCTGGATTGCCTCGTTAGGCGTTCTTCGGTTGGCTATACCTTCCCATCAACCAGAACATGCTCGACGGTAAAGAAGGCGGTGGATGCGCTAAAATCCACGAATCTCGCTTCGTCTTCAATAAACATTGTCCGTAGTTGTTGGCCTTCTGTCGAATTGATGGCCGCGATAAAATCTTCTTCCGACCGCCACCAGATCTCGGCAACCCCATCGTACGCTTCCAACATCCCCCTGGATTTCCTGATGTTCTCGTTTAACGGTGAATCAATGGTGTGGCTCTGTACATAACGTACCGCCCTGTACGTATCCGCGAATTTCTGGAATAAGGGCCCATGATGATTTAACCAATAGGCTTGAAACGCATCCCGCGACATATTCGGATGGCGTTTTACGCAAAAAATAAGTTTGACCATGTAGCCTCTCCTTTTTTCATGGGCTAGTGTTCAAGGCAAGGGGCTGGCTGGATTGTAGGATATGTCCACGATCTGTCCGTAATGACTGCATGCGCGTTAGCGCCGGAACTTGCCTTCGAGCAACAGTGAGAGGCCCCGCCCCCGACCAACATATCGCACTGCAATTACCCGGCGGCAACGGCAGAGCGCGCGGAATACCGTCCTTATTAAACGGTCTGGTTAGCGGTTGCGCCATTGAACCGCTTCCTCGTCCATCGCTCGAATAAAAACGGATTTACCTTGCGCATATTGTTCGGGCGCTTCCCTGTACTGGTTTGCCAGCGCTATCTTCAATTTTTCGTATTCGGCCGCCCGATCTGGATGCGCGTTCATAAACGCCACAAACAGCCGATGTCTTTCAATTTCTGGATTTCCCGACTCAAATAGATGAAGGTGGTGTGTTCTTTTCTGCTGGCCTTTTTGAAAGAATCGTCTTCCTTTGATTCCATATTCTCCCTTTGCCTCATAGCCAAGCGATTCAAGCGCTTCATTATATTTTTCTATTTCATTTAGGGCGCGTACCTCTAAAAGAATATCGATGACCGGTTTTGCACGTATTCCCCGTATCGCGGTGCTCCCGATAGGATAGGCCGCGATTAGGCTATCTGCAAAAATCGCTTTGATAACATCGACTTCCTTCGCAAAGTCTTCAGGCCATTGCGGGTGGGGTTTTTCGAGTTGGATGACTCGCATTTTCTTAACAGCGGATAACCCGCTTCGGTAGCCGCGACCGCAGGAAGCCATCCACTGAAGCGGCCTTGTTAGGCCACTGTTGCCGAGATTCAGCGTCCAAACAACCACCCCCCGTTAACATTAAGAATTTCACCCGTAATAAACGAGGCGTGCGCGCTTGCTAAAAAAAGCACCGCCTCCGCAATATCATCGGTCTCCCCAGCGCGCCCAACAGGAATGTGCGAAACAATGTCTTGAACTACCTGCGCCGGCCAGGCGCCCGTGAAGCCGGTACCTTGAACAAAGCCCGGCGCCACGGCGTTAACGGTAATTCCTTGAGCACTCAGTTCACGCGCTAACGCGTAGGTCAGACCATTCAGTCCGGCTTTGGACGATGCATAAGCTAACGCGCCAGCACGACTACCGCCGGTAAATGATCCGATGGAGCTCAGGTTGATAATGCGTCCGCCGGGACGCACTAAGAATGGCGCAACGGCTACGGACACGAGAAAACTTCCCTTGAGATTTGCATCGAGCACGGCATCCCATAAGCGTTCCGCCTCGGCCAGCGGCGTGGCCGTGGTGACGGTTTGGGTAAAGCCCGCCGCGTTGACGAGCACATCGATGCGCGAGAATTGCTTCACAATCTTTTCGACAACGGCGGCCACTTCGTCACGTTTGCCAACGTCCGCTTGATACCCAATGGCCTTGTTTCCCAGCGCCTGGGCGGTGGCCGCTAGGGACGCCTGGTTACGGCCAATAATGATAAGCTGTGCGTGTTGGCGTGCAAAGGCTTGCGCAATACCGCGTCCGATACCGCTATTCCCGCCGGTAATAACCACGACTTGCTTGCGCTTCCCGTCCATTATATTCTCCTTCCACACACATTTTACGATGCGCCGCCGGCGCAAGGAATGGGCGGCCTCATGCAGGGCTAACCCGCGAACCACGAAGCGCCGACGCGGTGGGCCAGATTGCGCGCGGTGTTATGCGACAAGTGGTGCAGCAGCGTAAAACCGTTGCGCCATTCTCCTAAATCGCTTTCTGAATGGAGGCGACCGACAGCCCCCACGCAGACAAATCGACGGCTTCACGCCGATGCAGTGAATTTTACAAAATCAAGATTCCCGTAGCGTTCGTTGGAACGGGTCACGACGATACTTGGAAAAGCCAATGGTTTGACCGGCAAGGATGGGAACCTGAACGCTTCTTGCGGAAGGTTGCGCCCGCATGGGTTTGGTGGCGCCACCCACCGCGCGCTTAACCTTGCGCCCCATCCTCGCCGCCCAATGCGCCACGAGAAGATAGCAAGGCTGCGCGCAACCAGGACAGTGCCGGCATCCACCTGAACAACGGCGTCTTCCCAGGCCAAAAACTATTCCCCGCCTACCGAATGATCCCAGCCACGTTGCTCCACGCGCATAAAGGGCGATGCGCTTTTTCCCGAAGACGCTGCCAGCGGTCAATACGCGAGTCACCAATTTCTGAAAGCAAGCGGGGGGCTGTATTCATGACGTCCCGTTAAGCCACCTAACATCGGCGGTAATGCGCTTTGAAATACAAGTCTTTTAAAAGGCCATATGCCCGATTTAATGATGGACGATGCTTCACAATAGTGCGTGTTGTCTCTGTAATTATCTGTAATGAATTGGCTCGCCCATGTCCTTCTGACCGCTACCGTGCAAATCAGCCACCGACGAAGAAGATCGGCGGGTCTACCTTGCTTTGCTATGCATTGCCTGCATACCGGGTTAGCAATTTATCCAGTTGATTCGCAAAGGACTTCCGGTCGTTTTGGCTTAGCGTCGGCGGCCCGCCCGTATTTATTCCGCTAGATCGTAATGTCTCCATGAAATCCCTCATGTTGAGACGCGCTCTAATATTGTCGGCCGAATACAGTTCACCGCGAGGGTTGAGCGCATACCCCCCCTTTTCAATAACCTCCGCCGCCAAGGGAATGTCGCTTGTGATGACAAGATCGCCAATGCTAAGCCTTTTAACGATCTCATTGTCAGCGACATCAAAACCAGACGCGACTTGAAGCAAGTGAATACAGCGCGACGGCGGTATGCGCACCGGACGATTAGCGACCAGGGTTAGCTGTACCCTGGTGCGCTCCGCCGATCTGAATAAAATATCCTTAATCACTACGGGGCATGCATCCGCGTCTACCCATATTTTCATTTCATGCCGCTTTTATTGAATGCAAACGACCAAACGCACCGATCGGCCAGGAAACGTCCGCGGAATGGCGGCCAGGCAGCGCGATTTGTTAAGGAAATGACGGATAAGCCATTCATATTAAGGCAACTACACAAACTATTCTTTCTCCAGATAACGAATCATTTGCTTAATTTATGGGATCTTACAGCAGCAGCACAACCCCAAGGAAAAACTACACGTACCGCATCTTCCCTTGTAATAATAACCTGGGGGGCAAGGACCACCACACACTTTAATGCAACTGACGGGGCAAATAATGTATTTTGCATTACCCTCTATGATGCAGTCGGGGCGCCTAAAAACAGATATTTTTTTATCCCCGATATAAATCCCGTACTTCATTCCATCATGGAGTAATAATGGGCCGATCTCCTTGTTTGTTCGGCTTGTCAATAACGGCACTCTTTCGCCTACTAATTCCGTAATGATTACTTTTTCATGCTTCTTGCTATCACAAGTCACCTTGAGGTTGTACTCCTGCACACCAAGTTCAAGGTGGTACGGGAAGCATTCCCCATTTTTTAATGCGAGCTGAATGGTTGGAATACCCTTTTCTCCAGATGAAACGACTACGCTGCTTTCATCACGCATTTGAAAGACTCCTCTCTTTTAAATGGGATCGTCAAAAACACAGATATAAAATCAAAATCTTTCACGGCAATACCCTATAAACACAAGGGATAACACCACCACGCCCGTTCGCAACGGTTCGCCACGTCGATTGCGGTCAACCCCACGACAAGATCGCCGCCTGTTGTTTTGGATCGTTTGCGGGTCTTCGATGGCAGCGCCGGCCGCCGGGTGCTCCATCGTTACCGGTTGAGCGCCCGACGCGTTCGGGATTAAGTCGGGATTAAGTCAAATATAGCTTGTGCTTGGCTTGACGCCATTTTTGGTGAACGTACACCGGCAAAATATTCTCGAAGTAATTGAGGCGGCAAAGGATGCCTTTGGCGTCGCCGGACGTGAGCACTTTTTCGTAGGGGCAGCCCCCCGCGCACATCGGTAGAAAGGCGCATTTTCGTTCGACGCAGTCCGATAGCTCTTCGATTCTTTCCGCGGTCGTGGATAGGGCGTGGTTTTGGCTGGCGCCATATACATCGCCGGTTTTGAATTCGTCCATGCCGAATGCGCTGATGCAACTGCGAATGCTGCCATCCGGTTCGATCAAGGCGCTGGAACGTGTGAACGCCATGCAGGGCGTGTTGAATACAGCGGAGCCGTCGGTCGCGAGGCCCCTTTTCCCGGCTTCTTGGAAAATATGGGCGAAAGCCTCGGCCAAGGCGACGGTGTCGGGTGTGAAGACACTGTCTCCGAACACGCCGGTTGACGGTTTGGTGATGGCGATGGTTTCCGGCTTGATGGTGACGGACGAAAGATCAAGGCCTTTCAAATCCATCAGATCGTCGAAGAAGCGCGGGACGGAATCGACTGTCTCTGGGGCGAAATTCAATTTTATCGCGAGGTTGAACGTTTGGGACATGAACGGCAGGCGCGCCAGGGTTTTCCCGTAAACGTCCATATCGCGGCCGCTACGGCTTTTGCGGCGCGCGTTAGTCACGCTCCGGTCCCCGTCGAAGGTGATTTGCACATACCCCACGCCTAAGTCGCGTAAACGTTCGTATTGCGCGTCGTCGCCTAACAATGCGTTGGTGGTGAGAATTGAGGGAAGGAACGTTACGCCATGGCGCGCGCAGATTTTCCGGGTTTCGATGAGGGCCGTTTCCACAGTATCGGGCTTCAACATCGGCTCGCCGCCGAACAAGATCATGTAAAAAGAGGTGTAGCGGCCGGTCGCCAGTTCTTTGTCGACCCAGGCGAGCGTGTTTTCAAGGGTCTCGCGGCTCATGGGTTCGCGGGCCATGCGGTTTTCGAAACAGTAGTCGCATGACAGGTCGCAATTCGTGGCGACGGTCAATATCACATAGAGAAGCGAACTGTGCCGATCATAAAACGATAGGGCTTGCTTGAGCTCATCGCCTTCGCCGGATTGCGCCGAAACCAGAAAACCATGTTCTTGAAGGAGCCAGTTTTGCGCAGCCGTCAGCTGCATGATGGGCCGTAGGCCATCCGGGGTGTGAATGATTCCGCTGGTTAGCGTGTTGTAGAGCAACACGCCGTCCTCGTAGGGAATTTGGCGAAGGAACGCGCTGGGGCGAACCGCGGTCGCGGCGAGCATATCCATGTGGGGTTCCTTGATCTTTAGCGATGAAGGACGCAGGGGGCATGCCGAAGCGCCCCCATGCGAATTTTCAAGTCTTATTGGTTAAGCCTTTGGCATATTCATAATTTTGCAAGCCTCGTCCCAGGAAGCCGGCGCGCGGGGCGTGGTGCCATGAACGAGGTTAACCAAAGCGCGGATGGTAAATGCTTCGTCCGGCGTCAGTTCGTATTTTTCCTCCGTTTTCCCTTCCGTATCGGCAAGAACCAAGGTAATGCTACGCTTTTCCATGATATGCCCCCTCTAAACGATGTGATGGAAGTGTGCGCGCGTTGGAATGCGTTCTATCTATGCGGCGCACTTGTAATGGTAGTCGGCTATTTAGGAAAAACAACGTATCCATCGGAAACGGCACGGCGGTCACGCGATCCGGCTCCCGCGTCGCCCCCCTGATCGGCAACCTGGGGCGTTTCATGCACCTGCGGCCGGCCTTTCCGAAAGAATGGGAACACGAGCCGCTGACGACGCCACGAGAACAGCCGATGAAGACCGAAAGAACGCACAGCGACGGCGCCCGGTCTTGCCTGTTACGATCAAGGCCCATTTCTAGCGCCGCCATCCTTCATCGACAATCTTCTCGCTTAAGACCGGTGACGTCCCAAGGGCTCCCCTGTCTTGGGATCGAGCATCAGCGGCGCCTTATGCGGCCGCTTAAAATCAAATAAATGATTCAATGATCCCGCCAAGGCATCGAAGGATTGGTCGCCGAGCCGCCCAAGTTTCCAATTATCCTCGATAAAACGCAAAATCGAGGTCTGATCGGTCACTTGGTGATCGACGAAGTTTCGCTTGGCCCACGGCGAAATCACCAACAGCGGCAAACGTGGGCCGTACCCACAACGGTCGAGGTAAGCGCCCGGCGCGGCATCGCCGCAACGGCCGGGGCCGCTGAGCGCGTCGGCGGCGTCGTTGGAATGACTCACAATAGGGCCGAGGACATGATCGTACCAGCCGTCCGAGTCATCGTAGGCAATAATCACCGCCATATGCCGCCACGCGGGCAGCTTTTGCAAGCGATTCAGCGTCTGCACCAGGAAAATCTGCTCGTCCAGCGGATCGGAATAACCGGCGTGCCCGTCCTGGGATTTTTTTGCTTTGAGAAAGCTCACCGCCGGCAAATGTCCGGCAGCGGCGGCGGCCCAGAAATCACGCAGATCGTACTGGTGATTCGCCTGGTCGGTATCGCCAATTTTCCCGACGGCGCTGGGGGGCAGGTGATGCGGGTTGGCGGTGGAGGCGTAATACTGGAACGGTTCGTGGTGCGGACTATAGTCGGTGACGCGATGGCCGCCGATATTTTGGCTTGCCGCGCCGCACACCGCCTTGCCGTCGCTAACCGTGGTAGGGCGGAAGCCGCCCTGGAACCAACCCCAGGAAATCTTTTTAGCGTTCAGCAAGTTACCGATGTTCTTGCCGTGCATGGTTAATTTCGCCCCCTTGGAGCAATCATCATAGGCGGGATTAGCGTCGCCGATTACCGTGCCGTTAGCCGTAATGCCCGGTAAATCGGCTGGCGTGACACCGTGCGTCTGACCGGCAACCAGGTTTAGCGCGCCCGGCGTCGATGGCCCGAACGTCGTGCCATAGGAATTATCGCTCATGGCGAAACGCTGCGCGTAACGCCATAACGCCGTCACGGTATTCCCGTCATAGTAGCCCATGACTTGTTTTGGGTCGCAGCCGTAGCGGGTCGCGCCGGTATGCTCCACGAACCGATCCATTAAGCCGGCGTTGGCGGCCTGTTGTTCCGCGGTATAGCCATGGTTCATGTCGCAGGTTAGCGCCTGGGCGCGATCGAGGCGGAATGGACTGGCGGCGTTGGGATTATGCTGCATCAGCGCGCCGCTGAGTCCGTTGATCGATGGCGTTGCGGAAGAAGCGGTGAACGCCGGCTCGCCGGCTGGATTAGCGGCGTGCGGATAGGTCGCGAAGTAATGATCGAAAGAGACATTTTCTTGAAAGATGACCACCAGGTGCGTAATCGGTGTCGTCACCGTATCGTCATCGGCACTGGCCACCGCCAGGCCGCTGGACAACACGGCACCGAGCGTTAGCGCCAGCGCGAACCGCTGAAAAGAAAAATGAGGAGGACGGCTTTGCATTCGGTTTCTCCTTGATCGGGAGTGACGGGAAACGGCGTTACGCCGGCGAGTGAATACCTGTCAAACGAACCACGCCGCCAGTATAAAACCGGTAGATTGCAAAATTGTGTAAACTTTCTTTTAAAAACAGGCGGAAAAAACCCGGCGACGGTTGCGTTTCTCAGATAGTATTATCCTATTTAATCCGCAAGACGATACCGCAACGATACGCTATCGCTCATGTCATACGACCTGCCCATCGAACAGCTCATCCGGCCCGTCATTCTCGACTGTCCGCCGCATACGTCCATCCGCCAGGCGGCAAAGCGCATGAACAAGGCGCGGTGCAGCTCCATCCTGGTGGTCGATCAAGGGCGTCCCGTCGGCATCTGGACCGAACGGGACGCCTTGAATATGGATATTTCCGACATCCATTGTATCGAGCAACCGATTTCCACGGTAATGAGTACACCGGTCAGAACCATCCCCGGCCAGACCAGCATCGGCGAAGTCACTTTGCGCTTCAAGCAGGAAGGCGTGCGCCATTACCTCATGGTGGATAACGAGGGCGCGCCCCGAGGCATTATCACCCAAACCGATATTGTGCAAAACCAAGGGGTCGAATTTTATATTCTGTTGCGGGAAGTCAAATCCGTCCTGAAAACGCTGCCTCCCCTGCTATCGGCGAATCAACCGCTTGCCGAGGCCACCCGCTGCATGCGCGAGACGAAACAAGACGCGATAGTGGTGGAAATCGACGGGGTGCTGGGCATTCTCACCGAACGCGATATTGTGCGCTGCATCAGTCGGCAGCGTATCCACGCCACCTGCGGAGAAGCCGCCAGCAAGCCGCTAATTACCGTCAGCGGAGACGCCAGCCTATACCACACGCGCCGGGTATTTACCGAAAGAAAAATCCGCCATCTCGGCGTAACCGGCAGTCACGGCGAGCTGCTGGGTGTCATTACGTATTCGGACATTCTCGACAGTATCGAGCACAATTACGTGCGTGAGTTGAAGAAAACGCTTAAGGAACAAGAGCGCCGGCTGGACGAGTCCCAGCGCTACCTGCGGTTAGCGGAAAAAGTATTCGAATCCTCCTTCGAAGCCATCATGATTACCAACATCGACGGCGTCATTGAATCGGTCAACCCCGCTTTCAGCGAGATCACCGGCTACCCCCTCCAGCAGGTCATCGGCAAGACGCCGCAGATACTTAGCTCCGGCCGTCACGATGCCGAATTTTACCGCCAACTGTGGCACGAACTGCTAACCGAGGGCCGCTGGCAGGGTGAAATCTGGAACCAGCGCCGCAACGGCGAGATATATCCAGAATGGCTGTCGATCAACACGGTAAGGAATGAACGCGGCAAGCCGGCCAGCTTCGTCGCCATGTTTTCCGACATTACCAGCCGCAAGGCAGTGGAAGAACGGCTGCACCGCATGGCGCACCACGACACCCTCACCGGCCTGCCCAACCGGGCGCTGTTCATCGACTATCTGGAGCAGGCGATTGCCCGCGCCCACCGCAACCAGCGGATGGCGGCGGTCATGTTTCTCGACCTGGATCGTTTCAAGTTAATCAACGACACCCTGGGCCACGCGACCGGCGATCAACTGCTCATCGCCACCGCCAAAACACTGGCCGGCGCCGTCCGCCAGGCCGATACCGTAGCGCGGCTGGGCGGCGACGAATTCACCATCATCCTCGAGAACCTGGCGGATACGCAAGACGCCGCCGTCATCGCCCAAAAAATCATCGATTCCCTGGCCCAACCCACCCGGCTGGAACATCACGAACTGTTCGTCACCACCAGCATCGGCATCAGCGTCTATCCCGATGATGGAGAAAACGGCGAGACCCTGCTCAAGCACGCCGACGCCGCCATGTACCAAGCGAAAGACCGGGGCCGCAACAACTACCAGTTTTTCACCGCCGATATGAACGCCCGCGCCTTTGAACGGTTAGTCATGGAAAACAGCCTGCGCAAAGCGCTAGAACGTAACGAGTTGACTCTTTATTATCAGCCCCAAGTCGACATCCACCGCAGCCGCATTACCGGCATGGAAGCCTTGTTACGCTGGCGGCATCCCGACTTAGGCCTGATCTCGCCAGCGCGTTTTATCCCCATCGCCGAAGAAACCGGACTCATCATTCCCATCGGAGAGTGGGTGCTGCGCACCGCTTGCGCTCAAAACGCGGCATGGTGGAAGGCAGGCTATCCAGCGTTGCGGGTGGCGGTCAACCTGTCGTTGCGCCAGTTTCGCCAGACGGATCTGGTGGAACGGGTGCGGCTGGCGTTAGAGGAGACCGGACTCGAACCCCAAGGACTGGAACTGGAAATTACCGAGAGCATGGCGATGGAGCACGCCGAAGACACCATCGCCAAACTGCAACAGTTGAAGGCCTTGGGCGTCAGCATCTCCATGGACGACTTCGGCACCGGCCATTCCAGCTTGAGCTACTTGAAACGGCTGCCCATCGATACGCTGAAAATTGATAAATCCTTCGTCGAGGATCTCGGTGACGATTCCGGCGATGCGGTCATTACCCGGGCTATTGCCGACATGGCGAAGGGATTGCGGTTGAAAGTCATCTCCGAAGGTATCGAAACCGAGGAACAGCTCGCCTTTCTCAAAACCCACAACAACAGCGAAGTCCAGGGTTATCTCTTCAGCCACCCGCTGCCAGCGGAGGAATTCGCCGAACTGCTCAAAAAACCCTTCCCCGGCAGCCGCCCGCCAAGCTAACGCACTCCGTTCAGTCGCTGGCGAGCGCCCACTCGATCAACGGCCGCCACTGCTCGCGGTCTTTTTTCACCCGCCAAGCGGGCTGATCGAACAAACTTTCCCCCTGCGCCGCCACATTCATATAATTTTGCGTATCCCGCAAATACGTCAGCACCGGCAAGTCGAAGCGCGCGAGAAACTCCTCCAGCAGAACAGCGGCGCGCGTGCGCGGGTCAACCCGCATCCCGATAATCGCGATAAACGTACGGCGCTTGCGCACCGCCTTTTCCTCCAGCACCGTCTTAAGAAATTCCTCGGTCGCCCACATATCGAAAACCGACGGCTGCACGGGAATCATCACCTTATCCACCTGCTTGACCGCCAACGTCAACCGCTTGCCGTGCATTCCCGCGGGCGAATCGACCACCAGCCGGGAAAGCCGCCGCGGCGGTTTAAACTCGTCGTCCTCCCGCGCATCCCAGGCAGCAATGGGCGGCAGTTCGCGGGTTCGCTGCCGCAGCCAGCTCAGCGATGACTGCTGGCGATCCATATCGCCCAGCACCACGCCTTCGCCTTGCGCGGCGAAATAACCCGCCAAATTCGTGGACAAGGTCGTTTTACCACTGCCCCCCTTCGGGTTAGCGATCAATATGGACTGCATTGTTCCCCTCGCGAATCATCGAAGCTGTTCCCGCCGCGCGATGACCAATTTAAGTAAGGGTAGCATCCTTGCGCGCTTTGTGAAATTTCTCTCGCATCTATTTCCCGTGCGCGGCGCGGCGACCCGCCAGCGCGATGACGAATACGCCGGGCTGTTCGCGGGCGGTTTTTCGCGCGCCCTCTCGCTCACGCGCGCTCAATGGGGCCGCCCCAGAACCCAGCGCCGTCAGATCGTGCGCCGGTCCCGCAACGCTTGGGCGAGAGTGCCGCTATCCACATGCTCCAGTTCGCCGCCCACCGGCAAGCCACGGGCGATACGCGAGACCTTCAGGCCGCGAGCGCGCAGTAACTCGCCGATATAATGAGCGGTCGCCTCGCCTTCCACCGTGAAATTGGTGGCCAGCACGACTTCTTTGACCTCGCCGTCGAGGGCGCGGCGCAACAAGCGGTCGAGATGAATCTCTTTCGGCCCCACGCCATCCAATGGAGAAAGCCGCCCCATCAGCACGAAATACATACCGCGATAACCTTGCGTCTGCTCCATCATCACCAAGTCGGCGGGCATTTCCACCACGCAAAGCACATCCGCTTCCCGCTTGGGCGAACCACATAAATCGCACACCGCCGACTCGCTGAAGTTATTACACAAGCGGCAATGGCGTAACGTGTCCAACGCGTGTCCAAGCGCCCGCTCCAGCCGGCGCGCGCCATCCAAGTCATGCTGCAATACGTGGTAGGCCATGCGCTGCGCCGACTTCGGGCCGACTCCCGGCAAGCAGCGCAACGCCTGGATCAGATGCTCCAGGGCGGAAGGGCTTTTCATGGGGAAAAGCGGCTAAAACGGCATTTTAAATCCGGGCGGCAGCCCCAAGCCGGCCGTGAAACCGCCCATCTTCTCCTGCGTCGCGGCTTCCACCCGCCGTACCGCGTCGTTAACCGCCGCTGCGACCAAATCTTCCAGCATTTCCTTATCGTCGCCGATCAGACTGTCGTCGATGCTGATCCGTTTCACGTCGTGGCGACAAGTCATCACGACTTTCACGAGCCCCGCCCCGGCCTGGCCTTCCACCTCGACTTCCGCCAATTGCGCCTGCATCTTTTGCATATTTTCCTGCATCTGCTGGGCCTGCTTCATGATATTGCCCAAACCGCCCTTGACCATGGCTGTTCTCCTACGCTATTCAGTGGGTTTAATACTCGACTCGACCAAGCGCGCATCGAAATGCTCGACCAAGTCGCGGACGAACGCATCTTGCTCGATCGCGGCGACCGCGCCCGATTGCCGCGCCGCTTTCTCCTGCTGCCGCAACACTGCCGGCGTCATTCCCGTCACCTCGCCAACGCGGAATGTGACCTTACGCGCGCCGAAATGATCCCGCAGCGCCGCCGCCAATTTCTCCTGGAAACCGGTGTCCAGCAAGTGACGATGCACCTCCGGCACGCACAGCGCCAAATGCTGGTCAGTATACTCCGCCACCTCGCAATGCTGGGCAAGCATTCGGGTCATGCCGCTCAATTTCAGGCGCTCGATCAGCGCACCCCAATCGCCATCGAAACCCGCGCGCATTTCCTTGAGCGGCGCGGCGGCTGATGGCGTGGCTGATGGCGGCGGCGCGGACGGTGGCGGCGTAGCGACACGCTGCGCTGGAATCGCCGGATGAACGGGGAATGGCGGCGCAATATCCTGCGCGTCGAGGGTAAACGCCAGCATACGCAGCAACGTCATGGAAAAACCGGCGAACTCGTCTGGCGCCAGCGCTAAATCCCGGCGTCCGTGCAGTGCGATTTGATAAAATAACTGTACGTCTTCCGGGGTGAATTCGGCGGCTAGCGCCATGAGCCGCGGTTTCTCCGGCAACGCCTCGTCCAGGGCGTCGGGCACCGTCTGGGCCAGCGTCACGCGATATAATAGCGCCGCCAATTCCTGCAACGCGCCGTCGAAAGAGAGGCCGCGAGATTCCATCGCCTCGGCGGCGGCAACTAATGCCGCGCCATCCTGCCGCGCCAGCGCCTCCAACACACCGAACAAATAATCCTGGTCGATCGTCCCCAGCATATCGTTCACCTGCGCTTCCTCCACCCGCCCGCCACCAAAGGCAACGGCCTGGTCCAGTAAGCTCAAGGCGTCGCGCATGCTGCCCTGGGCGGCGCGAGCGATTAACACCAGCGCCGCTGGCTCGAAAGCGATCGCCTCCTGCGCCAACACCTCACGCAACCGGCCGTCGATTTCCACCGGCGGCAAATGCTTCAAATTAAACTGTAGGCAACGGGACAATACCGTCACCGGGATTTTCTGCGGATCGGTGGTGGCAAGCACGAATTTAACGTGCGCGGGCGGTTCTTCCAGGGTTTTCAGCATGGAATTGAACGCGGCCCGGGAAAGCATGTGCACTTCATCGATAATATACACTTTGAAGCGTCCCGCCACCGGCGCGTATTGCGCGTTATCCAACACTTCGCGCATATTGTCGATACCGGTGTTGGAGGCCGCGTCCAACTCCAGCAAATCGATAAAGCGGCCACCGTCGATCTCCCGGCAGGCGGCGCATTGGCCGCAGGGCGTGGGCGTGATGCCGGTTTCGCAATTAAGCGCCTTGGCCAGAATCCGCGCTAGCGTGGTCTTGCCAACGCCGCGGGTGCCGGTAAAGAGGTACGCGTGATGCAACCGCTGCTGCTCCAGGGCGTTGGTCAACGCCCTGACCACGTGCGGCTGGCCGACCACTTCGGAAAACGTCTTGGGCCGCCACTTGCGCGCTAGAACCTGGTAACTCATGGGATCGAACTCAGCGTATCGTCCTAGGAACTCCGGCAGGGAGAGGGTGGCGAGCCCGACCCCCGGCACTTGCGGTAAATAACTGTGGCTGCTTCCTTCCGGACCTGACCCGATTCGCTATCCCGCAATGCGGGGAGGCCCGCCATTGAAAGACTAAAAACGGACTGCCAACACCTTATCCGTTTCGTATAAGCCATCATTATCTCCTAGAAGGGGGGCGCTGCTCAAGCGGAACGTCGCACCCGCCCCCAGAAAGCCCGCCGTGGCCGGAATCGCTCGGGCTGGCGCTAGCACGCCAGCGTTTTGATGTGCGCCACCACGCAGCGGCCTAGCGCATCTAAGTGGTACCCGCCCTCCAGCACCGAGACAATACGATGCTCGGCGAAGGTGGCGGCGACTTCCTTGATCTGCTCGGTCACCCAGACATAATCGTCGTCTTCCAGCATCAACATCGCCATGTCGTCCTCCCGGTGCGCGTCAAAACCAGCGGAAATCAACACTAATTGCGGACGAAAACGCGCCAGCGCCGGCAGCCAGCGATCGCGCACCGCCGCGCGGAATACCTCGCTGCCGCTGTAAGCGGGCAGCGGCGCGTTGATGCAGCGCGCGTTGTCGCTGTCGGCGCCTTGAAAAGGATAGAACGGGTGCTGAAACGTAGAACACAACAGTACTGCGGGATTGTCGCGAAAAATCTGCTCGGTGCCGTTGCCATGGTGCACGTCGAAATCGGCGATGGCGAGCCGCTGGACGCCATGGGCCGCCAGGGCGTGGGCCGCGCCCACGGCGATATTGTTAAAAATACAAAACCCCATGGCGCGATCGTGGCCGGCATGGTGACCTGGCGGACGAATACTGCAAAACGCATTCTCCACCGCGCCTGTCATCACCAAATCCACCGCCAAGACCGCCGCGCCCGCTGCCCGCCGCGCCGCCGTCCAACTATGGGGGTTCATGGCGGTATCGGGATCGAGAGCAACCAGCCCATCCGCCGGCGCCAGCGCTTCAATGCGGCGAATATAATCGGCGGCGTGCGCCCGCGCTAATTGCTCGCGATTCGCCAGCGGCGCATCGTACACTTGCAGCCAGTCGTACACGCCAGCGGCGATCAATTGATCCTGAATCACCCTGAGCCGGTCGGGCGACTCGGGATGATCCGCTCCCATCTCGTGACGCAGGCAATCCGGGTGAGTAATAAAGGCGGTCGTCAATTTTTGCCTATAATGGAGTGGGCGATTCGCAAGCAATTCGTAGTGTAGATTCAAACGGCCCGGATTCAAAACCAGCCATTCTTTCAGCCAGCATCCAACGCAAGACGAGAACGCCCATGACGCAATACCACGCGGGTCTACCGTTTTCTCCCCGGCGTCCGGCGGCGTTGTTCCGTAAGCGCGCCCCGGCGCGTCATCGCCGGCGTGCCCTGCTATCCGCATGACGAACCCCGCCTACCCGGCCCACCTAACCACCCATTGGCGGATGGCCGACGGCGTCGATGTGACCATCCGCCCCATCCGCCCGCAAGACGCGGCAATCGAACAAGCGTTCGTGCGCGGCCTATCCCCGGAAACCAAGTTTTTCCGTTTCATGAACGCCCTGCGGGAACTTACTCCGGCCATGCTGGCGCGCTTCACCCAAATCGACTATAGCCGGGAAATGGCGCTTATCGCGGTCATCGAAGAAAACGCCGAGACCGCTGAAATCGGCATCGCCCGCTATGCCATCGATCCCGGTTGCGAAAGCTGCGAGATCGCCATCGTTGTCGGCGACCGCTGGCAGCGCCGGGGCGTCGGCGCCCAGCTGTTCGGCTGCCTGATCGACGCCGCCCGTTGGCACGGCCTGCGCACCATGGAAGGCGACGTGCTGGCCAACAACACGGCCATGCTCAGGCTCGCCGCGTCCCTCGGCTTCACCATCATCCCCCACACGGAAGACCCCGCCATTAAACGTATCGCCAAGACGCTATCCAGCGCCTAGCCGCGCCGCGTATTGCCGGCGGCAAGTCAACCCGTCCGTTCTCGCGGCCGCCGCACTCTCCGCTTTTCCACCGGCGTCTCCGGCCGGCGGCTATTACCACCGACGGACATCGCCGTCTTGACCGCGGTGGCGCGAGCGCGCATCCGACAACGATTCGATGAACCAATGCGGCCCATGCGCAATCGCCAGCGTATCGCCGGCGGCGCAAGATTCCTCCGTATCGAAATAAGGACTGCGCCTTCCATCCGCCGAAGAAACGCATAGGGCCGCCGTTTCCCGCCGCGCGCTCCAGCGCGTCCATTGAGAACGCGCAACGCCGGCTTTCCCTCGCCGCCGCGCCGAGCCGGCCGCAGGATTCACGATCACTGATTTCTGGCGCGCGTCACGGCGCGTATTTGGAAAAAAGGCCAAACGCCCTTATAATACGGGGCTTTTGCAAGTAGCTCTGGATTTCAAATGCCCCAACGTATTTTGCGCCGCTCCCGCCACCACTGGTTTACTCCGCTGCTTTGGAAACGTCGATTCGTGCTGTGGGGAGGGGCCATCATCGTCGGGGTCATCGCCGCGGTCTTCGCCAAGGCAAGCGAATACGTCAATGTCCTATTCCACCAATTGCTCACGGCGTTTCCTTGGGCGCCTATTGTTGTAACGCCCTTGGGCTTAGCGATTGCCGTACTCCTCACCCGCAAGGTATTCCCCGGCTCCCAGGGAAGTGGTATACCTCAGGCGATCGCCGCCCTGCAAGTGGAAGATACGGCGGCGCGCGGCAAATTGCTGTCGCTGCGCATCGCCGCCGGCAAGATTTTTGTTACCCTCCTGGCTCTCGCTTCCGGTGCGTCGATAGGACGCGAAGGCCCCACGGTGCAGGTTAGCGCCTCCATCATTCATGCCTTAGGCAAAATCGTCCGCTTTCCCCGCCGGGAAACCCAACGCGGGTTAATTCTCGCCGGCGGCGCGGCGGGCATCGCGGCGGCGTTCAACACGCCCTTGGCGGGCATCGTGTTCGCCATCGAAGAGCTGAGCCGCTCCTTCGAGGAACGCACCAGCGGCACCATCGTCACCACCGTCATCGTCTCCGGCATCGCCTCCATCGCCCTGCTGGGGAACTACATCTATTTCGGCCATACCGACGCCTACCTGCACAGCCTCCACTCGCCCCGCACCTGGCTGGCGATCCTCGTCTGCGGCTTAGCCGGCGGCTTGTTGGGCGGTATTTTCAGCCGCACGCTCATTCTATTCGCCAATGGCCTGCCGGGACGGGCGGGCGTTTTCATCCGCGAGCATCCTGTCATCTTCGCCGCAATCTGCGGTCTCGTCATCGTATTGCTCGGCTTCGCCTCCGGCAACACAACGTTCGGCAGCGGCTATAGCGAAGCGAAAAGTATCGTTGAGGGCCACGGCGGCAACCTCCCCGCGACCTATGGCATTCTCAAGCTGATCGTCACCATTGCTTCATACGTCAGCGGCATTCCCGGCGGTATCTTCGCGCCCTCGCTCGCCGTCGGCGCCGGCTTGGGCTCCAACATCGCGACCTTCATGCCGGACATCCCGGCGGGCGCGATGGTCTTGCTGGGCATGGTGTCGTTTTTCGCCGGCGGGGTTCAGGCGCCAATCACCGCCTTCGTCATCGTCATGGAAATGACCGATAACCAAGCCATGATCGTACCGCTCATGGCGGCCTCCCTCATCGCTTACGGCACCTCGCGGCTCATCTGTCCCAAACCGCTCTATAAATCGCTTTCCACCGGCTTCCTCGCCGCGATGAATCCAGCGCCGGAAGCCGAAGAGATACCGAAGAAACTAGGCTAAAACGCCACCCAACAGGCGGCCACGCGCCGCGATTCAGATCTGTAGCGGTTGGGTAAACATCAGCCGCAACGCCTCCATCGCATGGGGAGTCGCCGCCACCGTTAACTTATCCCCGACCTGAAGCACCGTGTCGTCTTTCGGCACGACCACTTCCTGGTCGCGCAAGAGACTAACGAGCAACGTCCCTTCCGGAAAATTCAGCGTGCCCAGCGGGTAACCGGCAAGCGTCATATCATCCCGTATTTCCAAGCTATACAGGAATTCGTCTCCCCCCATTAGGGGAACGCCTTGACCGCGGGACAAGCGCTCCATCAGCTCTTGCCCGACAATGTCGTCATCCAGTCGCACCTTGCGCTGACGCAACATGTTAGCGACCGCCTCGTAATAAATTTTATGATGGGCGGGACTATCGACCGGCCGGGGAACCTGCGCCTCGTAGAGGCTAGGGTACTTCGCATGCCGCGTCAGGGCGACCTGCACCACGTAGCTTACCGCAACCGCCAGCATGGTCGGCATAATCAACTTATAGCCGCCGGTCATTTCCGCCACCATAATCAGCGTCGCCACCGGAACGCGGGCGGCGCCGGCGAACAAGGCCGCCATGCCAACCACGGTAAACGCCGCCGGATTGGGCCCTGCCTGCGTCACCAAGCCGATGAGCGCCGCCATCGTTCCACCGAACATCGCGCCGACGTAGAGGCTAGGCGCGAAAACCCCGCCGGAACCGCCAGAACTCACGGTGAGCGACAAGGCGACGATTTTGCCGAAGGCCAATAGCAACATGGCCCAAGCAACCAACTTACCGTCAATCGCTAGCTGAATCCAACCGTAACCGCCGCCAAGCAGCGGCAGCGCGAACATGCCGATCAGGCCAACCGCCAGACCGCCAATGGCCGGTTTCAGTTGATTCGGAATCGCCAGCGCGTGAAAGCCGTCTCGCACCTTATAAAATACCCATGGCAGAAAAGCGCCGATCGCACCGCAAGCCAACCCCAGCAGCAGATACCAGAGCAATTCTCCGCCCCGGTCGAAGCTAATCCCCGATGGCAGCACGAAAAGCGGCGCCCAGCCGACGAACGCTCCGGTCACCGCATACGCCACCGCGGAGGCGAGAATGGTAAAGATGAGCGCGCCCCCCTCGAACGCCATTCCCGAATAAAGAATTTCGACGCCGAAAACGGCCGTACCCAGGGGACTCTTGAAAATAGCCGACAGCCCCGCCGCCATCCCCGCCAGAACGAGATAGCGCCGCTCATCCTCCGGCAGTTTAAAGAAAGTGCCCAATACCGACCCGATGCCGGCTGCGATTTGCGCCGTTGGCCCTTCGCGGCCCGCCGATCCCCCCGAGCCGATGGTAATCGCGCTCGACACCGCCTTAATCCATGGGATTCTGGCTCTTACGTGCCCTCCCAAGCGGTGGTAGGCTTTAACCGCAGCGTCGGTGCCATGCCCTTCCGCCTCGGGCGCCCAAGTATAAACCAGGATGCCGGAAAGCAACCCGCCAAGCGTCGTGGCGACCGGAATCCACCAGTTCGGTTGCCACGACGGCGCGCTTGCAGCGGCATGCGCCTGCGCGACCGTCAGAAACGAATGGCCGGTAATCGGGATCAGAATCCAGATTTCGGCTAAATGCAGCAACCATAAAAAAATTTGCGCCGCAAAAGCACCCACGACGCCAAGAAGGAGACTTAAAATAACCAAACGCGTGGTACGGTCTAATCGCAGAAGCCAATTCATATTTTCCCCAAAGAATTTTTTGAGCTTGTTTTAATGAAAAGAAGCGTATTATTCACTTTGCCGAGAAACGGCTATAGACATCAAATGCCAACCACTGCCCCGCCGTTATCCTCCCGGATTCTACTCCCTTCGAATAGGGCGCGCGAATACGCGCCTTGGACGTGAACACGGGTTTCCCAATGTGATTCATCTCCACAAGGGATGGGATGCATGCCGCGCGCCGAGCCAATCCGCCGCCGTTGGATCAGGGCGGTTTAAGCCGAGGCACAAGCGCCACCGCTTAATTTAGCGCACCGAGGCTCGTAAATACGGGCATCGAATCGATGGCGTCAAGAAATTGAACGCCCCACGCTACACAAACCATGCGCCCGCCCAGCCACAACGCCAACCGTCAACAATGGACACGCAGTCAAATGCGAGCCTGGCGACGAGAACAAGGTCAAACGAACCGTCCAGCAACGGTAATCGGCGCAAGCGTGCGGGGCGCAAGCACTTTACTGCGAAAAAAAAGCAGATTTTATTTGCCTGATCGCAGGTTAGTGAATATATTGAATAAGGGGGAGGATAAAGTCATGCGTTAGATCACGGCGGCAACGACAAGGGGAATGGCCCGATGGCGAAGCTGAATTACGACGAAGCAATCGCAATAACTCGTGAGATTCATTGGGTCGGCTTTCATGGTCAGCCGGCGTATTTGCACTGCAATCCCTATCTATTGATCGACGACCAAGACGTGCTGTTTTTCGATCCGGGATCCATCCCGGACTTTCCCGTTATCATGCGCAAGGTCATCGACCTGGTGAACCCCGAATATATCTCGTTCGTCGTCGCCTCCCATCAGGACCCCGACGTCTGCGGCGACCTGCCGGTACTGGAAGACATCATCAACCGCGACGACCTACGCATCGTCGCCCATGGCAATACCATCCAGCTCATCCGCCACTACGGCTTGCGCTCCGCCTACTACCCCATCGAATCCCACGAGGCGAGGCTGACCTTGAGGAGTGGGCGGGTGCTCGAATTCCTGCACACGCCGTATTTGCACTCCCCCGGCGCGATCATGACGTACGACCCGCAAACCAAAAGCCTCTTTACCAGCGATGTCTTTGGCGCCGTCTCGGAAAACTGGTCCTTATTCGCCCAAGGGGACTTTCTCGAACCGATGAAAACATGGCATCAGACCTATATGCCGAGCAACCGGCTGCTTAGCCGCTGCATGGAACGCATCGAAAAACTGGAGATCGAACACATCCTCCCCCAGCATGGCTCCATTCTAGAAGGCGCGCAGATTCAGCAAGCCATCGCTTATTTAAAAGCGCTCCCCTGCGGCATCGATTTGGCGGCGGAACCGTAAATGACGGAAAATCTAGCCCAAGTCGGCGCGCGCCATGTGGACGAAGTGCGCCAAGTGCATCGTCAGCTCATCGAGCGGGCGTTGCACATGCGCTGTCTAGGCTATCTTGCCCAAGTCAAGGCGCGTTTACTGACGGAAACGCTATTTGAAATCGACCAAAGCAAAAAACACTTACAATCCACCCACCGGGAAATGACCCAGCAGCAAGCGTTTATCGCCCAGCAGAAAGCCGGGCTAGAACGCGCCAACCGAACGCTGCGGCACATTCAAGGCGAATTGGAGCAACGGGTCGCGGTGCGCACCGCCGACTTGTTACAAACGAACCGCGTGCTCCAAAAGGAAATCGAGGAACGCAAGGAGGCCGAGATCCGGCTGCAAGATAGCGAACAGCGCTTTCGTGAACTACTGGAAACCGCGCCGGACGCCATGGTGATTATCAAGGAAAGCGGTGAAATCGTATTGGCCAACCGGCAAGTAGAGCAGCTATTTGGCTACCCCCGGAAAACCCTCATTGGACAACCGATCGAGAAACTGCTGCCCAAGGCGCTACACGGCAACCATCGGCGCCACCGCGAACATTATCTGCGTCAGCCCACCATCCGTCCCATGAGCGAGCGCCGCGACCTATACGGGCAACACAAAAACGGCGCGACGATTCCCTTGGAAATCAGCCTCAGCCCGCTGCGCACCGGCGAAGGACTGCTCATTTCGACCGCCATCCGCGACATCTCCGAACATAAGCGGCTCGAAAACGAACTATGCCGCTACCGCGATCACCTCGAGGCGCTGGTCGCCGAACGCACCGCGGCGCTGACCATCGCGAACGAAGAGCTGGAACGCTTCAGCTATTCGATTTCACACGACCTGCGCACGCCATTGCGCGCCATCGACGGCTTTAGCCAGGCACTGGTCGATGACTACGGCAATATCCTGGACGAGCGGGCCAAGAGCCACCTCCAGCGCGTACGCAACGCGGCCCAGCGCATGGGCTGGCTCATCGACGACTTACTGCAATTGTCGCGCATCAGCCGGGGCAAGCTGAAGCGGGAACGGGTCAATATGAGCGCCATAGCCAAGGACGCCGTCAAGCTCCTCCGGGAAACGCAGTCCGGGCGCGTAATCGATTGCAAAATCAGCCCCGGCCTGAAAGTATACGCGGATAAAGGACTGCTTCGCGCCATGCTGGACAACTTATTCGATAATGCCTGGAAATTCACCGCCACGCAGGAACACGCCCACGTCGAATTTGGCGCGCTAACACAAGACGGCCGACGCGTCTTTTATATTCGCGACAACGGCGTGGGATTCGATATGCGCCACGCGGATCAATTATTCGGCGCGTTTCAACGCCTCCATCAGCAAGCGGAATTCGACGGCACCGGGATTGGCCTGGCCACCGTGCAACGGATCATTCATCGCCACGGCGGCCACATCTGGGCGGAAAGCGCCCCCGACGAAGGCGCAACTTTCTATTTCACCCTCCGCGACTCCCCTAGCGACGCCAAATAGCCCGCAATGGCTAGCGGCGCCTCACTCAACCGGCCGCATCCAATCCTTGCCTACCCCGAAGGGTAGGCGCTACTCGATGTGCTGGAAGCCGTCGTGTCCGATCGGCTGTTTCAATCCTCGCCTACCTCGAAGGGTAGGCGCTACCCTCGGCCTCCACCGTGGGCGCGGCCGACATCGCCGTTTCAATCCTCGCCTACCTCGAAGGGTAGGCGCTACGCAATAGCGCTCGATCCGTTCGCGTATCATTTCCGGTTTCAATCCTCGCCTACCTCGAAGGGTAGGCGCTACACACCCAATCCAGGATCACCGTTACCTCGGGCTGGTTTCAATCCTCGCCTACCTCGAAGGGTAGGCGCTACCACCACGTACGCCGTATTTGCCGACACGGGAAATGTTTCAATCCTCGCCTACCTCGAAGGGTAGGCGCTACCATGACTGATTACATCACCCGCTGGGCGCCACCGGTTTCAATCCTCGCCTACCTCGAAGGGTAGGCGCTACCAGATCAATCCTACGCCAGGGGACGGAAGTTTATCGTTTCAATCCTCGCCTACCTCGAAGGGTAGGCGCTACGGGGTCTTACGACGAGTGCGACATCTACGGACCTGTTTCAATCCTCGCCTACCTCGAAGGGTAGGCGCTACGGAATCCCCGATGAAGGCCCGATGACGGATAAGGGTTTCAATCCTCGCCTACCTCGAAGGGTAGGCGCTACGGGGTCTTACGACGAGTGCGACATCTA
>Ga0316206_1001154_pt1 | contig 25786 bp, 26 predicted proteins | sample 6monthpyrite_MG_FD_204942 | JGI IMG/M metagenome (GOLD analysis project Ga0316206, IMG submission 204942) | Microbial mat bacterial communities from mineral coupon in-situ incubated in ocean water Damariscotta River, Maine, United States -... | ecosystem: Environmental > Aquatic > Marine >... | reverse complement strand
GGAGACATAGATGCGGCAATATCTAATACTAATGAAATTATTAACGATACCCGCAAACGCTTTTTATCAGATTTACAACAACGTTACCCCGGCATGTATATTAGTCTGGAAGGTGAAGTAAAAAACAGTAAGGAAACGAACAGCTCCGTATTATCTGGTTTTGTTTTAGGCATTATCGGTGTATATTTTTTACTTAGCTTTCAATTCAGAAACTATCGTGAGCCCTTTGTCGTATTAATGAATATTCCCCTGGCCCTTATCGGAGTAGTCTGGGGGCATAAACTAATGGGCCTGGATATTACAATGCCTAGTATGATTGGCTTTGTATCACTTGCGGGTATCGTAGTTAACGATTCAATTTTATTAGTTGAGTTTGTAAAACGACGAAGCCTCGAAGGCATGTTATTACATGATGCAGCGAGTCAGGCTGTGCGTGATCGATTCAGAGCAATATTACTCACATCTGTAACAACCGTTGCAGGTATGTTACCTCTGTTGTCTGAAACCAGTTTACAGGCTCAAATACTTGTACCCATTGTTACCAGCGTTGTATTTGGTATGTTGTCTTCTACCTTTTTATTATTACTAGTATTACCGGCCGCTTATGCCATTATGGAAGACCTGGGATTACGCGAAAATTGATGACGAGACATATTGATTAATTCATAAGCCAATTGTTGAACATATACAAACACTAAACATGCAAAGTTTAGTGTTTGTACAACAGTCAAACTATTTACGTTTATGCCCTAACTCATGCATAGCATTAATAAACTCACCAACCACCCACAGATAATTATCTATCTGATCATTATGTATATCATCAGAATTTCCATGCTCAAATTCAGGAGGATTATCAATTAAGTTTTTTAGATTAGCCGTGTAACGAATTAAACGAACTTTATACTGAGTATCATTGAATGAAGTAGGAGTGGTTAGTGATTTGTTTTCAGGTTTTATTAATTTAGACTTATCACTTATATTGTCAGCATGAAAAGCCAGGGGAATATTTACTATTTGTGCAGTGTGCTCGGATTTAAAATTCACTAGATAATCTCCAAAAAAAGTTAGATATCAAAACTACGTTCATGACTGATTTATCTTTTGAATGGATTATCATTTAACTTGAAAAAACAACCTTATAATTCAGTACGAATGTTAAACGTGTTTACATCCTACTCTTACAGAAAAATAAACTACGTTACATACGTCACAAAATCAAATACCTCTACTAAAAGATTTACATTTCATTTTATGTTTTGTCAATAATAAGTTTTTAACATTTAACTCAATAATTTATATAAAATTAATCATTTACTTATATTGCTTATAATTCATATACATGATTTTATTAAGAAAAATTAATATCTGGCGAGTATTGAGAGCACTCAAAAAACATCCTGTGCAATATTCAAGCTGGATTAAAATAAGGAAACTTTCCTGCATTAGATATTTGTCATCTGTAGAAAAAGCCTGATTACGTACACTTAAATCAGTATTATTGAGCCAAAAAGAGTTTGTAGGTGTACAGGGCCTGATACTGACAAATGAAATGAAACTCATAATTGCTGCACAGGCATGCATACCTGTTTTAAAACCTGAACTTAAATTTTACTCAAGTTTTATACAAATTACAGTTTATCCTTCTGATTTCTGGGTTAAACGTAATGAAATTGATGAAGCTGGTGTGGTACACCTTAAAAAAGTTCTACTTTCAGGAAAATCATGGACTCGGGGGCCGGTCATTCTGTCATGGCAGGATATCAAATGTGATATGAAAAATGATGCAAATGGACATAACGTCATTATCCACGAGTTCTGCCATAAAATAGACATGTTAAATAGAGGTGCGAATGGCGCACCACCTATCCCCGCTAATAGCAGTGAAGCCGAATGGAACAGTATATTCAATGATGCATATACAAGACTACTAAAACAACTCCACAGTCAGCATAAAACCAGCATCAATATCTATGCGGCACAATCTCCGATAGAGTTTTTAGCCGTGTCCAGTGAGTTTTTTTTACTGCACCTGAGCACTTACAGCATAATTTTCGCCATGTTTATGACGAGCCAGCCCTGTTTTTCAACAGAATCAGGCAAAACGTTTAATAAATTCTAAAAAACACAGTTATTAAGATCCATTCTTTAAAAACAGCCTAAAAACAAAATTCATTTTTTAAATGACCTTAATGCGGACATAAATCGGACAATAGCCTGTGATTTGCAGTAAAAAAGTAGAATTTATCGCTAAATACAGTCAAAAATAATTATTAATGACTAAAACGGACGTTATTAGTCCGTTTTAGTATATTCTGATTTACGTATATATCTTATCTTAACGTAGGATCCACTTTAGGATTTTGATAGCAATATTCATAAATGACAAAGTGTTTAAAAAGGGACCACATGGTAGTGCCTAATAAAAAGCTTACAGATTGTTTAAGAGTTTTAATAGTTGATGATAACGAAAGTCTAGCTGAATACTATAGCGACCTATTAACTTTAAACGGCTGCAAAACCACTGTCTTTAATAATAGCCTTGAAGCACTTAGCAGTTTTAAATTCAAACAGAATAACTACGACTTTGTACTATCAGACATTTCAATGCCAAATATGAATGGTGATGAACTTGCTGTCGAAATGTTAAAAGTAAACCCCAATATCCCTATTGTCTTATGCAGTGGTTTTCATCCGCAAACAACAGACCAGGAACTTTTAAATCTGGGCATCAAAGATTTTCTACCTAAACCAATTGATAGCTCAAAATTACTTAACATTATTAATGAGTTAAAATTATGCTAATCTCATTATATAAATTTTCTAATCACTAAGGCATTTAAAACATTGAGGTTTTAAATAGATGGAAAGCAATGGGATATAAGAGTGAAGTAATAGATCGATTACATATTTTACAAAATGAAATAAATGCAAATAATCAGGAATTTAAAAAGATTCTCTCTAATGTAACTTCAAAAAACCCCAGAACTATTCGTCGCTGGTATTCTCTAGAAGCGAATATACAAGATGCTGATTTAAAGAAAATAGCTCTGCATTTTGGACACCACGAAAACTGGCTTAAATGGGGTAACAACACTAATACCCCTTCTTTAATTGATGAAATTATGACATCAAATCATTACGGTGCCGTCATTATGAAAGAAGGCGCTGCTGAAAAGATGAATCACAAGTTCGTACAGATGATGAGCTTAACATTAGAAAACATGAATACTCAGGAAGCCTGCCATTATGTTTTAAGCCTGCAACCAGATGAAACCGTAAGTTTATGTGAAATATCTGGTCAAATTGCTATTCAAAATGGCTCACACCACCATTCAATGATAATGATTTTAGGCGATAAAAAACAACACACTGTTGACGTAACTACACTGAATATAAACAATGGCAGAGTATTACGAATCATTTCCGACAAGGGAATGGTGTCTTAAATTATAGAATCAATATCAAATAAAGCACTTCGCATGCAGGTGCTTTGTATAAGCACCTGCAATTAATTAAAATACATCTTCTACCAAAGCATTACTCCACCCTGGCCAATTCCAGTTGAATAATATAAACGCAATCTTAAATAATAACTTCTACCGTTTAATAACCGATATTCAATTTTAGAATTTGTATTAGAACCACTATCATCATCGCCTTCGAGATAAACAGCTGTCCCGTTATCATCTTCAAATAAAACCATAACCGTATCCATAGTACCAAATGACTGCATAATATATTTTCGACTTATAGACGGTTTAATAAGATAATCAATTTGTTGTCCCGCCGAAAGTTTAACTATTTTTGATAAAAAAGGTTTTAATTCTGTTAACTGTTTTTGGCTGGTATCTGGATAGAATTTTTTCACTTCCGTTTTATCCATTACGGATAAGCCAGGTTGAGGAATTAGCGCTTTATTCTTAAAACCAGCTGGAGATTTTATAAGCCCTGCACTAAATTGATAGTGCATAATCGAGTTTTTATCCCAGTTCGAGCCATCTACTTCTGCTGAAGATACTTTCCTGAGAATATTATGATAGATCTTAGCTTCATCCCAGTTGTTAGGAGGCCCGCTAAACTCTCTGTTTACCTCATCCACATCCCATATGATGCCTGCATTAGGATTTTGATGCTCATGGGGAAAACCTAATGCATGACCAATTTCATGTAAAGCGGTATCTCTTCCATAAGGCGTAGTTAAGTCCCAGCCAAAGTTCATGGTTCTTTCATTTATATTACTAACCAGGTCTATTGCATCACGCCCTACATATGACCAGGAACCACCACGTTGAAAACCAATTCGTATTTCTGCATCTTCAGGTTTCTTAACTTCAACAAACTGAAGACCTAAACCTAATTGTTTCCATTCTTTAAACGCATTTCTAACCGCCTGTTTCTGGTTATCATTTGCACGCCAACTAGCAGGAGAGCTAAAAAAGTAATAATGTAATACGGTATTATTAACCCATTTCTTTTCTATATAACGTATAAGAAACTCTCTACCCGGATCTAGATGTTCGTCTAACTTTCTGTCAGGAACATTTGGCAAGCCACATTGGGCAACAACATTTTTAATATCATGACAGTTTTTTTCTGATTTCGCTTGTTTTCTCATTATACACCTCCGTGTAATTGTTCATTGGTTCATATAAATAACTCAATTAAACGTCCAGACTCAATTTCTCCTTGAAACATGGTATAAATCATTAAATAACCAAACTCAATTCACATTAGAAAATATGTGAACAAGATTTTGCTTTTAAGTGGTTGTATACTTTATCACAGGCATTGTTTTAAAATTAAACAATAATTACATTTATGGCGTATTGCTTAATAATTACGAGGTTACACAGTGGCATTACAGAAAATTCGACTCTCAGACGATGATTTAGCTAATTATCTAGAATTAACAAACTGGGCAAAAAATTTTTCATGGAATGATATATGCATGATAAGTAAATATATGAATGCCTATAGCGCTACAAAAGACACTGTGATTTTTGAAGAAGGCGCAGAAGACAACACTATGGCTATTGTCATAAAAGGTAAAATAGATATTATAAAAAAAGAATCTGGTTCTAAAACAAATGTAATAGCCTCAATTTTTCCATCTCAAAGTTTTGGAGAAATGTCATTAATTGATGGTGAATCACGCTCTGCTCAGGCCATTGCCTCCACACAAACAGAAATGCTGTTTTTATCAAAAGACAGTTTGTTTTCGCTACTTGAAGAGTCACCTAAACTGGCATTTAAACTATTGTGGATTATTTCACAAATGCTGAGTCTTCGATTACGCAGAACAAGCGGCAATCTCGTAGCACAGCTGAATAAGACTTAATTATGGATTTATTTGACTATGATCCTTTATTTAATTTACTTCCTTTCGATGGAGAATTGAATTATTTTGGTTGTATTTTATCTCATAGCGAAAATGAATATTATTTAAAGCAATTACTTAACAACATAGAATGGAAAAATGATGAAGCTTTAATTTATGGAAAACGTATTATAACAAAACGCAAAGTTGCCTGGTATGGAAATAGTGACTATGCCTACACCTACTCTAACAACACCAAACATGCACTAAGCTGGAACAAAGATTTATTAGACTTGAAATCCATTGTAGAGAATAGAACCAACTGCGAATATAATTCTTGTTTATTGAATTTATACCATGACGGTGAAGAATCTATGGGATGGCATAGTGACGATGAAGCCGAGCTAGGAAAAAACACCACTATAGCCTCACTGAGTTTTGGTGCAGAAAGAAAGTTTTCTCTAAAACATAAGTCCACTAAACAAACTGTTTCTCTTACATTAGAAACCGGAAGTCTTTTAGTGATGAAAGGCGCAACCCAGTCAAACTGGATTCACTGTTTACCAAAAATGAAAAGCATCAAGTCACCCAGAGTTAACCTAACTTTTCGAACATATAAATAAATTCACTAATTCTTTATATACACTCTAGCTTCACAGATATACGTTTCAAACTATACAGATATAAGCACCGATTCCTTACCTTTTCTCATAGTAAAATTAAATTTCAGGTATAATTAAATTCTAGCTCTACGCAATTAACAGTTATATCTTTCAAACACTATGCAGCTCGAGAATCAGCCCCCTTAATCTTTAAAAACATATCAATTTGTCAAAAATTTCAGTTGTTTCACTAATATTTGAAAAATTAAGCTATTTCACAGAAATACTAATATATTTCAAGTAAACTAATGATTGTTTAATATCAGGTGTATTGAGTATGAAAAAGTTTAAATTACCGCTTCTTTTCGTTTTAACTATTGCAACAGGAAGTGTAAATGCTGACGCATTGGGCTTATATATCGGAGCAGGCTCATGGAGTCACGAACCAACTGGTACATTTGGTACCATTGGTGATGATATTATTGATGTAGAATCAGATCTAAACTACAAAGAAGAATCAGATACCTATTTCTATGCTGCATTTGAACATTTCGTTCCACTTATTCCGAATATTCGTGTTGAGGCAGCCACATTAGGCCATACTGGTACAGCAACTAATCTTGATTTCAACGGCATTCCTGTAAGCGGTGATTCATCGATTAATCTGGATACCACTGATGCTATAATCTACTGGCGTTTACTGGATAACTGGGTCAACTTTGACTTTGGATTGAACCTTCGCAAACTAGATGGTGATTTCACGATAGATTCAGAAGTTGTGAGTGTCTCTGAAACCATCCCTATGTTATACCTTGCAGCTCAATTCGACCTACCATTCAGTGGTTTTTCGATTGGTGGAGACATCAATACTCTAAGTATATCTGATGTGACTTATCAGGATGTTCGCATACGAGCTATATATGAAATTGGTGTAATAGGTTTCGAAGCCGGTTATAAATCAACTACGGTCGAACTTGATAATATTAGCAACCTGAATGCTGACCTTGAATTTAAAGGCCTGATGTTGGGCGCATTTTTACATTTCTGATTGTAATTTAATAATAGTACTGAAATAAAAAAGGCTGGTCTTCATTAATAACATTTAATGCTATTGATTAAGACCAGCCCAACATTCACTAACGACTCATTATTTACTGTTTCACAGCCTCTGTTTCTGTAGCCTTTATTTCTGTTTCTGGTGCATCTTCTGGCGCAGCATCAACTTCAGCTTTCGCTTCAACCTCTACAGGTGCAGTTTCTGCATCAGTCGTTTTTTCAGTCGCAGCTTCATCCGCAATAGTTTCTACACACGTCCAACCCCAACCTGTTTGTTTATCAACTAAACCCTGTGCTTTTTCCAGGCAATAATTTGCATCATTATTGGCAGTCCATAACACCTGGTCCTCGACTCCCTCAGTCAACTTTTTATAAACAACGCTACAAGGCACAGCTGCATCAGTTTCCTGCACGATATGAACTTCTCTAACATCATTATCATGTCGACAACTCCATGACTCTGCTGACACGCTGAGAGGCAAAACCAGTAATAAAGCAGCCGTAAACGTCATAGTTTGATTTGATTTTTTCATATTTAAGTATCCTCGGGTAAATTCCGATCATTAATCTCGGTAAAGTTATATATTAGCTTAAAAAACAGATTGTGAATTATGACTAAGCAAATAACACTTAATTGTGAACTGATACTGATATTTATTATTTCTTTAGATGCGAGAATGAAAAACTTATTAATGCCCCATCTACTATAATCTTCTCACCTGGAAGATGAGGATATCGTTGTGATTTTCTTAATTTTTTTACCCTGCCAACCTAGAATTGAACCTTCTAATAAACGTGATGCACCAATATATTTTTCAGCCACTGCAGGAATAAAAGCACTACCAAATCTACTGCCAAATGCATTTATTATCTTCAAACCTTCTTCTGTAGATAAAGCATTGATAACCTGTTGCACCTGACTTGAAGACAATCTATTACTAACTGTGATTACCTGATTAGGCAAAGGAACAGTTTTATAAATGATTTTTAACTGGCTTCGCTGCTTTTCTGAAAGTTTTTTATTATAGAAGCCCGCTGGTACAACCGCTCCTACACACTTTTCTGCAACCAGGCTATTTACAACCGCTTTCAGACCACCTTTTACACCTTTAATGATGGGCTCCCTGGCTGGCCCATCTAATACTTCTAGTAAAACCAGCGCATTTAAATTTGGCGGCGGCAGCACACATACTTTTTTTGCGGCCAAATCTTTTGTGTTGTTTACAAATTTATCATCACTCTTTGCAATAAAGTAAAAAGTCAGTCCACCAGGTAACATCATAGTTGGTTTGTGATCATAGTATTTCATTCGCCATGAAGCTAAGTGCGGACCATCAAACACAATATCATACTCGTCTCTTTTTATACTCCTTTGATAATAGAGCCAGTTTGATGGATGTTTGTAGATAACCTCCTCACCCAATACCATTGTCAGGTATTTTGCTAAAGGCTGGTAAAACTTATTTCCAGCTTCCTTTGATTCTCGAGGAGGTGAAGAAAAAGTCAGACTATAAACGGGTAAATTTATACATAAAAACAGTATTACTATTACATAACGAAACATAAATAAACTTCCCCATACTTTAGTTAAATTATCATTTCACTAAATACAGATGAGTTAAATTGAATATTTATTCATTATTTTGTTATTAATTTAACTTTAGTTTATTAACAAGAACTACTATTCGATTTATATACAATAATGGCAAGAAAACATTATTTTCGTAGCAAAAAACCGAAATATCCTGTTTTGTGTGAAACACATCAAATTTTAAAGACCATATATAGTCTAAATTATTAAGAAATCGATATAGAACAAATGATAATAAGTTTAATAAGCTGGCCCTTCAATTAGTTGAAGGATCAAACGATTAATGAAATTATGGTTAAGATATTATGTCATTTTCTTTATATACACTTACTACGACAACTCATGATACAAATAAGCACGATAGATTATCAAATCTGTTATTAACTCCCGGTCAAAATGTATCTGCCAAACTTGAATGCTCTGATTTGGACGAAGATTGTGATTTCAATCTGGATGCAACATTTGATAACGATGGAGCAGTTACAAATATTAAGATGAATCTTGAGTAACTTCTTCGAGTGACTACACGGTCACCTCTAAGCTTTCCTTCTTCAGCTCCCTGTCCAGTAAGAAACAGGCAAATGGCACAACTGATGCCACTAACACCAATAGCCAGAACAGTATTGACCAGCCCTGTTTATGACTAACCGCCAGAGACGTCATTACATAAGCCAGCCATAACAGACCATGAGTCATACCCACCACCCATACAATATCAAAGGCATGGAAGTAATATTTAGCTGGCATAGCGATCATAAACAGGGTGATGAGAGATAAACCTTCAATAAGGCTTAGCGTTCTAAATGCGTTTAACATAATCAGTCTTCTAAATTTTAAAATTAATAAATACAACTAAACCATCGCTCTATTGAGTAATGGGTAGTTATGCTAATGGAATGATCATTTATAAGGAATTGGTAACAACACGTGGAGTCGAACCAGAACCCGCAGATACTACGGACATAAACAGGAATATAACCTATTTTAAGCTGATCTTCACATATTAGTTTGTCACAATCCGTCAAAAGCCAGGCTTATTGAGCCATAAGTAATACATATTCTTTGTATATGCTCTATAATTAGCGTTCTCTTAAATACTTCCCCCATTGTACTCATGTCAGAAAATAATCCACACCACATTGTTATCGTTGGCGGCGGCGCTGGCGGCCTTGAGCTTGCAACACGTCTGGGCAATAAATTAGGTAAATCTAAAATCGCACGCATTACCTTACTCGATCTTAATCGCACACATATATGGAAACCCCTCTTACATGAAGTAGCAGCAGGCACATTTGATTCATATGAAAATCAGGTTGAATACATGCCGCAGGCTAAAGCAAACAACTTCGAATATCGTTTAGGTCGCATGTATAAACTGGACCGGAGAAACAAGATTGTTTTCGTCGCACCGACGTTAAATGATAAAGGCGAAGAGATTGTGCCTGAACGTCAGTTTGATTATGACACTCTGGTTATGGCCGTTGGTTCAATCAGTAATGACTTTAATATAGAAGGTGTACAAGATCACTGCCTGTTTTTAGATACCAAAAGACAGGCACAGTCGTTTCAGAATAAGTTATTAGAAATTTACATTAAAGCCAATACTCAAGCGACTCCCCTACAACCGGGGCAACTTGATGTGGTTATTGCCGGTGCCGGGGCTACCGGTATTGAATTATCAGCTCAGTTACACAAAGTTTCTCGGTTATTTACTTCATACGGATTAGACCAAATCAATCCTTCGCAAATTAAAATACACATTGTTGAAGCCGCTGACAGAATTTTATCTGGGTTACCCCCTAAAGTATCAGCTGCTACCCATGAAGAACTCACCAAACTGGACATAGATGTTATTACCAATGAGCGTGTAGTTAAAGTTGATAAAGATAAATTAATTACCCACACCGGACGCGAAATTCCCGCGGCTATAAAAGTTTGGGCAGCGGGTATAAAAGCACCAGAGTTTTTAAGTAGTTTAGATGGACTGGAGACCAGTCGCATCAATCAGCTGGTGGTTAATCAAACATTGCAAACGACTGAAGATGAAAATATTTTTGCTCTGGGTGATTGCGCACAATGTGAATGGCCAGAAATGAACAGTTATGTTCCCCCGCGCGCGCAGTCGGCTCATCAACAGGCCTCACTTTTAGTAAAAAGCATGTGTGCAAGAGTAAAAAACAAACCCCTGCCAGTATTCAGATACAAAGATTACGGCTCACTGGTATCATTAGGTAAATACAGCACCGTAGGTAACCTGATGGGCAACCTGACCGGCAGTGTAATGCTGGAAGGTTTTTTAGCCCGCATGGTTTACCTGTCACTTTATAAGATGCACCAGCTAGCATTATTCGGTTTTTATCGCACTATGATGTTAAGTCTGGCACATGCCTTACGTTCAACTGTCGACCCCGAAATAAAACTTCATTAACCTGCATTGTATAAGGGATCATTTTTTCAGCCTTTTTTATTGTAATCAGGCAGATTATTTTATCAATTTAGGCTATATATTGGTGATATATACCTGTCTTTCGCAATGCCAATTCAATATTTGGCTTAACTTACACAACCCGGTGGATTTTTGTGATGCTAAATCGATTTAATATCAGAACCTTACTCGGCATCAGCTTTAGCGTTGTCCTGTTACTCGTTACTCTGGTTAATATTCCTGTTGTATTAACAACAGTCACCTCTGTAGTACACGAAGCTGAACAGCGAGAATTGCATAAATTATTTGAATCTGCAAAGGCAGAAATGGCGTCAGAAGGTCGTTTGGCTAATGCTCTCGCATCAATGATAGCTAATGTTGAAATATTTACTGAAATGTTTGTAAACGGTGAGCGTGAGTTATTAGCTGAAGCGCTGGTCCCCTCCTTTAAGGTTATGAAAAAAGACTTCTCTGCTCGTCAGTTTCAGTTTCACACACCACCAGCCACCTCTTTTTTAAGGGTACACAAGCCGCAAAAGTTTGGTGATGATTTATCCTCTTTTCGTAAAACAGTTATTGCCACAAATAATCAGAAAAAGAATATTGTTGGCCTGGAAAAAGGTGTTGCAGGATTGGGTGTCAGGGGTATTTCACCCGTATTTCATAATGGCGAACATATAGGTTCAGTAGAATTTGGCATGTCTTTCGGGCAACCCTTTTTTGATAATTTCAAACAGAAATACAATATTGATATTGCATTATCACTTAGCCGTGACGGTGGGTTTGAACCATTTGCATCGACCTTTGGAAAAAAGGGCATCTTAAATCAGGAACAACTAGCAGAGGCAATAGATAACCCTGTAATAGTAGAAATTACAAACGACGGGAAGGATCTGGCTCTTTATGCTTATCGAGTTGATGATTTTAATGGCAAGGCAATTGGCGTTATGGAAATAGCAATGGACCGTAGCCACAACACCTCAGCCATTAATAATGCGAGAAATACAGCCGTTATAATTGGGGTTATCTCTCTGATCGTAGGTCTAATAATTGCTGCATTAATAGCTAGCTTGATTGGCGGTCCGTTATGTAAAGCCGTTGCAGCAATGAATGAAATTGCAGAAGGTGAAGGCGACCTTACGCAACGCCTTGATGACTCGGGTAATAATGAAATCACTCGACTTGCAAAGGCATTTAACAGCTTCGCAGAAAAGGTTCGAGGGCTAGTTAGTCAGGTATATGGTTCAACAACTCAATTAGCATCAGCAGCTGAAGAAATGTCAGCCATAATGGATGAAACCAACAGAGGCACTCAGCAGCAGCAATCAGAAACTTCACAGGTTGTAACGGCTATGAATGAAATGACCGCTACAGTGCAGGAGGTTGCTCGACATGCGACAGATGCGGCAGCGGCAGCCAATAGTGCTGATCTGGCATCAGCTGAAGGTAAACAGGTTGTAATTAGCACAATGAAGGCTATTGAAAACCTCTCGAGTGAAGTAAATACTGCAGCCAGCGTTATCAGCCAACTAGAAAAAGACAGCGAAAACATTGGTACCGTACTTGATGTAATAAAGGGTATTGCAGAACAGACCAATCTGTTAGCGCTCAATGCAGCAATAGAAGCTGCACGTGCTGGTGAACAAGGTCGAGGTTTTGCCGTAGTTGCTGATGAAGTCAGAACATTAGCCAGTAAAACACAACAATCTACACAAGAAATTCAGGTAATGATTGAGAAACTACAGGAAGGTGCCCAGTCTGCAGTTAAGGTTATGGATGATAGTCGAACTAAAGCAGAAGACAGTGTTAATCAGGCAGCAAAGGCCGGTAGCTCTCTAGAAGAGATAACTAACTCAGTATCACTAATAAAAGATATGAACACTCAAATAGCCACTGCTGCGGAACAACAAAGTTCAGTGGCTGAAGAAATTAATCGCAATATAGTTAATATCAGCGATATTGTTGATCGCACTGCAGAAGGAACCGAGCAGACATCACTTGCAAGTGAAGAACTAGCCAAACTAGCGGGGGACTTACAACGTCTGGTTAATCAATTTAAAGTTTAAAAAACAAATATAAAGACGCAGGGATTAAATCATAATCCCTGCGCGCCCTTCTAACAAATATTCACTTCATAATCGCAACAAAAAAAACATGCACCCGAACGAAGTATAGAAATAATTGAATACTTGAACTATCTTAATAGATACAGTTTATTTAATGGCTCACAGAATAGAATCAAGCTTATATACACCTGATAGATAATAACCAACACAATAAACCATAATAAAAGTATGGGTTTAACATATGAAAAGCTCAATTTTACTATTAAAAAAAACTAAATTTATTAGCCTCATTTATGCTGCGCTATTATCGAGTTTAATTTATCCAATGAGTAGCTCTGCCACCGAAAATAACTCTTCTGATGTTATTACAGGTGCGGGCGCTCATTTTGCATGGGTAATATTTGATAGCCTTAAAGATGAACTAGAAAGTACAAGTGGGAAAAAACTCAATCTTTTTGGTAAAAATTCAAATCTTGGAATGGGCTGTAATGCAGGAATTAAGTTAGCTCAACAAAGCACCCAGAATCATCCAACTTTTGGTTTTGTCTGTTGCCCCTTGAGCGAAAAAGAACTCAATGATAAAAACCTTAAAATATACCCGTTAGCTGAAGAACCTGTTTTGATTATTGTAAACAAGGCCAATCCAATTGAGAACTTATCATCACAGCAGGTAAGTTCTATATTTGCAGGTGATATAAAAAACTGGAAACAGGTGGGTGGCTGGGACAAACCTATTGTAGTCGTAACAAGGTTGCATTGTAAGAAACGACCTGGCCATTGGAAAACAATTTTACCAAGCGCCGAAGCTTTTGTTAAAGAACGTTTGAATGTTAGTAGTGCTAAAGAAATGGTTAAGCTCGTTACATCTTTTGAAACATCTATGGGCCATATAGGGTCCACCTGGAAATACGACAGTGACTCAAATGTAAAAGCCATAAAAGTAAATAACCTGGAAGGGACAGCCGAAAACTTAAAAAACAATTCATACCCATTCCATAGGCAGCTATCAGCGATTACAAATATGAATCCTTCTAGTGATGTACTCACTACAATAAGGCAGGTGCAACGCGGAAAATCATTTGAAGAGGTTGCAAAAAAATACAGTTTACTACCTCTGAATGAGGCATCAGCTAATTAGTTAATTTAGGATTTCACTTTTTTATGAGTAGCGCCTATATAGATTGCACATAATATTGCTACACCAATGAACGAAATTGAAATTTGGATCAATGTAAAATAATCTACTAACTTAATATAAATTTCCTGCCACATCGATGTATTTACCAATGGATCACTGACTAGCGAAAATAGCAATAAATCAAGTAACCATGTTGGTCCAGATGTGCAGCATGTTTGTAGTCGCAAATAAAACATAGAGAACATTACGACGGAAGATGCAAATGAAACCCATAACCATTGTGATAAATTAATCTTAATATTTTTAAAGACATTTAAAGACAAAGCTAACAGAAACAGCGCGATGATATTAACAGGCATAAAATATACCCCCCAAACCTGACTCGTTTGAAGGGCATCTAGACGCTGCACTATAAATAGCGGGTTCGATATCAGTGCAAGTTCAATAGCCATAGCAGGATTTGCACTCATTAAACTGATATATAAACTAAAGTTATCAAGTGCTGTAAAGACAAGTTGCGTGGGCATGCTTAGAGTGAATAGAGAAACCGAAAGCACCTCTACACAGATCATTAAAATAAGTACTAATAATGTTGATATTAGAGTTTTTAACATGGGCTGCATATCTATGTTGTTTTAAGTAAAAATCAGGGATAAGCCTTTATCGCTTACCTGAATTAAATAGGCTAAACTATAAATCATCACATAGTAAATAATTATTATCAGATTTCTTTTTAGCCCTTCCTAGTTTAACAGGTTTATGTGATTGTATAACATGATAAATTTAATAAGAAATCTGTTGTGACTAAAAATACTGGTTTCATAGATAACACACTTACGCTTATTGGTAACCGACTTATGTTTACAGGTCTTGCAAGTATAAACCTAAATTTAAACACTTCTGAAAGAGATAAGGCTTCATTTAATGGCATAGTTAGTCTTATTTTTTTAATCATAACTGCTCCCTCAATCAATACTATCTTTGACATTAGCTCATATTATAGACACGATAAATTCCTGAAAATATGAAGTTAAGAACTCAAATATTTTTTACCGTTTTAGGTATTACCTTTCTAGCCCAGGCTGTTTTCGGGTTGCTAGCTTACCGCCAGATAACCGAAAGTCGTGGTGATCAATTAACAATATTTCTACAGTATCTAAATAGAGAAGTCGCTGAACGTTTAATGCTGCCTGGAAATCTCTACGTATCAGAAATATATCTTGAAGAATTACGCAAAAAATTCTCTACACCTGATTCGATTTTGATCGTACAGGAAAGTGAAAAAATTCTATATGTTGCTGGTGATACTGAGCATGATCTAACAACACTATCAAAGCATTTAGATGAGGCTTATGCCGATGATGACAAACACGGCCTGATTGACATAGAGGGAGTTCAATATTACTGGGCTGTCAGTCAATTACCTAATAACAAATATCAACTGGTGATGCTCGAACCAGCAGGTAATGAAGAGATTTTGATTGCTGCCGCTTTAAGATTTCGCTTAATTATTTCAGGCATTGTCATATTGTTAACAGCAATCTGGGCCAGCCTGCTTTTATCATCGAAAATTTCTAAACAGTTAGATGAAAAAAATGATGAGCTTGAACACCTTGCACTACATGATAGTTTAACAGGCTTACCTAACAGAGGTTTACTTGCTGAGAGGCTTGAACAAACATTACTCCAGGCAGAAAGATCAAAACTTCCGTTTGCTTTGTTTTTAATGGATTTAGACAGATTTAAAGAAGTTAATGACACGTTGGGGCATCATTTTGGAGATGAATTATTAAAAATGGTTAGTGGTCGCATAGTTAACTGTATGCGTAAAAAAGATTCTATTGCTCGGTTAGGCGGAGATGAATTTGCCGTTTTATTACCTCAAACCGAATACAAAGGAACTGAAAATTGCGCGAAGCGAATCATTCAGTCTATGGATGAACCTTTTTTCATAAATAACATATCAACTGAAAGTAAAGTAAGTATAGGGATTGCTATTTACCCTGATCACGGCATTACCACTGACGCATTAATGCAGTTTGCAGATGTTGCTATGTATCAAGCCAAAAAATCACAATCTGGTTATGCCTTTTACGATCCATCACAAAACATTCATACAAAACGTCGACTTAAATTGATGAACGATTTAAGAGATGCTGTTGCGAGTAATAAAATAACTGTTTACTACCAGCCTCTTATTGAAACAAAAAACAATGAGGTTGTGTCTGCTGAAGCACTTGCACGTTGGCATCATGATGAATTAGGTGACATATCACCTGATGAATTCATACCCATGGCTGAGCAAATGGGTTTAATAAAACTTCTAACTTTTCAGGTATTGAAACAATCTTTACATGATTTATGCGGCTGGAAAGACAATGGTTTTGACCTTGGTGTAAACATAAATTTATCAACATACTGTTTACAGGATATGTTATTACCTGAAGAGATTGATTTAATTATTAAAAGTCACTCAATTTCCGCAGATAAAATTGAATTTGAAATAACTGAAAGCGCATTAATGCATGATTTAAGTCGTGCCAGAAAAATAATTGATAAACTCAGTGATTTGGGAGTTAATCTGGCCATTGATGATTTTGGCACAGGTTTTTCATCGCTCAGTTATTTAAAAAACCTACCCGTTGATACTCTTAAAATTGATAAATCATTTATTTTTGATATGAGTACTGATAACAGCGATAAAGCCATTGTTAAAACTGTAATAGAACTAGGTCACAACCTAAATTGTCTTGTTGTAGCCGAAGGAGTTGAAAATCAAATCACTCTTGATAGCCTGACTTTTTTGAATATTGATTTAATACAGGGTTATTTTTACAGCAGGCCAATGCCTGCTGACGAATTTAATAGCTGGATTACAGCTTATACCAGTAACCAGCCTGCATGAAAATCAAGCCCGTTTCATAGACTACATTCAAGCGCAAGACTGGAATAAAGACTCACTTGTCTATTTATAGACAACATCAAAGAAAAAGCAGCTATAACAGCACCTCTTTTTTACTCCTTTTTTATGAACTGGCAATTATTCTTAAACATTCTGTCCAAAATACCTTACATCTTTTATCTATAAACAACCACATTTAAACGATAACTTTCCTTATTTAGTCATTACTAGATATATGTAATCATATTAATCCTTAAATCGTGACAACAAATCGAGTATGGAGGTGTATTACTTAAATTTTCTCTTTTTTGCATTACACGGAGTTAGTTTTACTCATGCATTAAACAATCTGAAATATATAAAACACAAGGAACGGACATGAAGTGTAAAAATGATAAACCATTAACAATTAGTTTAAAGATTACAGACCAGACAAAAATTGAAGACCTACAGGCGTATGTATTTAGTGCTGGGGGTAAAGCTATTGGCTCAGACACTATTAGTATAAAAGACAAAGCAACTATTGATATTTCTGATTCTATGGATGGCAGATCGATTACCATATTACTAGGACCTGTCAATAAAAATAACGAACCTACACCTACTCTTAATGCTTTAAAACGTATTGGCGCATATGAATTACCTGAACGTTTTTTACTGGAAAAACCAGAAATAGATATTCATATACCAGGTATTATTTTACCACTCTGGTGTCGCTGCACGGTTACCGGTGAAGTTGTTAAAAATGTCAGTTTACCTGATGGCAGTGTTGAATCTATGCCTGTTTGTAATGCCCGTGTTCACATTTGTGAGGTTGATCGATGGCGCTGGATTTTACCTCGTATCCCCGATTTTGATATTTTTAAATTAAGGGAAGACCTACTCGATAAATTACATCCTGTTGTACCACCATTTCCTGTTCCAGATCCGGGGCCACTTTCTGAGTTTCGTTTGTCAAAAACATTACCTGCTAAAGTTAGAAGCATTAATGCTGTAACTACCAGTCAATTTTCAAACGCATCTTCGCAACTCACACTTAGTGCCTTAATTAACGCAAATAGCGCAAATGAAATTCGTGCACAATTATTACAGCTTGATTATTTACTCACACCCTTCTGGTGTTTCTTTCCATATATCTGGCATCATTATAGAAAAGACTGCATACGCACAATTGATGTTGATAACACAGGGCATTTTAGTACAAGTATTTTTCACGACTGTAATGACCAGCCAGATTTATATTTCTGGGTTGAACAATTACAGGATGGTGTATGGACAACTGTTTATAAACCCAGTGTTGCCTGTCATACCCACTGGAATTATACCTGCGGCACGCATATTGTTATCAATGCTCCTGATGCAGAAGCCTGTGAAATACCGGAATACGATATTCCTGACGGCGTTACCCTGTTTGTTTTACCTTATAAAATTGGTTATACACCAATATGGGGAACACCTGCTGGTGCCCCGCTTGCACCCAATGGCTGGTTACGTTCAGATGGTTTTGTAAATTATTCAACTACAGGACTGGGAATGTTATATGACGCCCCCTTTGGTGGTACATTGCGCTTTTATCATGATGACTCATATTTCATACCAAAAGATGACACTGATCCGGGTGCTGATGATAATAGCATTAAATTTTATCGTTATTCATATAGACGCAGTAGTGACAGCGGCGACTGGACAGCAATGACAACACCTCAATCACGAGGTTACCGCATGGAATACGATGATGGTAGCTTACCCACTTATGAGTCATATCCTATCCCGCCTCAAACTGTAGGCGGCTCGCAGAATCTATTTGAATTCAAACCCCGCACTCCACCCGTTCGTGCTATCGACCCTGGCACAGTAGTTATTCGAGAGTGGAGCACGGGTAATATTAATGATATCGCTGCCAGCTGGAATACAACTACTAGCGTACCGGCTATATCGGACTTAAACATCACCGATAGTGCAGGCACTTTTGATATTAAAGTAGAAGTATTTAATGCAATTGGCCAACAAGTCATCCCAGGAGCCAGTAGTTTTGAATTCCTGGCAAGAAATAATGATGGCAGTACTGCTCGTTATGCAGAGGCAGGTGAAATAAGTAATGGTGCATTTGTTTTTCAGGTACACATTGATAATAACAAAGTCACCACGGCACTACCTCAACCCAGCATTGGAGCAATACACGCCAGTGATGACTGTGGTTTCCTACGTTATAGTGCCCCATCAGATTCTGTTCATATTGAATTTACAGCGACCCACCCTAACAACCATGCTGTTTTCGACTTCACTATTAAACGTGGCTCTAATGTTTTGCCAATTGCCAGTACCGCTGGTACTTATTCAGAAACGGCCGCTATATCGGCACCACCTTACAATAAGGCAGGCGATATTTATCAGCAAAACTTTACCGCAAATGAACTCGTGGGAGATTGCATCAATGCAGCATTCGCTGCCGACCTGGACCTGTGGGGAAAAGCCACCGATGGACGTTATCGACTGGGCATAGACGCTCATCGATTAATTGCCTTTGCACTAGCTGAAACAGAAGAGTAAAAATAATGAGGTAAAGATGAAGAAGAGATTAAACCTTTTAAACCCTTCTTCATCTTTTAACTATTTACAAGTTATCGTTGCGGATACCAGTAACCAGTATATGGCATTTCTTTAATTACCGGCTTTGATGCTAATTCAGGATACTTCTTTCTGAACAACGTTATATCTCTGTCATAGGCATCACTGAACTTAGGCGTTATCTTTGCTGAATTAACAATGTCAAAATTTAAATTTCCGATATAATGTACTCGCCCACCCTTTACGTTAAATTTTACTTCTTTAGGGTATTTAATCGGGAAAACTGCATAGCGTGTATTTATTTCATACTGATCTCTATTTAATTGAATACGCCAATGTTTTAAAGAGTAATTACCAGGGTCCAGCTCAATAACAATAAGTCTGCCCATAAAGCCATTCACGTCATCCTTGTCTTTCTGTCTGGTTTGCCATGGTGTACCACCGGGTTTATACCAGGGAAAGTCACCTTTATCATATCCAGGCATTAGTCCGGTTTTTATTCTTGAATGTAAATTTTCATATTTCACGTACCCTTTTGATGTTTCTTTATTCATCAATACCTTAACAGCGGACGTATTATTGTTTTGAGTCAACGAAAGAATAACTATACTCTTTTCTGATTCATTCAAGTCATAGTCTTCTTTTATGTTTTGGATACCTTGATTGCAAGCAGTTAAAAAAAACATCAAAACAGTTATGAAAAATATTTTAATATAATTATCTATCATTTTTTCTGGTCTTATTAGTTTAAATTTTTAAATAGTTAACATTTTGGCAAATTTGAATTAACCTGTTCCACCAGAATATCATCTCCTTCACCCTCATTTCTTATATACATTTCAAAATCACAACCAAAACCATCTAAAGATGAATTTTTAGTGCTTTGATTTTGAATTTTCAAAACATACCTGTTCTGCGGCTTTAAAATATAACTTTTGTATTCAATACAGGAATATATACGTTCACTTTTACGCATCTTATGATCAACGTAGATATTTAAAACACTATTCACTGGTAGATTAATTTTTGCACTATCAATACTATTGTAAAATAAACTTCGAGATTTAAAAGAAACTAATTTAGAATAATTTGTTTTTTCCTGACATGATTTTCTTGATACAAGTTCAAATTCAATACCTTCACCTGACTTCAGACTATCGACAGTATCAAAGTAAACTTCTACATTATTTAAAGATGTATCCTCAGTATATATAGAATTTGTATATTGTTTCTGACAGGAAATTAAATAGAATGTAAGCAGAAAGAGAATAAAAACACTTGATAATTTTGTCATGTTTTTTATATGGTTTATTATATTAAATTAACCTTACCATATTTTATATTCAACATAAACTTTATAACATAATAATTGATCTAAAATTTCAAAAAATTAGCATACTTTCTTACAATAGTAACAGCTGTATTTTAGCAGTCACTATTCATCTCGCTGTATTTAGTAGACGTCTAATATCAATTGTTTCTACATTTTTTCATTAAACCAAAATTCTATTTCATCTGTTTCAGTTTCAAATCTGGCAGAATGCTCAACATTAGCTGGCACATGATACCATTCGCCGACTCCAATTATTGCAACCTCTCCGTTCATGCTGAGTATTAGTTCACCACGTGTAATAACCCCGTAATTATCAGTTTTATGCGAATGCAGCGGAATAGACGTACCGCCTGGGTATGAGGCAAAAAGAACATCAGCCCCTTTAGCATCTAGTTTGTAAGCATCAAAACGTCCATCGTAAAGTGGTAGTAATTTAATTCTATCTGGATATTTCCCTGGCACAGGGTTCTCCCATTTATAAGATGCAACAACTAAAACAATTAACTTTAACTTATTATGGCATTTTTTCATGCATTGAAATTATTGTTTTACTAGAAACTGATTTAGTGAAATGTTTTTTTTGAACACTTAAATACTCAGGATCAGAAAAAAAGGAATCCATAATCTCTTTACTTGGAAAATCAATTGTGAAAACCCTGTTAATTTTATCATCTGTCTTTGATAAAAGAACTTTGGAAATTTTAAAATCAAAACCAAATGATCCACCAAAAGAATGCAATATAGGCAACATTCCTTCTCGATATTTTCGGTATTCTTCGTCATCAGTAACGTGGATACCCATAATTCTTTCAAATGTCATTTTTCATCCTGTGAATATATAATATTACGATCAATACAAAATAATTGTCTTGTATACCATATTTTTAGATAAAAATATTATTTACATCTTATATTATTAATTCTACTGATAATTTCTGATTAACAACCTATTTATTACCGACTTTAGACCTATTAGTTTATAATGTAGGTAGGAGATTAATTATGAATACATCTTTTAGAAACTGGTCATTCACTGTTCCTGTTGCAATTTTGATTATCGCTAGTATTGTAGGTTGTGCAGAAGTTCGTAAGCTAACTTATGCTGAGGATTTTACGTACGTAGAAGACAAAGACATTAAGAGCCTGATGAGAAAGATGGGTAAGGGTGTTGAAAGACTTGGGCAATTAGTCGAAAAAGCATCAACAACAGACACAGGCAAACAGCAGCAAATCATCTCGGAAATGAGTGAGCTTGAACGGGTTACTGCTCGACTTAGCGCGGGCCATACTCAAACCAATCAATTATTTATTAGCGACCATATCGAACAATTTATTACCGACATGGGTACAGCAAAGATGTTTGCGAAGATCACCCCACCTGATTATTCTAAAGCTGAGGAAATAGTGAACAAATGTCAGGACTGTCATAAATGGCGTTAGAGGCAATTGCGCCCTACCCCCAGCTAGCCGCTTTTCATGGGCGCTTCTGCTTAAAGCGCCCATAGATAGCTTATTTAACAGCTTTTATAGTCGGTAGAATACGAAACCCATCTACACTAACCATTATCTGGGTTGATAATGACTCGCAGTCAGATTAAACACGCCTGAGTCATTAGCTGTTTTAGAACTTAAAATGGCCAGATCATTATTAAAGCATGGCAATACAGTTATCATTACTTTGCTTGCCAATTATTAACCGAGTTCAAAATTATCAGTAATCTACCGCCGAATGATAATACTGTAACAGTTCACTCTGTCAATTTTAATGACACACCTGTTTACGAACTGGAGACACTTTATATTGTTACTAAAAACAATTTAAAACGCACAACCTAACTGTAAATCCGATAGACTTAATTTTTTGCCGGTTTTTAAATAGCTTACTTGCGCCAGAAGTAGTTCTGCCGTCGCCTGTGCATCAGCTAATGCATTGTGCTGAGCCCCGTCTGCCAGACCATAACGTTGCCGAGATGGCGATAGTCTTAAACTACTATTCTTTCCCTGCATCTGAATTCTACGACGTTCGATTTCCATAGTATCTACATAACTAAATATTAATGGACAACGAAAATTATCAATAGATGCTTTTTGTAGAAACTTCATATCAAGAGGGGCATGATGAAAAACCAGAACTGAATTTTGCATTTGCTTTATCAGCAACATCAAAACAGAAGCCACACTGTTTGCGCCCGCTATTCGACTATCGAGTAGCCCATGTATTCGACTACTATCTCCCGTACCTTTATCAGCATGAATCAATAAATGCTTACCCGTTGAATTAATTATTCGTCCATGCTCTATAACAACCCAGCCAATACTAAGCAGCTGGCAGGTATTGGAATCAAGCCCACTCATTTCACAGTCAACAACCAGAAAACGTGTATTTAAAAAGTCCTGTGCAGGTTCAATAATGGGCTGCTCATATAAAGGCTGCAAGGCTGTACCCCGTGATTTAGGCTGAAATTTCCAACGCCTGTACAGGTAATGAAGTTTATAAAAGGCCACCGGAAAATCTCACTTTCATTGCTGCTTGAGCATCTCGAACCTGATGAAATGCAGCTTTTAATTGATGACGAACCAGCGGCGATAATTTCACCGGATCAAGATGATTATCAATTTTAATCTGCAGCCTGTACTGCTCAGCCTGGGCCTGCAGGCGAATACCCGCAATAAACTCATGAGCATCAACCAGACTGCCCGCCATTTCATTAGACATAAGCCCTGCTTTTTCAATCACCTTTAACCTGGCAACCGTATTAAGCTCTGCGATACTTGCTGATAGAGCATAATTTCTGGCCGCATCAACAATCGGAATAGTCCCTCTAATTTTAAGATCTAATGTGTGATTATGATCACCATCATTTTCTAACACAAAGGTTTTAAAAAATCCCAATGGTGGTGAATGTAACAATGAGTTCTCTGACATAAACGCAAGAAAAATAGTATTGTTTTTCGCTCTGGATAAAACATAATCCTGCAGGTTTTCTGTCAATTTTGAATCACCCGCTATATGCCGCATATCAAAAAATATACTGGAAAACATTAAGGCTTTAGGTGAAGGTTCTTCAATCCACGTTGAAAAACACTCACACCAGTCACTGAATGATAAACGCCACTTATCATTACTGGCCATGATTTCACCCGGACAATAAGGCATGCCGCATTTATCTAAACCCGCATTAACAAACTCACAAAACTCTTTAAAATAACTCGTATCTGTATCACTAAGACCATCAGGTAAAATCAATGCGTTATCCTGATCTGAGCCTAACATTAACTCCTGACGAGCCTGAGAGCCAAAAGCAAGCCAGGCATAATCACAGGGTTTGGTACCAAATTTTTCTTCCGCCAATAACAATAGACGCCTTGTGATTGCGTCTGCAAACGAGGTAATAATCTCACCTACTTCAACCGCCCTGGCATCTCGTTCAATTAATTTAACAACCAGATCCGGTACACCTTCTGCGGCAACACTTAACTCATCAACCGATGCCGCACTATTAATATCTTTTGCCAAAGAAAGTGGCTCAATGTTATTTGCCCGTAAAATATCACTTAAAGAAATAACGCCAACTGGTTTTTCATCTCTGAGTACTGGTAAGTGGTGTATTCCCGCAGACATCATTTTAAGCTGTGCGTCATGTAAACGACTATGCTCATCAATACACATTGGTTCATGAGTCATTACATGACTTATCGATTTAGTGTCAGGCACAGATTTTGATAAAACACGTGACCTAAAATCTCGATCAGTAATAATGCCTACCAGTTTATCGCTATCCATTATCAATAAAGAAGTTATACGATGTTCAGTCATTAGTTGTGCGGCTTCTCGTATACTAATCGTTTGTTCCGCACAGACGACAGAGTTCGTCATAGTTTCTTTTATATACTGATTTAAATAAGTTGACTGGCCACTACTTTGAATCGCGCTCTGCTTAATGTTACTGGCTTCACCACCAGCAGAATGATGTGTACTATCCGGGGCGCTAAGTGAACTAAATTCCTGACTACTGCTCTTAAGAGACTGATAAGCGTAATTTGATAATTCGTAATACAGACAATCTTCCAGTACCAAAACTTGTGGGTTATGACCCTCACCACCTGACAAAACTTCTGGAACCAGGTAATCACCACTACTTAATCGATCAATTAATTCGCCTTTATGACTACGTATTTCAAGACTACCTGATCGAACAATAATAATACCAGGGATTTTTTCATTTTGAACCGTTGTGCTTAATGGTATTTCAGATCCTGACTTACTAAACGCCACCAGAACATTTGTACTAACAAAATCAAGTAGACTTTCAGTAAGATGATTAAATGGGTGTTGCTGAGCAAGAAAACTTTGTACATCACCTGCTTCACTTACCATGATTTTCTCTCTGCTGCTTGTAAGTAAATATATTTAACCAGTAAGGTATACATTTAATAACCTATACCCTGAACAAATAATAGTACCTGGTATTTAAAAGTTATCTTGTGAAAATGAGGTTTTATAATCGATAAAAACAGCAGATGTTTCAGTATAATAAAGTGAACCACCAATACCTAATGCCAAGCGTAAAGTATTTTCACCTGCATTTTGATTTAATTTTATTTTCCAGCTATTTCCGCTCTCAGCTTTCATAGCAACTGGTTTAGATTTATTATCTTCTTTGTCATTAACAAATAAAACCAGTGCACTCTGAATTTCAAGATCAGAGTTAACCATTATCTCCAGCTGATTATTATCAATACGCTGTGCTCGCACACTGACTTCTATATCACCGTTTTTAAGAG
>Ga0316206_1001153_pt1 | contig 25805 bp, 30 predicted proteins | sample 6monthpyrite_MG_FD_204942 | JGI IMG/M metagenome (GOLD analysis project Ga0316206, IMG submission 204942) | Microbial mat bacterial communities from mineral coupon in-situ incubated in ocean water Damariscotta River, Maine, United States -... | ecosystem: Environmental > Aquatic > Marine >... | reverse complement strand
TCTGGAAGGCTGGATATTTACAAAAGATAACCCAGAAGCAGTTGCACAATTTAAAAAAGAAATGGATGGAAAACCTGGTGACTGAGTGTCCGCTTTCAGGAAATCTCTATGTCCGCTCTGTGCCGAAAGCCCTTGCTAATAACATGGTAAAGAAAACGACCGTTTTCTGCACTGTATCCACAATTCCCATATATTATTCATAGCTTTAATCAAAAACAGAGGGTAGGTGGATTTGAAAAAAGCCCTCCATAAATCCAAGCTGCACAATCAAGTATTAAAAATATTATTATATATCCTGTGGTTAAAGATACAGCTCTCGCACTTTATCAAAAAGTGTAGAAACTCATCTCAACCCATAGGAAAGTAGACTTTGAAAAGTAGAACGGGTTTCTACACCGTTTTAGGGTCATTTTAGGGGGTATTTTGAAGAGGTGCGAAAAAGGTGGGGAAAACGTTCGTTTTCTTTACTCATGAAATTAGGCTGCACTAAAGCTGCCGTTATATGCCGTTGTTAGATTTCTTATATTCGATGTTCATATCATCTAATAAACTTAAGTCGAGATCCCACTCAGACATACTTCTCTTCCTCCACATTTTGAATGCATCTTTAACGTATCGGCGAGCATCATTTAAAGACCACCCATTTACTTTAGCAAGATGTGCCGTCGCTTCTTCTTCTCTCCCCCTAATTCTTGCAAAACCTATATGCTTAACTTCATGGCATGCAGGGCACAGCGCAATAAACCCACATAGTTTTTGAGTACAAATAGTTTCAGAAGGGTAGAAGTAATCCCATATTTCATGACACTCAACTGGGTGTCTTTTACCTACACCAGCACATATTTGACATCTATAGCCCGCTTTCGCATATTCCTCCTTACGAATGATATCCCAATCTTTTTTTGAGACCTCCGACCTTACATTAGAAAACCAAGAAGTGGCAGGCACTAAATCAATAGTTAATTTTGCATCTTTTTTTAACTTCGATATGGGTGTGTATTTTTTACTTTTCTTCTTTGGCGGGGGGCTTAAATTACCTTTTTGATATAAATCATATAACTTTTTCAGTTGATTTATGTCGGACAAACAAAGAGATTGACATTCATCAGGCTTCAATCTCCATATTTTATTTTGAGGAACTAATCTAGTTTCATCTAAGTTTACTTCAATTAATTCATCTAGCTTAAAGAGTCTGCATTTATTACCTTGTTTCTGGGCTTTTTCCAATATCTGTATATGTTCCCCATTAGGGGGGATATTGGCAGTCTTACCTCTCAATCTAAAGTATTTTCTTAATATTGGAATAGAGCAACCTGAACCATCAAAAGTAATCAGTAGCTTTGCATTCATTATTATTTCTGGAATTTCGCCCGCATTAGTAGGCGTATAAAATTTGAACTCGCCAGAATCTAAATCTAGCAATCCAGCAGCAATAAGGGGTTTTACATCACAGAACGTAAGACTCCTCTCTGAGAAATATGCTGATAACGTATGAAGTATAACCTTCTCCATAGTCCCCCTCGAAAAAACTAACTATTAAAATAACTGGAGCCGCAATAGGTCGGCTGCGAACCTAACAAAGATAGGGGATAATGCTTTACTTGCAAAGGGAAAAGGAAGCCGACCGTTTTATGCACCTTTTTTCGCACTATCTAAAAACAGCCATTTTTAACTTAAAAACGGTGTAGAAACTCGTTATACTTTTCAAAGTTTACTTTGAACCATACACAGACGGGTTTCTACACCATGAAAATAGGCTACGGGCGAATTTCCACCACTGACCAAAACCATGACCTGCAAACGGATGCACTCAAGGCGGCGGGCTGCGAGAAAATCTTTCTCGACACCATCAGCGGCAGCAAAGCAAAACGCCCTGAACTGGGCAAGCTACGCGAACAGCTAAGGGCAGGGGATACGCTCGCCGTTTGGCGGCTGGATAGACTAGGGCGGTCACTGCGCGACCTTATCGACTTCATGCAATGGCTCAATGAAAACAAAATCGGATTTATTAGCCTGCAGGAGAGCATCGACACCACCACGCCAGCGGGCAAGCTTACTTTTCACCTGTTCGGGGCTATGGCTGAATTTGAAAGAAACCTGATACAAGAACGCACACACGCGGGGCTTGCTGCTGCGCGGGCGAGGGGGCGCAAAGGGGGCAGAGCAAAAGCACTCAAGCCAAAGCAGGAAAAAACCCTTGTGAAACTCTACAATGCCAAAGAGCACACCATCAAAGAGCTGTGCGAGATGTTCAGCATCTCAAAACGCACGCTTTACACGTATGTACAGGCAGGAACACCCTAAAAATAAGAAATAAAGTTTTTGTCTTATATTAAAAGCAGAAATCTTTTATTATAAATTGATGTTTGACCAAGGAAGCCACACAAAATGATAGAAGCTGCAGCAATAGCTCAAAATATTTATCTAACTTCAAAGCCAGAAGAAGTTAGAAAAGAACTCGGCCAGTACTTCACTGGTAGTGCTGTAGCGGATTACATGGCCTCTATGATTGGGGCTGCAGCTGCAGAAACTTCTGTTATAAGAATTTTGGATGCAGGGGCAGGGGCTGGAATATTAACCATTTCTGCAGCGTTACGGTGCTTAGAACTCGGACACCATCAGGTTCATGCTGTCTTATATGAAATAGATGCAGATACGCTTACACATTTAAAAAGTAACTTGAAGCGCATAGCCCGTATGTTTAAAGCAGAAGGCGGAAAATTCACTTTTGATATTCGCCACGAAGATTTTTTACTCGCTCGACCAGATAAAACAGAAGAACCTTTTCACATATCTTCAATCAATCCTCCATATTTTAAGTACAATTCCAAAACATCACCTTACGCAAACGCAACTGCAGACTTATTCAAAGGAAACCCTAATATATACGCGTCATTCATGGCGGTGGTCAGTGCGTGCATGAGTAAAAATGGTCAAATGGTTGTTATAGTGCCTCGCAGCTTTACCAATGGCCTATATTTTAAGGGTTTTAGACAATATATGGATAAAACGATGAGCCTAGAAAAAATCCATATTTTTCGGGCACGCAATAAAGTATTTAAAGAATTGTCTGTGCTGCAGGAAAACATAATTTGCTACTACACCAAACGTAAGCAGGTATCAGGTATTGAAATACGCACCTCAAATGGATATGAAGATTTAAACAAGGCCAAGAAAAAGCGGTATTCCTCAAAGCTGCTTATAGACGCATCCAACGACCACAAAATAATACGCATTCCAGAAACAATAGAAGACGGGGAAATACTTCAAATTGTTGAAGGGTGGGAAAACTCTTTTCAAGGGAATGGATATTTTATATCTACTGGAAAGGTAGTTGAGCATCGAACCAGAGAATTTATAACTGATTTAAAGAAAAAAGCGGGCACTGTGCCGCTGTTAAGAATGCATAACGTCAAAGCCTTCAAAACTGAATGGACAGGAACAAATAAAAAAGATGTGCGTTTTAAACTCATTGACGACCACCAAAAGCACACCATAGAAAATAAACCTTATGTAATTTTAAAGCGTTTTAGTTCTAAGGACGAAAAACGCCGTTTAGTTGCGGGGGTTCATAACCCTGATACGATGAAAGGCAAGTTAATCGCTTTTGAAAATCACCTAAATTACATAGGGCATGAAGGTAGCCAGCTAGACTTGGCGGAAACATACGGCCTTGCTGCTTTGTTAAATTCTACGTTTATGGATAAATATTTTAGGTGCATATCTGGAAATACACAGGTAAACGCTACAGAGATTAGGTTTCTAAAACTTCCTAGTCGGGGAATTATCCGCCAGATAGGCAGTGCCTTTTTAGATGGCATGGAAACAGACCAACAGCACGTAGATAGTATCGTTAATTTTTGTCTGAATTTAAGGAAGGCTGCAGTAGCGTGAGAGAAACAAAATTAGCTGAAGCAAAAGAAATTCTCCAAGCCTTTGGGCTTCCAAAACAACAGTATAACGACAGGTCAGCGTGGGTATTCTTAGCACTCACCAACACCCTGCCAGATGGAGAATGGAAAGACGCTCAAGCGCCCTTGCTGCCAACTGTAGCGATTATGCAGTTTATCCGTGAACATTACGGGCAAGACTACAAGCCAAATTCAAGAGAGACAATACGCCGTCAAACACTTCACCAATTTGAACAGGCTCGCATAGTTGATAGAAACCGCGATAATCTAGCAAGAGCAACCAATAGCAAAGATAATAATTATTCAGTAAATCAGCATATTTTAGAAATTCTGCAGGAATACCCAAATGGTGCGTGGCAAGAAAAAATAGAAGAATATAAAGGTGAGTTGGTAAACCTTAAAGAACTGTATCAGCGGCAATTAAACAAGGAAAAAATACCTGTAAAATTGCCTAATGGGCAAGAAATCACATTGTCACCAGGAATACATAACCAGTTACACGCTGATATTGTTCATGAGTTCTGCCCAAGGTTTATTGGTGAAGGCGGTATCGTGCTTTATATCGGTGATACAGCTAGCAGCCGTGATGAAGGCGGAAAGTTGCTGGTTCTTGAAAAAGAACAATTGGCAGCTTTAGGCGTGCCGCCTATGTCTCATGACAAATTACCTGATGTCGTGGTTTACGATGAAAAAAGAGAATGGTTATTTCTTATCGAAGCCGTGACCAGTCATGGTCCTGTATCACCTAAACGCTGGAATGAACTTGAAGAAGCATTAAGCACCTGCACGGTTGGAAGAGTTTATGTAACAGCATTTCCAGACACTGCAGAATTTCGTAAAAATGCTGCAGACATAGCTTGGGAAACAGAAGTTTGGATTTCTGCACAACCTGACCATATGATACATTTTAATGGTGATAGATTTCTCGGGCCACATAGCCCAACTAATTAGAAGAAAGTATTTATTACAATGCCGATTGTCGTTATTTATATAGCAGCAGCACTTCTTTTATTAGGGGCTGCACCTTTACCATACGGCTACTATACTTTACTTCGCTTAGTCGCAACTGGAGTATTCATTTGGGCGGCAATTATATCTTATCAAAATCAATATAAGATAATTCCTTGGGTGTTTGCGCTGCTAGCTATACTATTTAATCCAATTATTAAAATTTATCTTCCAAAGGATGTTTGGGTCTTTATTGACATTGGCTCTGCTATATTTTTGCTGCTATGTAGAAATAAGATTAAAGCCCCTGACTTAGAAAGTAATAATTGAATATTAAAAAAACACTCCTATTTTTAGCCTTAGCTGTACCGCTACACGCGTACGGGGCGGAAACATACGGCAACTATAGAGCTGAAGTGCTGCGGGTCATTGACGGCGACACCATCGAGGTGAGGGCGCATATATGGCCTAACCTTACCCAAACGATAAAGCTACGCCTTACAGGAATAAACACACCTGAAAAGCGGGGCAAGAAGATTTCAGGCTGTGAGAAGAAGGCAGGGCAACAGGCGACCAACTTCACACAGCGGTGGCTTAAAGGCGTGAAGGTTGTCACTATCTCGGAAATAAAACTCGGAAAATATGCAGGGCGCGTGCTGGGTAGAATTTCAAAAGGTGGCGAATACTTAGGCGAGGCGCTTATCAAAGCAGGCCACGCCAAGCCCTACAGCGGCGGCAAGCGTCAGCCTTGGTGCTAATTACTTAACATACTTTTTATAATATTCTTTTGAGAGTTCTTGAGCCTCAACTAAATCTTCTTTACTCATTATTTTTAATAAATGGTCTAATTTTTTTTCAGCTGATTTATAGTCCTGTTCTTTAGCTATATAAAGCCAAGCATAAGCTTCTTTATAATCTTCTAGTACGCCTTGGCCATTGATATACATGGAACCAATGTTGGATTGACATCTTACATCTCCTTTTTCAGCTAATTTTGTATACCATTCAAATGCTGCCCTGAAATTATCGTTGAATGCCAGAAAACCATCTTCATCCTCTTCTTCCTTCTGACTTTCTGTTCCAAGATGGTAATAACTATTAGCAAGATGATAATAAATATTATCAAGACGCTTATAAGCTCTCTCATACCCTCTATTGGCAGCTCTCTCATACCAATAAATTGCCTTAGTAAAATCTTGCTTAGTGCCATAACCCATATGGTAAACCTTGCCAAGTAGGTACTCAACACCATAGCCGCATGAGCGCGGACTGCTAGCTTCTTTTTCAGCCGCCTTGTATAGATTCAATGCTTTTTTGTTATTCTTCTTTGTGCCTTCTCCTTTTGCAGTCATAATGCCTATCATTACTTTAGACTCCTGATCTCTAGCATCTGCCGCCATGCTGAAATATTTAAAGGACTCATTATAATTTTTATCTGTACCGCTACCAGTATAATATAAGCGTCCAAGGCGATAACAGCTTTCTGTATTTAAAGGTTTTTTATAACATTCAATTGCTTTTTCGTAACTCTTTTTACACCCTTGACCATGCTCGTACATAAATCCAATTTGGTAATATGGATCAAAATATAAGTTACCTTCTGAATTAGCTTCCCTTAAAAACCACTTAAAAGATTCTTTATAATTTTTTTCCACACCTATACCAAAATAATGCATTTCTCCTATGACATGACAAGCGCAGAGATACCACCATTCTGAATCACGTTTCCATTTACAATCTTTCTCAAAGCCTACAAAGTTACCACTAAAAGAATGTCTACCTTGTTGAACGGCTTTTAAAAGCCATTCCAGCCCTTCTTTAAGACTGTTGTTTAAAGTGTTTGAAGAAATAGCTTTGTATAAATTGTATTCGTCTTTGCCATGAAAATGAGTGAGGCATCCTATGTATGATTCTGCAATCATATATTGAGCTTTTACGTTTCCTCTATTAGCCGCTAGTCTGTACCACCAAAGTGAAGTTGAGCCGCCTAAATGATTGCCAATGCACATTTGTATGTTTGATATTAAGTTATTCATCTAAGCGTTACAAAACTCCTTTTTAGAAAAAATTATTTATATCATTTCTAAACCTTAACCACAAAACGAGCAAGATTTTTTCCTTTACCTACGAGGGGTTGTGACATACAACGAAAGGGGGGAGCCTATCAGCACGCTACGGTTTGCGGGGGCTACCCCTCGAAATAAAGAAAGTTTTTTGTATGAAGAAATATAGTGCCTTATTAACGGTGGGATTATTAGCCACGGGGTGTATGCAACCACAACCGCCGCTCCAACAAGGAAATTCTCCTTATACTCATGGGAATGTGCAGCTTACCCTTAAAAAGAATGAAACGACCAAAGCCGAAGTATTAGAAAGTTTCGGTTCACCTAATATCGCAACGACTGACGGTGATGGAAATGAAGTATGGACATACCAAAAGCACGCTTCGGTTTCTCAATCATCAGCATCTAGCACTTACGGAACAATTATCCTGTTCGGTGGTTCAGCAAGAAAATCAGGCTTTGAGCAATCATCAAGAACAATGACGCTTATTATCAAATTCGGCAAAGACGATAAAGTCGTCGATTTTAAAAGCATGGCATCATCATTTTAATAAATAGAAAGAAATAATATGTTTAAGACAAAACAACTAAAAAATATTGCATTATCTATGCTTGCTATATCACTAACTGCTTGTGCGGTTAGCCCTCCACCACAAAAAACAAGCTTAGAATTACAGGCCATGCAATCAAAAACATACGAAAGCAGTAAAGATATTGTTTTTGCCTCGGTTATTTCTGTATTTCAAGACCTCGGTTACACCGTATCATCTGCCGATAAAGATACTGGATTTATTACTGCTAAAAGCCCTACAACAGGAGGATTTAAGCTTTTTGTAGGAACGGCACAAGTTTATACCAATGCAACGGCCTTTGTGGAGGAAATAAAAAACAACACAAAAGTTCGACTTAATTTTGTAGAAGTAGAAAAAACATCTTCGGGATATGGTCAGCAGAGAGGACATGACACGCCAATTCATGACTTGGTTGTATATCAAAATGCACATTCAAAAATCGCGGAAGCGGTATTTATTAGAACTGAAACTAACTAAAAAACTAACTGCGTATAATCAGACGTTATGTAAAAGCCCCTTTTTAGGGGCTTTTCTCGTATCTAAAAGGTAACTTTACCCTATGAGTTTTGTTACCGCTCAAACGCTAATATGGCCTTAAAGTACGCAAACGGGCTGGAAATTGGCTTCATAGGTAACACTATTACCAATAGTGTTACATGAAACCTGAAAAATTAAGTCAGTGGAGCATGGTAGAAATAGCAAGCGGCAACTAAACATCCTAATATAAATGAGCCAAACGAAAGATACGGAAGGAGGTATAAATACCAAGGGTTTTCAACTGAAGAAGCATTAACAACATCAGTAAATGGCACTTCATTTTTATAAAAACCAGATAATGACTGATTAAATTTTTCTATACTATGTTCTACATGATGAAAAGCAACAGCCAGATAAACACCGACAGTTATAAGACCAAACAAAAAGAACAGAAGAGGAATTACAGCGCCTTGCACATTGGCTGCACCAATAAAAGCCAACGTGGCGGCAGCACCGCCAGCGTTTGAAGCAAATAAATATTTTCTTATTCCTTCAAGCTCTGATAAGTAAGCTTCTTTGTTATCATCATTCCTGCTATCAATCCAAGGTTTAAAGTCATTTTCATAATTACGATTTAAGTTTTCATTAGAAACTATCTCTTTATAAAGCTTATCCATCAAAAAAACCTTTCCTTTTTTATAGTCTTATGGCTTTCTGATATGGAAGTCTATGAAAATATGAAAGTTGGGCAAATGAAAAAACTTATTTCTTTGGTAGCATTGGTAGCTATTAGCATAATGCTGGCAGTAGGCGCAGACGCACAAACGTGGGTAAACGGATACACCAAGAAAAGCGGAACATATGTTCAAGGACATTACCGCTCATCACCCGATAGCAGCAAATATAATAACTGGTCAACGAAAGGCAATGTAAATCCATATACAGGCAAGGCAGGAACTAAAAATGTTTATCCTAGCTATGGTAGTTCATCGAATAGTTACGGTTACGGAAGCCAACAAAAACCAAAATCAAACCTTAGCTATTAACTGATAGCAATAAAGAAAGTAATTCTTTGAGGATAGTTGTTGTTTTGTTGTTAACTGTTTTAAGTCTGACAGCTTGTTCTAACAAGCTTCCGCCTGATAGTGATTTATGCAGAACTCCAACAGAAAGCTTAACGCCATTTTTGGCTTTAATTATAGTCATGAAGTGCTAAAAACTAACTGCGCATAATAACCATTATGTGACCTTGATTAAGAAAGCCCCAATAATTGGGGCTTTCTTAATGCCTTGACATAATCCCCTTTAATTCTTACATGGTATGCACAAGCAATATCAAAACGTTTTAAAATTCTCTAGCACCCGCTAGGGGGTTGGTTTAAAAACCGCCCCCAAAGCAGGGGGCAAAGGGGAAACAATGGAAGAACTTATAGAGGCTGATATTTCAGATGAAGAATTAGAAAACCATGAAATTTTTAAAAAGCTCACTGAAGGAAGCAAAAAGGAAAAACCAAAAAGAGTAATAATTCTATTGAACTCTAAAACTCAAAAAGAAATAGAAGAAGCAGAGCAAAAAGAACATATGAAAACTATAAAAAAACTCGCAAGAGTGATTATTCATTTTAAAGAAGATGTATAATAACGCCCCCCGCAGGGGGCTTTATTTTTGCCTAATCAATAAAGGCAAATATTTGCCCTTCTTCTGCATGGTCTAGGGCAAACTCTCGGAGTTCGTGAAAGTGTTCGCCTAACTTTTCAGAAGACAACTGGCAAGACAGGTGACTTAATGCCATGAGGTTTACAGAAATACTTGCAGCCTCGGCACTCATGCTGCCTTGATAGTAATTGTCCTCCCATTCCATTTTGAGTTTTTCTTCTTGGTCTAGTGCCATGAAAAAGCCGCCATTGGATAAGGTGTAAAACTGCCAAAGCCCGCCGCTGTAATCGGTGGAAGCTCTATCCATCAAAGAATAAACAGCGTTTTCATATTGCATGAAGTGCTTGCCGCAATACTTCGGTAGAAAGTTTAATCTTTCATTTTCGGCCACTACTGTTTTAGTTATTTGTACTGCTTCAATCATTGTCTTACTTTCTTTTAAATTTATCTTCAGGAGCAACGCCCCGTTGTTCCTTGCCATGTGGCGAACATCGGGTAGCAAACTGCAAGGGGAGGGGAATCACCCTGCTTGCAGACCAAGTGCGTTTTTCTCGCACCTGGTCGAAAGTAGGGGACACCCCTTGCAGCGCGCGGGGCTGAAAGCCTTAGCAAAAAAAGAAGCCCATTGTTGTGGTCAAGTAAATCTGTACATATTAATAGGAGGAAAATCGTTTTTCAGCCGCGTTAGGCGACAAATAATTATTATAGCTATGTCCTCTTTGAGTGTTGTAATGCATATTTATATACTGGTGAACATCAGCTTCAGCTTCATCGTATGATTGATAAAATTCTTTCGGCATCCATTCTGTTTTAAAACTACGAAAAAAACGTTCCATCGGCGCGTTGTCCCAACAATTTCCACGTCGGCTCATGCTTTGAGTTATTTGATATTGCCATAGTTGTTGTCGATATCTCAAACTCGTGTAATGACATCCTTGATCAGAATGATACATAATATTTTTAGGTCTTCCTCTGCTTTCGAACGCCATTCTTAATGCCGCGCAGGTTAATTCAGAATCAGGGCTATTTGAGCACGACCAACCAATTATTTTTCGGGCAAATAAATCCATTACGACAGCTAAGTATAGCCACTGAGTGCCTGCCCAAATATAGGTAACGTCACCACACCATACTTTGTTTGGTTCGTTGACCAAAAACTCTCGCCGTAGCAAATTTGGGGCAACTTTCGATTCATCTTCCGCAATTTTATATTTATGTTTATGTGGCTGTTTACTGCTTATTTCAGCTTCTTTCATTAAACTAGCCGCTTTATATCGACCCACTTTTTGACCCGCTTGTGTCAGTTGGCCTGCTATCGTTCGTGCTCCTGCAGAACCTCGGCTCGCAACATGTATGGCAATAGCTTTTTTCTTAAGTTGCTCTCGTTCTGGATCAATAATATCTTTATGGTTGACTCGATAATTGTAACTACTTCTACTCACGCAAAACAATTGGCACATTGCTTTTACGTTATTGTGCTCTCTTGATAAATCCTGAATAATTTCTATCGCTTGATGCTGTCCGACATCAAGAGAGCTGTAGCCTTTTTTAGTATGTCTTTCTCCCACTCAATCTGTTTGATTTTTGCTTCTAATGCTTGTATTTTCTGATGCTCAGGTGTGATAGCTTTTGCCGTGGGTGTGCTACCAGCGCGCTCGGACTCCAGTTGCTTTACCCAACGCCTCATTGCTGTATAGCCAACTCCCATCGCGTTACAAGCTTCAGGAATTGTATAATTCTTATCGAGCACTAGAGCTGCAGCTTCATTTTTAAACTCAGCTGAGTAACTTGGTCTCTTTTTAGTCATTGTGTACACCTTTTATTTTCGGGTTAGTTTAACCCATTTTGGTGTACAGATTCATTAGGCCACAACACATTCGGGCTTTAAAGAATTACTACATGTAGTATGAAAACAGCTCACGGCCGTGACCAAAACATACTACATCTAGTAGTTAGCAACTTATGCACGCTTTATCCACGGGCGCAGAACTTCGGGAATTCGTAGGCGGTGGGTAAAGGGTGTGTAAGTTGCGATTTCTAGCACGGTGCAAGTTTTAGCAAACAACAGGAATCACTTCCCCTGATTGCGTTGCAATGCAATTGCAAAAACGCACGCATACGCTTTGCGCTGTCACTGGTAGAAGGTGTTTTTCTACCAGTGACAGCGCTGGAAAACCCACCGTCAGTTTGTGGTTAATGCGGGTTTTCATAAATGATTGGTTCGTGACGCTTAAGCACGACCCTTGCGGGGAAACCCGCTTGCGCAACATCAAACTTAACTTTTAACTATGAAAAAAAGGAGGCAAATATGCCCACCCATGTCGAAAAAAGCGGCTTTCAAAACGAAAGCCCCGTGCTAGGGACGACCAACGGAAACGACCTACACGCCTGAAGAAGGAACACACGAAAATGAACCGACACGCATTCGACCTGCGTTAATTCGCTCACTTTTCGGTGCTGGCTTATGAGATGAATATTAGGTTCGCAACCTAATTTATCTACTCATACGAAAACCCCGTTTGGGGTCTTCGACTTTGACACGCGGGAGCGTCCAAGGTATGCCAAAAACACTAAACAACCGCAATAAACAGAAAATTGAAACATGCACGATTTGAATTATGATTTAAAAAATATCTGCTTGATGAACAAGCAAGGCAGCCATGCCACCAAAGCGGAACGCTACACAAATTTAAGTATGATTGCAGACCAGCTCCTTGAGCTTGGCTACAAACTCAAAGGTGCGGCCAGTATCAAGCCCAAACACATTGAGGCACTTGTTCAACGCTGGAAAACCGAAGGTTTGAAAGTCGGAACCATTAAAAATCGCATGGCGCATGTTCGTTTCTGGGCTGAAAAAGTCGGGCGAAAATCCATTTTAAAAGGCGACAATGCCGAATACGGCATTGAACAACGCAGGATGCACACACAAAGCAAAGCGCAGCAGCTTGACCTCTACAAACTCACAATGATTTCTTGCCCACGCATCAAAATGGCGATACGCCTACAAGCGGCCTTCGGGCTACGCCGCGAAGAAGCTCTTAAATTTCGTCCAAGCCTTGCCGACCAGCGCGATAAAATCGCGCTCAAGGCTACATGGACGAAGGGCGGGCGCCCGCGCACCATTCCAATCACTACCGAACGCCAGCGGGCTTTGTTGGATGAAGCACACGAACTCGTGGGCAAAGGTTCCATGATACCTGAAGATAAAAACTACATTCAGCAAGTCGGCGTCTATAAGCACGAAGTGAAAAACGCCCGTATGGGCAAACTTCACGGCTTGCGCCACAACTATGCACAGTGGCGTTATAAGACACTCACAGGTGGCATGGAGCTGGCCAACAACGGCGGCAAAAAATACGCGGCCATGACTGAAGAAGAAAAACTCATGGACACCATCGCGCGCGAACAAATAAGTAATGAACTTGGCCACGGGCGGCTTGATGTCGTCAGTAATTATTTAGGAGGGCGCAGCTAATGTCTGAAAAAAAATACGTCGAAAAAATTAAAGACATTTCCAGCAAAAGCCGCGAAAACTACGCCAAGCAGCTACTTGATATAAATAAACTCACGGCAGAAATTTTAGCGGTCGCTGAAAAAGGTTTTCAGGATTATCGCGTCAAACCCACTTGTGCCATAGATATTCAGTTCACCAAGGCGGCAGCAAAAGCAGAAGAAAGCCTTAAAAAAATGGGTTTCAATATTAAATGGGTGCGCGCCTTTTACCCGCCAGAATATGAAACACAGGGCGGAAATGTAGCCAAAAAGGTGAACCACTCAAATACTGAACTCAACGTCAATGAGATGCTTATCATGTGGTACAGCAAATCTAAAATGATGAATATATCTACCTCTATTAGCGCCGCTGAAGACAGCTAATAAGCGCGGAAAGCATAGCCCCAAGCACTTACCGTGCAGGGGCTTTCGGTATTTATAAAAACAAAGAAAGTGGCGGTTTTTGCTATGAAGCGCAAGCACTTTATGCCAGTTTAAAACCACGGTACAGGCTGCGGAGCCGATGACCGTAAAACGAAGAAAGAGGCAGCCATTTGGCTGCCTCCTCTTTTTTCGTCTCGATAACAGGTTAATTAAATCCCAATGCTGGTCTATTTGAATTAGTTGGCCTAACACTGCTTAAAAAGGATAAATCCTCTTCATGCATTAAGTACCATTTCCATTGGTCTTCCTTATTATTACTTTCAAAAAGTCGTGACATTTCCTGCTTACGCTCTTCAGAAAAAAAATATTTCGCTTTTTCTTCAGCAAGCTCTTTACTTCTTTTCAGTGCTGCGGCTGGAAGGACTACTTTTTCAGGTTGGTTAGGTTTCTTTTTAAATAAATTAAAAAACATAAGGTTTTCTCTCCGCTCCCATACGCTGGGAGCAATGCGCCCGTATGGGAATGGTTAAAACGATTAAAGTGCTACTTCAAGAGAAGAGGTAAGAATATTCCCCTATAAAGTCAAGGGGAAATCGAAAATCAAACAAATATCATGTAAGCTACAGGGTTTTAACTAATTACAAGAATTGGGGGATGTATGGGCTGGGGTGATAGTTACTTGTATAGAAAAAAGCAAAATATAGATATTCCAAAGGGAGAATTCAAAACACTCAAAAAAGAAATTAAGAAACGACACGGAAATGAAGCTTTTGCGGTATTTCAAACACTGCAAATGTGGGGTGAATCTGAAAATACCAATGACGATGTTCTGAAATTTCGGCCAAAAGTAGCCCAAGCCATTCGTGAACTTCACGAACACGGATACAGCGAAACTATTCTCCAAGAATGGGCAAATTTGAATCAATATATGCGCAGTGAAATAAATAAAAGGGATGGTGGCGTACACGCCAACAAGCTGCAAAAACGAATTGAAGACGATAAAGCAGCCAAAAATGACGCATGGAATGCGCTCTCTCCTGAAGAAAAAGCAGCTATATTGAATAAAAAGCGCCAAGACCTTAATGAAAGATTTGATAAGGACACCGCGCTATATATTGGTTTTCTTAAAAAGAAAGAAGAAGATGGTACGGGCGAAAACGTCTACGCTATCCGCATGATGCGCGATATTAAAGAGGACGAACGCGAGATTGCCCGCTTTGTGAATCTTCTTAATGTTGATGGGGCTATCGAAGATGAAGGAAAAGACCTCTTCAATATGATTGTGGCCTATAACGGCGGCAAGTGTGAGTTTCGCGATGATAAAGGCCAGCTCGGCGGCATTAATCTGCAAGCCACACAGCAAGCCTATCAAATCATTATGCAGAGCCACATCACTAAGCAGGGCATTTTAAACAAATCTATTGAGATTTTTGAAGAACTCTTAGCTTCAGAAAGCTGGCAAGGTACGCCTTCTATAGAAGCACTCCGCGAAGTTATGCACCAAGATGGCGGCTGGGCAAGCGAAGCACAGCTTAAAGAAGACTTCAGCCCGCTGTGAGCTTTAAACGACCGCCTGTTTATATTGGCAGACTGCAAAACCCTAACAATAGGGAAACGGATTTTATATACGGCGGTGAGCGGTCACTGATAACCATAGCCCCGCCTGAAAGTGGCAAGACATGGGCGAACGTCATACCAACCTTGCTTATGTATGACGCGCCCGCCGTGGTGCTGGATATTGTCGGAAACTGCTACAAAAACACCAGCAAGCGCCGCGCGGAATTTGGCCGCGTGATTCGCTTCGCCCCCTTCGACCCTGAAGAGAGCGAAAAATATAACCCGTTGGAATTCATCCGCGCGGATGAACGTTACTTGTGGGCAGACACGCGCAAGCTGGTTGATATGCTTATTGTGCCTGAAAGCGGCAAAAAGAGTACGTGGGAACAGCGCGGAAAAATGCTGCTCACAGCAATGATTGCTTACCTCGTTAAAGACGAACGAGAAAGAAAAGGCAAAGCCCCAAACATGCAAGACGTACTCGACCTGCTGCAAGGTAGTGATGAATACCTTACAGGCTTTTTCTTAGAAATATGTAAAAGCGATATTGCGCCGTTAAGGCGTGCAGGGGATACTTTTGGAAGTATGCACCACGGAGCGCCAAAACAGTTTCTAGGCGTTAAAGACGGCGCTATCGAACATCTTCAGGTATGGGAAGGCTATAGCCTGTCACAAGTCACACAGGAATGCACATGGACGCCTGAAGAATTTAAAGGCGATAGCAAACCCACGCTTTTTATTGAAATTCCTTTCGACCAAATCGAAGAATATTCTGCCGTGCTGCGTACCATCATTGCACAACACTTTAATATTTTGACCACACAACCGCTAGCGCGGCAATCCGTGCTTTTTATCCTCGATGAGTTTCCACAGCTCGGCTACATGAAAGCCATTGAACAGGGCATAGAAGTGGGGCGAAATGCTGGGCTGCGGTTTTGGCTCTTCGCGCAAAACATCGGCCAAATAAAAACCCGCTATCAAAATTGGGACGGCCTTATCGACCTCATGGGCGTAGAAATCTACATGAACCAAAAAAAGGAAGAGGCCGCGAAAATCGCCAAGCGCCTTGGCAAAAAAAAGGGGTTATTAGATGGAAAAGAGCGGCCTATGGTAGAAGCGCAAGACTTGGAAACGGGCGCTTATGCTGATTTTCAGATTGTGTTTTCACAAAATCAGCCCCCGTGCAAAGTGCGGAAAATTCCCGCGTATAGCGATGAAAGCGAATTTAAACCGTTACTAGGAAGTATTGACGACTAGCGCTCGTCTTCGTCTTCATCTTCCTGCTGTTGCCCCCTCTCCTCCATTGCCTGACGGCCTTTTTGTTTTAAACGCTCGGCACGGCTAAGTTTGGGTTTTTCTTCAGGGCTGGGTTTTTCTGCTGCCCATTCATTCATTTTAGCGGAACGCTCTTTTTGTTCCTGCTCAATGCTGGGCGGTTTTTTATCGTATTTTGCATCCATTTTAGCAAGCCACGCCTCGTCCTCTTTGGAAAGCACTTCTTCAACCTCGTCCTTTTCCTTGAACTCTTTGTGCCCGCCCTGCAAAACACCTTTAACAACTGCGCCCGCCACTTCGGCGGTATCTTTCACCTTTTCAGAAAAAGTCGGCTTCTGTACCTGTTCCCCCAATCCTCTCACCTTTAACCACGGGCTTTCTTTTTCCTCGTCCAAACTTTCAACAATTTCTTCTTTTTTACTCATTGCTGCCCCCTTCTCTGCTGGTTTAACCGCCTCTTCTTTCGGTGCGTTTTCCTGCCATTTCATTTCCTGACTAAAATCAACCTTGCCGCCTCGGTCTTTCCATGACGGCGTAGAACGGCCATAAGTGGCGGCCTGTACTTGGCTTCTCTGCTGGTTCTTTTCCCACTCGCGCGCGAGTTCTTCTTTGTCCTCAATAGCAAGATTGCTTTGCCATATATCTTTTTCTGAAGCGTAACGAAGGGCTTCACTTCTTTTGCCGTATAGGGTCGCCCTGCGGTTTGACCGCTGGCGAGAACTACCCAACGCCGCACGCTGGCTTTTAAAAAGCCGCTCGGTGTTGAGGGCTTGCCCCTCGGCATGGCTGGCTTCTTTTTGCAGGGTAATAATGCGGGCGTGCTTCACTTTTAAACGCTGGTGCGCCTTGAGAACGGCAGCGATTTTTTTCTTGTCTGCTTCAACATATTTCTTCGACTTAAACCACTTTGAAACGCCCTTCAGGTGCTTTTGAAGGTCTTTGATGGCCTGCTCGTCGTTTTGCCACTCGGAAGCCCCTATAAGGGCTTTGACGGCCTCTACATCTTTAAAGATACTCTCCAAGCCTTCGCCAAACTTTTTGCTATGTTCCTTTTGCTCTGCTTCCGCTTTATCAAGCTGCCACTGCTTGCTTGATGCTTTCTTCTTCCAGTCCCATGACTGGCGGCCAAGGTCGGCGGCCTCGCGCTCTAGGCGCTGGTTTGCCATCACTTTGCCGTGGGTTTCTTCCAGCCAAAGGGCTGGATTCTTTTTGTGCTCTGCATCAATCTGCTTTTCAATTTCTGCACGCTCTGCTTTCAGGCGGCGCACCTCTTCAAGCTGGATGATATTGTCTTGCTGGATTTGGCGCTGGCGGTTGCCGCGCTCGGTGGGCTTGCCTTTCTTTTCCATACTGGAAGCCGTCACACCCATGTGGATTGAAGGCGTGCGTTCTTCGCCTTGCTCTTTCAAGCTGCGGTGGTCAATGCGGGCTTCATGGCCGCTTTTTTCTAAAGCTTGGTTTGCTTCTTCTTCCCATGACTTGCGCCACTTTTTAAGCAAGGGCTTGGCGTTCCACTTACGCTGTTTTTTATGATGAAAGTCACCATCTTTTTTCATTTCACGCATGGAAAGCATCACATGCACATGCGGGTTGCCATCTTCCTTGTCGTGCAAGGAAAAGTCGGCAACCATCCCATTTTCAACGAAGGTACGGGATATGAAATCACGAGCGAGTTTGATGTGCTCTTGCCTGTTCAGTTCAACAGGCAAAGCAAATTCAATCTCGCGGGCAAGTTGGGCTTCTTTAGGGCGTGTGGTTTGGCTCTCTATGGATTCAATATGATTCCATAGAGTTTCGCTATTGCGTGCCCACTCGGGCACTTCTTCGCAATAGGGCAGCATCATTTCAGAATGAACCACGTCAGTGCGGCGGCTGTAGTCGTGGGTTAAGCCCGTGCGCTCATCCAGCATTTGCGCCCCTGCCCTATAGGCAGCAGCTGCAACGGCTGAACGGCCTTTGCTGCGCTGGATGATACGTGCATGAAGATGATAGATAGCCACGATATAGCCTATAAACAAAACAAGCCCGCCTAGAAGGCGGGGCTTGTTACTAAATTCCTCCGAAGGAGGCGCAAACTTTACCCACTTGGGTAATGTATAAGTGCGCCCTTACGGGTTTATCGGGATTTTAACAAGCACAGTGCTGGAACGCAAATATACCTCTTTCATAGAACACAAGCTGGAAATATCTTTTTTAAAATGCAACAAAGGTTTATAGTACTTGGTAGCCGCTTAGTGCCCATAGCGGACGCTTATTTTGCAAGTTTTAAAGAAAGTTATTATCTTGAATGAAAGATTCAAATCTAAAATTATTTTAATATTTAAAACTCTTGGGTTTGTATTTATAGCCTATATTTCAATAGTTCTGATTTTTCTTGTAGTAAAAGGCGTTATAGCTCTCAATGAGGGAAACTTTCAAGAATATTGGACTATGTTAATGAGTGTCTAATGTCTGCTTTTGGCCGAAATCTGCTGAAATCCTCCCCTCCCCTTGATATACTCATAACCTCATTCGACAGACTTCCCAAGGGGTCAATTCATGGCATCAAAACTCGAACAACTCAAAAAGAAGCAAGCACAATTAACCGCACAAATTAAAGATGTTGAAGCAAGAGAGAAAGAAAAGGAACGCAAACTAGAAACACGCCGCAAAATACTGGTAGGCTCTTTTTACTTGGATAAGGCCAAAGAAAACGGCAGTATTGACCAACTCAAAAATGAACTAGATAGCTACCTCACCCGCAAGGATGACCGCGCTTTATTTGATTTACCGCCCAAGGGATAACCGCTATAACAGCAGCAGGCTAACGCTTTCATACTCCACGACCAACAAAAGCAAAAGGAGCAAAAATGGAAGCAATGGCCTCGGTCATACTTTTGATACGTGGGATTAGCTTTAAGCTATATCTTTGTATCAAAAAAGGTGACTAGAAAAGAAAAACCCCGTGCTACAACACGGGGTTTTTCAATAACCAACAAAAGCTTTTGTCTTGTAAGACACTCAAGGTATAAGCCTTTGAAACTCGGATTTCAAGAAAAAAATGCACACCACCCTTTCCCCGCGATACAGGAAAGCGACACCGTGCGCCCGCGTCAAGGGCTGCGCAAGTGCGCCAAAGAAGACGGCGCACCCTTGACCCAATCGCCCGCCTTACGCTGTGTGTTCATTATCGGGGAAAGGCTTACTCTTCCTCTGAAGAGAACTCAAGTTCAGGCCACAAAATCAAGCGGCGGCCATTGTCCTGAATTTCAGAAACAACGCCCATGTCTTCCATATCGTAGATATGCCTTTTTGCTTCCAGATAACCGCCTTTAAAATGCCGTTGAAGACCTGAAATGCTGCCGCTTCGTTTCTGCACAACAAACAAAACAGCATCCCAATATCCCGCTTGTAAGTACATCCCCTGCCCTCAAAAACAAAAGAAAACCGCCAAAAATGGCGGTTTTCATGTAACGTTATAGTAACGTTAATATAACGTTATTTATTCTCTTTCAAGTTTCTCAAAAATGGCTTCTAAAAGCCAATTATGGCGAGAAACTTTAGGCGTTCTGTCCTTGCGGGAATCGTCTATTTGCTTAACGAGTTCTGATTCAAGTCGAAGCTGAACACGTTTAAGGTCGGTCTCCCCTGCCTGTTCATTTTTCGAAGAAGGCGCGCCGCCTTTATTGATAAAATCAAGAACCTGTTTTTCATCTTTTACGTTTTCAGGATTCTTTTTTTCAGTTTTAGGCTTTCTGGCTAAAGACATTTTATTAAGCTCCTATTGCTTCAGGCGAACGATTTTTTAACGTTATTATAACGTTATAACAACGTTGAAATAACGTTTCTAATTCACTGATAGCATCTTTGTTTTTTGGCTTGTATTCAACAACAGCCATACCTTCAGAAGCGGCTTTTCTAAATACTTTTCTATTACCGATGGGGGTATCTATGAAAGTTAATATTTCACTTTCTCGGAGGTAGTCTGAAGCTTCTGCGTTTTCATCCCCTGAAGCTTCCGCTTTATTTAAAAATACATAAGCCTGAAGGTTGGGATTGATAATGCGAACTTCTTCAACCAAAGCTTCGGCCTTCTCAATAGTCCACACATCAAAAGAACTTGGAGGAAAAGGAAGCAAAAGAATATCGGAAATTGTGAGGGCTGCGCGCTGGCTGGTCGTATCACGCCCACCTGCATCAATGACAATATCCTGATATTTCTCTTTCATACGCAACCCTTGAGAGCGAACAGCTTCTCCCCCTAGCTGGTTGTAGGTATAACAAGCATCCCCTCCCCGCTTTTGGCTTCGCAGATTAGAAAAATCTGTTGAAGTTTCTTGGTCGTCCGCGTCAATCAATAAAACATCTCTTCCTTCCAAGGCGCGCATAATTGCAAAGTTTGTTGCAATCGTGGTTTTTCCTGCACCACCTTTGATGCCTCCAACAGTAATAATCATATTTATTTCCTCTCTCCGTGTGTAATAACAAGGTCATTATGACATTAAAGTAACGTTAAAATAAAGTCACTCTGAGGTTATTGAACAAAGGGTAGTTGCTGAACTGATACAGCTTTTAAAAACATCACTTAATGAAAAAAATGTTTGAAAATTAGCCTATACGCTCTATGTGTAGAGCATGGAGAAATATTTTGAGAATCTGAAATTCAAGCTGATGGGGGCTTACTGGGTAGAGCGTACCATAGCAAAACGCATGGAAAAAGCAGGCTATACGGTCTATCGAAATTTCATGGTGTACGACCCACGCGCGGACATAGAAGAGAAAAAACGTTACGGGGAAATTGATGTGCTGGCACTGGATTTCAACCAAGTTATTATTTGTGAGGCCAAAAGTTGGGCGGGGCAGTGGTACGCACGCGATGAATTGAAATTTAAAAGGTGGTTCAAAGAAGGAAGAAAAAAAGGGGTAAAATCGCCCGTATGGCAAACAAGCCGCGCGCGCTCGATATTGATACGGGTACTCCTTGCATATTTTTTCAAAAAAGAGCATGGCATCCTAGCCCACGACCATATAAAAACTTATGTGGTGCTCGATAGAGGCGAAATTCTCAACATCAAAGAACATGAGGTTCACAAAGCATGGAAAAAAGAAAAAATACAGGTGCAATATCTGAAAGATTTTTCGGCACCTGAAAGCAACCGTCAATTCCCTGAGGGAATGAAACCTTACCTTGAGGCATATCAAGAACATTGGAAACGTTGTTGGTATATAAAATTTCTGCAAAAAGTAGAGAAAAATAATAAAAGCTGGAAATGGCCTACTAACTATAAAAATAAGTTTTTAGAAAAAAAACAAAAACAATGGGAGAAGGTGAAAGCTAAAATCTCTCTCTAAAGCCGCTCACAAGGTTTTTTTATTTTTTACACTAATTGATGCTTTTGCTTTTAGAAAGGCTCTAAGAACGGACTACAGGCCGCTACAATCGCACTTTACCATTCAAGACCCTCTTTCTTTTCCTCGATGCTTTGCATCGAATACATGACGAGCTTGCGAGGAGTGAATTTATTAATCTGGGGGATTAATTCCTTTTTAGTTCTGTAAGAACGGAAGACTTAAAAGTTATCCACAACCCTAAAAATTTTTAGGGTGTGTTTATATTGAGTTATCTCCGAAGGAGAGTGTTACGCAATAATGTCTTATTTATAACATGCTGATAATAAAGAATAAAACATCAAAAGTTATCCACAATTGTTTTTAATACCCCGAAGTAAGGTTTTTAATACCCCGAAAGTTTGTTTTTAATACCCCGATTCTCCTTGACATAAGTTTCTAATGCCCCGAACATACGAAAAGCAGGTTTTTGATAACCCGAATATGGTTCAAGAGACTTTTTGAGTCATGGGAGAGGGTAAATAAACTCAATTATGAGTAAAAAACCTCCCAAAACAGTAAATACGGGGTGCTATTTCGCTGAAAATCATCGGGATGGTTTCTAAAACCCGATAGAAAAACAGCTAGGGTTTTTAATACCCGACAGAGAAAGTGCTAGGGTTTTTAATACCCGACAGGAATAAAAATGAAAAAAAGCCAACTTATACCAGATAAGCACCCAAACCTAGATTTATTCATCTGTGATGTTGCTGACGCTGTTTTAAAAGACATCATGCCTGAAATGGAGCATCCATTTTATTCACTTTCAAAAAAGCCTCAAACAGCTATAACGAAATATGAGCACAATGGGAAATGGATTCAAATAACACCGAGTGTAAAAGGGCAGGCGACGATATACGACAAAGATATTTTAATTTACTGCATCAGCCAAATAATGGCAAAACTAAATAATGATGAGCAAGTAAGTCGGCGCGTAAAAATAAATACCTATGACCTCTTAGTATTCACAAACAGAGGCACAGGCGGAAGAGATTACACAGCCATTTGTGATGCACTAGACCGCTTGCAAGGCACAATGATAGCGACAAACATAACAACAGACGGACAAGAGCAACGTAAATCTTTCGGGCTTATTGAAGAAACCCTTGTAAAAAGGGAGCACGGGAAGGATGGCCGCTTAATTTCGGTTGAAGTAGAACTTTCCAACTGGGTTTTTAATGCCATTAGAGCCAACGAAATCTCAACACTGCACCCTGAATATTTTCAGCTACGAAAACCCATTGAAAGACGCGTATACGAACTAGCGCGCAAACATGCCCACAATAAACAAAGATGGGAAATTGGTTTAGAAAAGCTACATAAAAAAAGTGGTTCCCGAGGGCTTTTAAAAAGCTTCAGGCATACAATTAAAAATCTTGCCGAACATAATCATTTGCCTGATTACGAAGTACAGTACATCGAAGAAGATAAAGAAAATAAAGTAAAAGAAAAAGTTGTATTTCATAACCGAAACACGATGAAAAAAGTAGTGGGACAAGATACAAGTAAATTTCCATATTTGCTTGATTTGGATACTTACGAAAAGGCAAGAAAAGCCGCACCTGTTTATGACCCTTACTACCTACAAGAAAAATGGATTGAGTTTTGGTTTCAATCAGGCAAGCCAAAGCTTTTTGACCCTGACGAGGCTTTTATAGCGTTTTGTAGAAAGCGCTACTCTATGAAACCAATACCATAAACAACGTTATAGTAACGTTATTTTAAGGTTGTTATAACGTCATGAGCTACAAAAGTATCACAAGGGGAAACGGATATTCCCTTCACTTAAATACACAAAATCCTTGTAACCAATAAGTTTTTGTTCCATCTTGCATAGATAGCCGCTTAGTGCCCAAACCGGACACTTGTGAGGGGTTCTGATCGTCACAAAGCGGACGCTCAGCCAAGGAATTGAATATGAGCATAGTTTTATAAAGAGGAAATCGTTATGGCATATCGAAATGGAAATTACGCAGCTTTTTACGTTAGAGAGCCATTTAACGCAAGTGCGCTTGGTGCACATGCTACAAAAGATTTTTGCTACTACAACATGTTGCGAGCCTGGAAAGGGAAAGATGCGTCATTTCCTTTTAATGATTCTCATAATAAGACGTACAACGTCCGCGATAACAGCACTTGGGAAACAACACTGAAACCAAGACTGAGGGAACGCATAAGAAGCTCTAAAAATATCGTACTTTTTCTAAGTTCAAATACAGCAAGCTCAAGAGCGTTACGAGAAGAAATTGACTATGGGATAAATGACCAAGGGCTTCCTGTTATTGTGATTTACCCTGAGTATGATACTAAGGAAAGTCTTCTTGCAAATGGGGTGCTGAAGCAGTCTGTAAAAAACCTTTGGAGCAAATTACCTATCTTTAGAGACTCAATGAGCAAAGTTCCAACACTTCATGTCCCAAACAAAAAGGATATCATTGAAACATCCTTGAAAGATCAAAATTTCATGTTAGGGACTAAAAAAACTCCAGACTACTATTGGTACAAGTCATGACAAAGGTTGCCTTCTTTGATAGGAGGGTGATTGAGAATTTTCTCAAGATCACTTCTGTAATAAGTGCAACCTTATCGCTAATTGTTCTATTTGTTGATATTCCAAAAGATTGCAAGACTATATATGGATGGATTTTTCTTGGTCTATTGATATTGATCTATCTTGTAATCTGGATTTGGTCAAATAACTTAAACAAGATTGACATTAAAGTTGAAGGAAGCGATGTATCAATTAAAGTTGGAGATATTTTTCAGCAACCAGGATTAAAAGCAATTGCTTTTAACGAGTACTTTGACACTCAAGTAGATAATAAGCTTATTGCGGAGGGGTCACTAAACGGCATCTTCATCAATAAGCACCTCGATGTTTCTGTCGCTGAGTTGGATGAGTATATTGAAAATTATGAATTTGACGATAGTGAAATTCTTGAAAGCAACCCTAGTAGAAGACAGGGGAAGAAGGAACGGTTTCAGATTGGTACTATTTGTATATATAAGAACTTCCTGCTAACAGCGTTTTCTAAATTTGACATGGAAAACAAAGCCATCCTTACAATGCCTGAATACATAGAGTTCCTAATAAATTTCTGGGATAAGGTAAACAATATATACGCCCAACAAAATGTTTCCACTCCCATTTTTGGATCAGGAATTACTCGTATTAAAGGTCATAAAACCATTAGTGATGAAGATCTCTTAAAAATAATGCTTTGGACATTCAGGATTAGTGAAATGCGATTCAAGTATCCAGCAAGGCTTACGATTGTGATTCACAAAGATAAAATTGATAAGATTAACCTTCTTGATATTAAATCTGCGAGGAACGGTGTGTGAAAATTATTATTTTATGTACATCTGATTTATCTAAATGCCATTGAAAATTACACCTGATATTCATTTGTCTCTCGAACGTCTCGAAGACAGGAGAAAGCAACTACTAGAATTAGGGGCTACAATGATGGGAGCGTATGAAGGCGCTATATATCCCGTCGATTTATTAGCAATTGGCGCTTTAAAAAGAACAATCAGTACAATTGCAGGTTTTAAACAGCTTGTAACTGCATCAAACATGATCTGTGCAAGAACCATCTTGCGAACTCAAATTGATACAGCTATTAGGTTTTATTCTGTATTTATCGTTAGCGATCCTCACTTTTATTCCCTCGCAATACTTAACGGTAAACAAATCAATTACATGAAAGACTCCAACGGAGAAAAGATGAGGGATGCTTATTTAGTTAAAAGAATCTCTGAAGAGCACTCTTGGGTTTCTAACGTGTATAAAAACCTTTCTGGCTATATTCATCTATCAGACAGCCATATTATTAGTCCTATCGAGCAATTTGACGATGAATCAACAACAATTAGTCTATCCATACAGGATGAAGATGCAAAATTTCCTGAGTCAAGTTGGATAGAAGTTATAGATTGTATGAGTGAATCAATAGATATATTTGTTAAGTATCTGGAAGGCTGGATATTTACAAAAGATAACCCAGAAGCAGTTGCACAATTTAAAAAAGAAATGGATGGAAAACCTGGTGACTGAGTGTCCGCTTTCAGGAAATCTCTATGTCCGCTCTGTGCCGAA
>Ga0316206_1001152_pt1 | contig 25838 bp, 21 predicted proteins | sample 6monthpyrite_MG_FD_204942 | JGI IMG/M metagenome (GOLD analysis project Ga0316206, IMG submission 204942) | Microbial mat bacterial communities from mineral coupon in-situ incubated in ocean water Damariscotta River, Maine, United States -... | ecosystem: Environmental > Aquatic > Marine >... | reverse complement strand
GGATAAGCTAACTGGCGACGACCCCAGTCTTCTAAACGGTGGATTGCACCGCCGAAAGACTCGATCATGCTACGATAGCGATCGATCATAGCGTTAACTTGATCACTCTGGTCAGGATGTACCAGAAATACTACTTCATAATGACGCATTTACATGCTCCTTACGGTTAAGATGCCCCCTGTACCTACTAAGTATTTAGTGTTGGCCAGTGGAGCAAGGAGTAAAATTACAAGGCGCGTATTTTAAAGAGCAAACCCGCTGTAAGCAAGATAAATCAATGATTTCAGAGAATTTTCTGCCATTTTTCACAAAAACCACTATATTTTAACCATGAACCCTGAAAACTGGCTCATTTGGGCAAATAATTAAACCTGTCAGGGCAAAATATACATGTCATTGAGCGCTACTAACTTAGTCATTTTCCAGGTAGGTCCCGTCCCCTGCGGCGTTGATTCAAACAGCGTACTGACGGTTATTGAACCCCCTTCACATATCACGGCTATTCCGGGCAGTAACGCATTTCGACCTGGTTTATTTAGCTATTCGCATAAACCAGTGGCTGTGTATGATGTCAGGACGAAATTCAACCTGCCCACAGATCAGCGTGGAAAAATCATCATTTCGGAAATGAACCAGCAGTTTTTTGGATTTTGGGTGGATTGTATTCAGGAGATCATCGGTGCAGAGAAAGGCAAATGGCAGATTTTACCGGCAGAATGTCCTAAAGATTTATTCGAATCGTTATTTATTTTAAAAGACCAGCTCGTCTTTAAAACCAACTTTGAAGCGCTAGCCAAAGCTCAGGTAAGCACTCAGACACAGAGATTCATTGCAAAGCTGGTATCAGAAACTAACCAAAAGACATCTACCGAAGACTCTAAATATACTCACGAACTAAAGAAGACAAAGCCTGAAATCACGTCTGAGAAAAATACTCATTCCAAAACTGATGAAAGTCCAGCTTCATCCGAAATCAAGACTTCAATAGAAACCAGAAAATCATCTTCTCAGCCTGTCTTTAAAACAAACACCAAAACGTCTTTAATACCTCCTAAATCTAAAAAAGAAAATTCAACGCCTGTTACTATTCAGAAAACTGAGAATCTAAAAACAAATCAATCTGTACCTGTCTCAAATAAAAAAACTAAAATCCCGTCGCCTGGAAAAGCTGAAACTACTAGGTCCATCATTCAACAAAGAGAACAGAAAAAAATAATACAATCAGTCTCTGCTATAGCTACTACAAAACATGAAAGTAGCCCACATAAATCGACCACTACCAGTAACACGCAGCGAATTCAAAACCAAACCAAAGAAGAAGTAAATAGCAGCGGTGTGCCCGTATTAATTTTCTTATTACTAATAATAGGTTTATTTGGGGGCGGTTTATATTGGCTGCTTTTAGACGACCCCTCACCAAAAAAAAGAACTCAAGTTACAAAGAATTTTTCTAAACAAAAAATACCAGAAAAAACTCAGACTTTTACCAGTGATCCAGAACAGGAAAAAGAAAATTATGTTTCTGAATCAACAACAGAGCCTCCTGTTACATCTACAAGTGTTTTCACAGAGCCTGTATTTAACACAGCTTTAACAGATACATCTGATGATGCAACCGAAAATCCCACAGTAGGCAGCACGCAAGATTACTCTGCAAATATTCAACAAGCAGATGATACTATCGTGATCACTCTTACTGGCAACGATCCGCAACTTAACAATGAAAAAGAACCGCATGTGGATAATCAGTTATCCGAAAATGATATTCAAGAAATTGAAACTGATAAAGAAGCAATTGAAAGCAGCCCTGTATCTAAAGATACTGAAGAAGTATTAGAAATTAGTATTCAGACTAAAAAAGCTAACACATCAGAAAACAAAACATCTAAAGCAACAGAAACTATCACAGAAGTCATACATATTGTCGTCAAAGGCGATACACTATGGCATATCGCAAAACGCTATATTCACGACCCTTTCAAATACAATGAACTGGCACGATTAAGCAGAATTAAAAATCCTGACCTTATTTACCCTGGTAACAAAGTTATTATCAGAATAATAAATGGTAATAAATAAACACTGGAACAATTCACATAAACTTAAGTGAAATTGTGTTATAAATAATGCGCACGCTTATACTAAAACAATACTAATAATGTAATCTGAAGCACATAAATCAGACTACCGGAGAGAAACTCATGGAATCATCTGCTGTATTTATCATTATCTTAGTTGGATTTGCCTTTCTATCCATATTCAAAGGCATTCGTATGGTTCCACAGGGATACTCATGGACGGTAGAACGTTTTGGCAGATACACGCGCACACTTAGTCCCGGGCTACGTTTTCTTATTCCCTTTATCGATGGCGTTGGTTTCAAACAGAACATGATGGAACAAGTGCTTGACGTACATCCTCAAGAAGTTATCAGCTCAGATAACGCAATGGTTACCACCGATGCTGTCTGCTTCTACCAGATTATGGATCCTGTTAAAGCTTCTTATGAAGTTAATGACCTTGACCGGGCTTTACAAAACCTCATCATGACAAACATTCGTGCAGTCCTCGGCTCGATGGAACTTGATCAAATGCTTTCAAACAGAGACCGAATTAATAGCGACCTCCTCGGTAAAATTGATGAAGCAACAAATCCGTGGGGCGTAAAAATCACACGCGTGGAGATCAAAGACATTACTCCACCTCGAGACCTGGTCGAATCAATGGCCAACCAGATGAAAGCTGAACGTGACAAGCGAGCACAGATTTTGAATGCAGAAGGTGCAAAACAGGCTGCTATTGAAGTAGCAGAAGGCGAAAAACAAGCTCAAATATTAAAAGCAGAAGGTGAAAAAGAAGCTGCTTTCCGTACTGCTGAAGCACGTGAACGTGAAGCCGAAGCCGAAGCTAAAGCAACGCATATGGTTTCACAAGCAATTAGTAAAGGTGAACCGCAGGCACTGAATTATTTTATTGCCCAAGAGTACACTAAAGCTTTGGGAAAAATTGCCAGCAGCGATAATCAAAAACTGGTACTGATGCCTCTCGAAGCGTCAAACGTAATAGGTTCACTCGGAGGCATTAGTGAACTGTTAAAAGAAATTAAAAAATAAATCGAATCAGGACATTCAAATATGCATTGGTTAACTGAAATATCTGCATGGCACTGGGCTTCACTTGGTGTCATCTTATTAATCATGGAAATTTTAGGTGCAGCCGGTTTTTTAATCGGCACATCCATCGCTGCTTTTATGATGGCCGCCATCATCAGTTTTGCACCAGAACTAGACTGGAAGTGGCAACTCGCTATTTTCAGTAGCACGGCCATTACATTCAGTGTCATTTACCTAAAACGTTTTGCCAATTTTAATGAAAACACTGACCAGCCGAATTTAAATAATCGGGCCGCTCAGCATATTGGTAAACGTTATACCCTGAATGAAGCTATCGTTAATGGTCAGGGCAGAATTCAGGTTGGTGATACCTTTTGGAAAGTGACTTGCGATAAAGACCTCGAAGCCTCGACACAGATTGAAGTTACTGCTATCGATGGAATGACGCTGGTTGTTAAATCAGCTAATTAATAATGTATTACTGGATGATAAACATAAAATAAAAAGCCCCGAATTATCGGGGCTTTTTATTACTCATGATTATTGCTTAGATATTCTCGACATCGAAATTTACAACAGGATCAACATCCCCTTCGTAGTCGACTCCTTCAAGTCCAAAACCAAATAGTTTTAGAAATTCATCTTTATAAATCTGAAAATCCGTAAGCTCAAACAGGTTTTCATCATTTACTGCAGGAATGATTCTGAGACACTCTTTCTGTACTTCATCTCTTAATTCAAGATCATCCATGCGGTATCTACTCATATCATCCAGCTCAGGCTGCTCTTTAAATAACTGAGTACGATACAGACGGTTTAACTGTTCGATGCAGCCTTCATGAATACCAAGCTCTTTCATGACTTTAAATGAAGTAGCAATATAAATAGGCATAACCGGAATAGCAGCTGATGCCTGAGTCACAACACTCTTTAGCACAGCGACATTTGCCTGACCGTTAATATCAGCGAGTGATTGAGTAATTGCACCGGCTGCGCGATCGACATCTTCTTTAGCTTTACCTAAGGTACCATGCCAGTATATTGGCCATGTGATTTCAGTACCGATATAACCAAAGGCCACTGTTTTAACACCTTCAGCCAGAACATCAGCTTCACGTAGCGCCTTCATCCACAGTTCCCAGTCTTCACCACCCATTACTGTTACTGTATCGGCAATTTCTTGCTCATTAGCCACATCAATTTCGACATCAACCATAATGTTTTTATTAGTATCAACCGCTTTCGAACGATAGACCTCACCAATCGGCTTCAAGGTAGAACGCACTACTTCACCACTATCAGGCAATTTTCTAACCGGTGAGGCCAGTGAATAAACCACCAGATCAATTTTGCCGAGATCTTCTTTAATAGTTTCCACTACTCTCGCTTTCATTTCGTGTGAAAACGCATCACCATTAAAGCTTTTGGAATAAAGCCCAGCTGATTTAGCCGCCTTATCAAATGCAGCAGAGTTGTACCAACCAGCAGAAGCCGTTTTTTTCTCGGTTGCGGCTTTCTCGAAAAACACCCCAACGGTAGCAGCATCTGACCCAAATGCCGCTGCAATACGTGCAGACAAGCCATATCCAGTAGATGAACCAATTACGAGGACTTTTTTCGGGCCACCTGCAATCGCACCGTCTTTCTTAATCACTTCGATTTGCTGGTTTACATTGGCTTCACAGCCAGCAGGATGAGTTGTTGTGCAGATAAATCCGCGTACTTTAGGCTTAATTACCACTTTAGGCGTCCATCGTTTTTACAGAATGCGTAATGATAACTAATTTTTTATTAATAGTCACAGGATAGAGTTTGTATATAAAGAAAAGCCTAAAGCATCGGTGGCTGACTTTTACCTAAATATTTAAGTCTATGAGTTTCGTTCCTCACCCCAACCTATGTACTGCCCCGCTTTTTTCTGAAAATACACCAATGTACTGCCAATAATTAACGCCGACAATGCAAGACTGTAAACAATCATTGCTCCTGCTGGTAAATCGAAAACAGCAGCCATGATTAAACCTAAAACATAACCGACCGCACTGATTACATAACCATAAAACAATGTATTTTTAGAGATGTTTCTTATTGCCAATGCAGGTAGTATCAGTGTTGCAAACACCAGATAAACACCCACTAACTGGACAGATGCGGTTATGGTTAATGCAAACAGTAAATAAAACTGCAAAGAGTTGGCTCTTCGCGAAAAGCCAAACCACAAACCAAGGATTGCGGCATATAATATTGCCACCGGAATGATTTGGTCATAACTAACCCATAAAATCTGACCGACCAATAACTCTTTTAATTGCTCGCCGCCGTGCGGATTGGTTGCGAGTAGTAAAATACTGCCACTGGAAGCGAGAACAAAAATCGAGCCGATCAGTGCTTCCTGTATTTTTGGCCATCTCTGGTCCGTGTAGTTAAGCAATAACACACCGAGTATCGCAGCACTAATAGCCACCAGTTGCACTTGCCAGCCACCCGGTTCCCAGTCAAAACTATAAGCGACGATAAGTCCCATACCCGCAACCTGTGCGATGGCAAGATCGAGAAAAATAATACCTCGCTGAAGTACTCGTTGCCCTAATGGCACATGCGTAGCGGTCACTAATAGCCCAGAAATTAATGCCGGGGCGAGTATGCTCCATTCAACGGCCGACCAGTTCACTTAAGTGCACCGTTTAGTTTTTCAATCATCACCGTAAACATGTCAAATAAATCTTTTACTTGTTCCGTTCCACCGACTGTATGAGGCAACTCAACAACTGGTATGCTGATAATTTGTGAAAGACGCTGCGCTGCACGCGGATTTTGATACGCCGTATGCACAATCATTTTTGCGGGCTTTGCTGTTAAGCTTTGTTTTAACGAAAGCAGGTGCCCCGCCGTCGCTGGTAAACCCGGTTTGGGTTCAAGCGCTGCGGCAATTTCAATACCCAGCCAGTCAAACAAATAAACCCAGTCCCTGTGATGCACCACAATGCGACTACCTTTTAGTGCTTTAGCCTGCAGCTGCCATTGAGTGATTGCCTGCTGCCAGCGCTGACTAAAGTCAGTATAGCGCTGCTTATAATAAGCTGACCCTTGCGGGTCAATACTCATTAAACGCGCCAGTAGTTCTTTAGCAATCGTTTGTAATCGTCTTGGATCAAGGTGCACATGCGGATTACCTGAAGCATGCACATCACCCATGGTGCGATCAACTTCCACCTGTATATCAAGCCGTTGTACCATCGCAGCCGCTTCAAAATAACCAGGCTGTCCCGGCATTATGTTTTTGTTGCCAGCTTGCCTTTGCAGCATGGGTAACCAGCCCATTTCAAGCTCTGCACCACTGCACACCACCAGGTTTGCACGCCGTATTTTGGCAATCAAACTGGGACGTGCTTCAATATGATGAGGGTCCTGAAAAGCCGTTGTTGCAGCATAGCTGTTGACGCGCTCGCCGCCCAGTTCATCCGCTAACGATGCCCATTCAGGCTCACAAGCAAATACATTGATGCTTGCCATCAGCTGAGTACTGCTCACGAATATTATCAATACTGAAAAAGATTTAATTAAACTCATCACCTGTAACGCTCCTTAAAAACTGTGCGAGCCGTGAGCGCCCAGTGTGACAATGTACTGAATAAAGAAAAGTGTATCGCTGTCTTCATACGAATCATCTTTAGCAATTTGAAAACGAATCCGGCTGAATTCACTGCGAGAATAATCCAGCATCACCGTCGAACGCTCAGGCGTATGACCTTCATTATCCAAACCGGCTTCCATTAACAATACGGCATCCGAACCCTGATTGTCTGATGCCAGATGATCGTAACGATAACCAACGCGCCAGCGTGGCATGAATTGATAAATGGCTTGAAAATACCATCCTGTTTGTTTACCCAGATAGCTTGTTAACTCTTGTGATGTAATTGGATCGTTATCGACCAGCTCTACTGCGCCATCTTCTTTGCGCTCAAAATATTCTGCCTGAATTTTCAGATTAGTTTCACTAGCATTACCATTGGGAGACCATTTCCAGACAAAATCGACACCACTAAGCTGGCTCTCACCACTATAAGTTGGGACTTCGATAGCAGAGCTACCACCATGATCGTGGCTACCTGATGCACGGCCTTCTATATCTGCTTGCCAGTGAGAGAAGCCTAACTGCCAGGCGTGACTTCGGCCGACATCACCACCAAACTTGGCAAACACGGCATGTACACCATTGCCATTATTGCTTGCTCCACCAGCAGGGAAACGTTCGCCTCGGGTAGCTTCTACTCCCACTTTAAAATACAGATCGGTTGGCACTAACCAGCTAACTTGTAAGCCATCATCAATTAACTGATCACCAAACATTCCACGATATACCAGTGGTGCATCGGTGAAATCCCAGACATGGCTATGCTGGTTATTTAAATAACCAATATCTGAAAAAAAACGACCCGCTTTAGCTGTAACACCACCACCAAGGCTCAGCGTTTCAATATAAGCTTCTTCCAGCTCAATTTCAGTTGAGCCTTCATGCTCTGCAATGGCCGTAGTGAGTTTGCCAAAAAACATATCGTCTATATTGGAGCTGATACTAAGCTCATTGTGACCAAGATTAAATCCCTGTTCTCCACGAGAAGCCTCGCCTCCCAACATAAAACCAGGAAGCTCATATTCAGTTTCATTTGAATAACTACCGAAACGCCCATCCAGCGTCAGGCTGATATCTGGATTAAAACTGGTTTGCTTTGCAACAGAAACCGCAGAAGTAAAACATGCGAGCGTAATCGCCCCTAAAACCATAGAATTTGTGTTCATTGAATTGCTTACCTAAAAAAATCACGAAATAAAATAATCTGCCGAAAAATTAACGACAAACTTGTTGAGTGTGAGTTTAGATAAAACGAGGTGGTGCGCGGGCAGCGTAATAACGAACACTGTTTTTAGAAACATGTTCACATACGAGCTGAGGCTTGAGTTGTTGAAATGATGATGTAAAGACAAATGAATTCGACGAAGTGATTGCATGATCAAGTGCTTGTGCGCTTAAACAAAAATCACACACCTCAGCAGAGTCATGCTGATGATAGACATGCTCAAGACTACCCCATTGACCGAGTAGTATGATTACCGCAAATATTGATATGTAAAGTCGATTCATTGCCACTGATTATAATTCAATCGACAGGATTAATCGAACTTAATAATATCGTCTTATTTACATATGACCCAAATCTCAACAATCCACACGATACCTTTCAGAAAGAACAAGAAAAACTCACCATCCCACTTTTCAGTAGCCAGTTCTCTTTATCATCAAGTGTCGATATTGTTTGTTGAGCTTACCAGATTTTGATAAACACCCAACGCACTAAACTGTAATTAAGTTAGAGGTATTTATGAACAACAATATAAGATATTTCTAAAAGACCGCTTAGGGTCACGAGCAGCTCCAATCATTAGAAAAAAGAAGCTTTTAACAATTCCTGCGTATATTCTTTTTGCGGATCATTAAACACCTCTTCTGTCTCACCTTGCTCAACAATCGCACCATTTTTCATTACAATCATATGATGCGACATCGCTCTCACCACTTTTAAATCATGACTAATAAACAAATAAGACAACTGATATTTATTTTGTAGATTAACCAACAACTCAAGCACCCTTTTCTGCACTGACACATCCAACGCACTAGTTGGTTCGTCGAGTAAAATTAGATCCGGTTCAAGAATCAGGGCACGTGCAATGGCGATACGTTGTCGCTGTCCGCCGGAAAATTCATGCGGGTAACGAAATAAAACTTCTTCTGGTAGATCAACATCTCGTAATATATTCAATAGCTTCTGATAACGTGATGGCTCATCCATTTCTGGCTGATGTAAAATCAATCCTTCTTCGATAATTTGTTTGATGGTCATGCGAGGTGATAATGACGAAAACGGATCCTGAAAGACTACCTGACAAATTCGTCGGAAAGGCCTCATTTCTTTATTATTAAGATCTGAGGTTTTTTGATCGTTAATATGAACGGTACCGGTACAACTTTGTAGATTTAACAGACTCATACCCAGTGTTGTTTTACCTGAACCTGATTCACCTACTATTCCGAGTGTCTGACCTTTTATTAATTCGAGGTCAACATTATTGACCGCTATGAATTCATCGACCTTATGTTTGAAAAAACCACCTTTGATATCAAAAGCGACTCTGATATTTTCAGCTTTTAAAACAGAAGCATTATTATCCGCCTTATCACTAATCATTTTCTCTAGCTGACTTGATAATAACTTCTGGGTGTATTCATGCCTCGGAGATTCAAACAAATTTTTGGTATGATTTGTTTCAACAATCTTACCTTCACACATAACACAAACCCGGTCTGCAAAATGCTTTACCAGATTCAGGTCATGAGTGATCATCAGAATCGACATATTGAATTCTTTTTGCAGACTGGTAAGTAATTCTATAATTTGAGCCTGGATCGTAACATCCAACGCTGTGGTTGGCTCATCTGCAATTAATAATTTTGGTTTGCAAGCTAACGCAATCGCGATCATGACACGCTGGCGTTGCCCGCCAGATAATTGATGCGGATAATCTTTAACCCGTAATTCCGGTTCTTTGATTCCTACTTTGTCGAGTAATTCTAGCGAACGTGTCAATGCCTGTTCTTTAGTCAGGTCTTGATGTAATAACAGAGTTTCAGCAATTTGATCGCCTACCGTGAATACAGGATTCAGTGATGTCATCGGTTCCTGAAATATCATGGCGATATCTTTACCACGAAGTGATTGCAGTTCTGATGTCGGTAACTTCAGTACATCAAGCTCTTGAAATTGAACAGACCCTTTGTATTTTACAATTTTTTCTTCATGCAAGCGCATTAAGGACATGGCCGTTACCGATTTACCAGAGCCTGACTCACCAACAATAGCCAGTGTTTCACCTTCTTTAATATCAAAACTAATATTATTAACAGCATTAATAGAATAGTCGGTTGAAACAAAATCAACACTCAATTCTTTTACAGAGATCAGATTATCATTCATCATGATCCCTTCCTGGTATCCAGTGCTTCACGAATCGCTTCACCAATGAAGATCAATAACATTAACGTACCAACCAGAACCAGGAAAGTACTGAGTGATAACCACCAGGCTGATATATTTTCTTTACCTTGTGATAATAACTCACCAAGACTAGGTGTTGATGGCGGTACGCCTAGACCTAAAAAATCCAGACTGGTCAGTGCCAGTATCGAACCACTGATTCTGAATGGTAAAAATGTAATGACTGGCGTCAAACTATTTGGCAACAAATGACGAATCATTATTTGCACATCGGATAAACCTAATGCTTTAGCCGCTTTTATATATTCGAGGTTACGTCCTTTTAAGAACTCAGCCCGCACGTAATCAGATAAGCCCATCCAGCCAAATAATGACAAAAGGATAATCAGAATTAAAACGCCCGGCTGAAAAATTGATGAGAAGATAATCAATAAGTAAAGTTCCGGCATTGAACCCCACACTTCAATAAATCGTTGCGAATACAGATCAATGCGACCACCAAAGTAACCCTGTATTGCACCAGCCATGATTCCTATCACGATACCGATTACGGTTAAGGCAAATGCAAATAATACTGACAACCTAAATCCATATATTAAACGAGCCAGTACATCACGCCCTCTATCATCTGTACCTAGATAATTTTGGAATGATGGTGCAGCAGGATTTGGGTGTTCGGATTCATAATTAATAGTGTTGTAGTTATGTGGATTCAGAGTACCAAGCAACCAACCGTGTTCTGAAATTTTTTCACGCAGATAACTATCCTGATAATCAGCTTCGGTTTCAAAATCACCACCAAAACTTGTTTCTGGATAGCTCACTAATACTGGAAAAAACAAATCTCCCTTATAACTAACGACCAACGGTTTATCATTGCTTAAGACTTCAGCAAATAAACTCAGAACAAATAAAACAGTAAATATGACTAGACTATAATAACCACGTTTGTTGGCTTTGAAACGTTTCCAGGATCGCTGCCTAGGTGACAGGTGAAGTAATTCATTGCCATTTGAAGTCATATTATCATCCGGCATTATTATCCACCGCCTCAAACTGAATTCGTGGATCGATCAGTACATAACTGATATCGGCCAATAATTTGGCAACAAGTCCTAACAAAGTAAATAAATACAAGGTCCCTAAGACAACAGGATAATCTCTTTTCAATACAGACTCATAGGAAAGCAGACCCAAGCCATCCAGTGAAAAAATAGTTTCTATTAATAAACTACCAGTAAAAAACGCACCGATAAATGCTGCAGGAAAACCTGTAATCAAAGGAATCATTGCATTACGAAAGACGTGTTTATATAAGACTTTATTTTCTGACAAGCCTTTTGCTCTTGCCGTCTGAACATATTGCTTACGAATTTCTTCCAGAAAACTGTTCTTTGTTAACATTGTCATTACAGCAAAACTACCGATAACTGAGGCTATGATAGGTAGCACCATATGCCAGAGGTAATCCAGAATTTTCATCGGCCAACTTAAATCAGACCAGTCATCAGAAACCAGACCGCGTAATGGAAAAATATCAAAAAAACTACCGCCACCAAATAACACCAGCAATGCAATACCCAATACAAAACCCGGAATAGCGTAGCCGATCAAAATAAAGGTACTGGTAGCCACATCAAAGCTACTGCCATCACGAACCGCTTTTGCAATGCCTAATGGTATACAAGTTAAATAGACGATGAAAAATGACCATACACCAAGACTGATTGAAACCGGCAGTTTGGATATAACCAAATCCATTACAGATTTACTGTGAAAGTAACTATCGCCCAGATCGAAGGTGAAATAGTTGCCCATCATGGTAAAGAAACGTTCGTAGGTGGGCTTATCAAAACCATACAGTTTATTTAATTCTGCCAGCTGCTCTTCATCAAGTCCTGTGGCGCCACGATATAAACCTGCCGTACCACTACTGGCTTCATGAGCACCATTTTTACCTTGCAGCTGACTGACCAGTTGTTCTACCGGACCACCAGGCACAAACTGAGTGATAATAAATGTCACTAGCATGACCCCTATCAGGGTCGGTATCATTAACAATAATCGTTTTAGAATATAGGCAAACATTTTTCAGTCTTTTATATTTTTAAAAATTTTTATTTTAGCCACCAGCTTTTCATCATCCAGTTATCAGGATCATAATAAAGCGGTGTTTTTTCAGGTATTCCAAATTTAGTCCAGTACGCGACCCGGTGAACATTAATGTACCAGTTCGGAACCATGTATTCACCAGATAGCAGTACTCTGTCTAATGCTCTGGTTGCTATCACCAAATCTTTACGCGTATCTGATGAAACTATTTTTTCTATTAATGCATCGACGACCGGATCTTTTATTCCCGGTAGATTTCTTGAACCACTTTTATCAGCGGCACTTGAATGAAACATACTGAACAATTCATTACCTGGTGACTGTGATGCAGGAAAACTTGAGACAACCATATCAAAATCATATTTATCAACCCGACGTTGATAGAGAGATGCATCAACAGTTCGATAACTAACTTGTATGCCTAACTTTTTAAGATTACGTGCAAATGGAGCAATGATTCGTTCAAAGCCTTTTTGAATGAGTAACACTTCAAAACTGAATACCTGACCTTTTTGATTGATTAACTCGCCATTTTTAACAGACCAGCCTGCTTGTTTCAAAAGTTTGCTGGCTTGTCTTAAATTATTTCTTAATGACGATGGTCTTTTAGTAGTCGGGGCATGCCATTCCTGAGTAAACAGTTCTGCAGGCAGTTGCTTACGGTATTTGTTTAACAATGCCAGTTCATCGCCTTCCGGCAACCCTGTTGCCGCCAGCTCACTGTTACTAAAGAAACTTTCGCAACGTGTATATTGATCATAAAAAAGATGTTTATTTGACCATTCAAAATCCATTGCTAAGGTAATGGCACGACGAATGTTTTTATCTTTAAATAACTCCCGGCGGGTATTAAGAATAAAGCCCTGCATACCGGCATTATTTTTCTGCTTCAGAATCTGCTTTTTAATTTCTTTTGAGTCATACTTCGGGCCATTATGATCTCTTGCCCAGCGTTTTGAGTGATTTTCAAAAAAGAAATCGAACTCCCCTGCTTTAAACGCTTCCAGTGCAACTGTCTGGTCTTTGTAATATTTAATTACTATTTTGTCGTAGTTATACATTCCCTTTCTAACTGGTAAATCTTTTGCCCAGTAGTCCGGATTACGCTTATAGGTAATGTTTTTTCCCAGATCATAAGATTCAACAACATATGGACCAGAACTGATTGGTTTAGCTTCAGTTAATTTATCAAATGAAGTTTTACCTACCCATTTTTTTGAAAAAACTGGCAGATCACCAATAATCAGATGTAATTCCGGGTTTACTTTTTTGAAGTCAAATCGAATTCTATATTTATCAAGCACTCGTACTTTTTTAATATCGGCATAATAAAAACGGTATTGCGGATGAGCCTTATCACCAAGCACCAGATCGACGGAATATTTAACATCATTCGCAGTGACGACTGAGCCATCTGTAAAACGGGCTTTTTTATTAATATGATAGGTAACTGATAATTTATCTTTGGCTAATTTAATATCATCAGCCAGTAAGCCATATACACTGAATGGCTCATCCAGACTTTTTTCTGTCAATGTTTCAAATACCAGCTGCCCTAAACCACCAACTGAGATGCCCTTTAATATAAATGGATTCAATGAATCAAAAGTACCAAAGCCATATAACGTTAGTTTGCCACCTTTTTTAGCATCAGGATTTACATAATCAAAGTGTTTAAAATCGTTTTGATATTTAGGGGTGTAACCCATTGCCATAGATGAGCCTGCAGCTGACTGACTAATATGGGTGACGCTGAGAAAAACAAACAGGATTATCTTGATTAAATTTCGCACAATTTTTCCGTTTTATTATTTTGATTTTGCCATTTTTGTTTTGATACTTACATTTGTAACAATGATTTAACGCTTTATTTGGCAACTCTTTCAGTTCAAGGTTCCCTTGTCTTATCCTATCACGGTAGAATATGGACATCATTAAAATAGTTGGGGATCGGCTAATGGGTTTTTTAAGTGGGAAGCGAGCATTAATTCTGGGAGTTGCTAGTAAGAAATCTATTGCCTGGGGCATCGCTGAGGCTATGCACCGAGAAGGTGCTGAGCTTGCCTTCACCTATCAAAATGAACGCATGAAGGATCGTGTCGAAAAATATGCCGGTGAATTAGGCTCAGATATTGTTATCCCTTGTAATGTTGCTGACGATAACGAAATTGAAGCCGTTTTTGAGCATTTAGATGATTATTGGGATCATCTGGATATCATGATCCACTCGATTGCTTATGCCCCCAAAGAACTACTGGAAGGCGACTATCTCGATAACCTGTCTAGAGATGGCTTTAATCTGGCACATGATATCAGTTCTTACAGCTTAGCCGCATTGGCTAGAGCTGGACGCCACATGATGCAGGATCGTGAAGATGCCTGCATTCTGACCTTAAGCTACCTAGGTGCCGTACGTACCTTCAGTGGATATAATGTGATGGGTCTGGCAAAAGCCTCACTAGAAGCTAATGTACGCTATCTGGCTGACAACCTGGGTCCCGATGGTATTCGTGTTAATGCCATCTCAGCAGGCCCTATTAGTACACTGGCTGCCTCTGGTATTGGTAACTTCAAGAAAATTCTTGAACACGCCGAGCAAAACGCACCTTTACGACGCAATGTAACAATTGAAGATGTCGGCAATTCCGCAGCATTTTTAACCTCACCATTAGCCCGAGGCATCACTGGCGAGATTCTTTATGTTGATAGCGGGTTTAATATTGTTGGCCTAAAAGATCATGGGTAAAGATCACGGTTAACACGCTCACATATCCACACTAAAAAAGGGAAGCAATGCTTCCCTTTTTTAGTTCTATCAATATTCCCTGATCAACATTACTTGACCAATATATCTTTCTCACCTTGTAGTTTGGCGATGACTACTGCCGCACAGGAATCACTGAATACATTGACCGATGTACGACACATATCAAGTATTCTGTCGACAGCTATAATTAAACCAACAGCTTCCATCGGTAAACCAATTGCTGCCAGAATAATGGTTATTGCTACCAGACTTGCTGAAGGAATTCCGGCAACACCGATCGATGTTAACAAGGCAACTAGCACGATGGTAAATTGTTGCGCAAAAGATAAATCCAGCCCGTAAGCTTGTGCAATGAAGATTGCAGCTACACATTCATACAGCGCTGTTCCATCCATATTAACCGTAGCGCCCAGAGGTAAAACAAAACTACTGGTTTTATTGGACACACCGGCATTTTTTTCTACACAGTCCATGGTTACCGGCAATGTCGCTGATGAAGAAGCCGTTGAAAATGCAGTCAACAATGCAGGTGACATCGCTCGAAAATGACGAAAGGGATTGGGTATGCCTGCTATATACTTTAGAACCAGTGGTAACGTAATTACGATATGTATAATTAATGCAAGCAGTACAGAAAAAGCAAACATCCCAAGCGTACTAATTAAATTAAAAAACTTTTCAGGCTCACCTGCAGGATCAATATCCGAAATAACTTTTGCAACCAGACCAAACACACCCAGCGGCGCAAAACGCATAACCAGATCAGTGATTTTCATCATGGTTTCAAAAATACCATTCCAGAAATGTTTCTGGGTCAGAGCATGATCTTTTGAAATAGTCGTCATGAAATAACCGAATAACAAACTAAAGAAAATCAGCCCTAGCATCTGACCATCAGCAGCAGCCGCTACTATATTCGTTGGTATCATACGCAGAAAGACATCGACCACATCACCGGCTCCCCGACCTTCTACTTTATCTGCAAAACTACTGACATCTACTTGCAGACCAATTTTATCTTTAACCGGCTCACCATCGACAATGCCCGGTTCGATAAAATTAACAACGGTTAAGCCAACAATGATAGCGAGTAGACTACTGGCCAGATAAAAGATCAGTGTTTTGCCGCCCAGACGACCAATATCAGGCCCATTACCTATACCGGCCACACCAACAATTATTGAAGAGAATACAAGAGGAACGATTAACATTTTCAGAGCCTGTAGAAACAAAGCTCCGATAAAGGCGAACATTTGATTAAACGTTACACCAAAAATTGCAGCATCCCTGCCCGCGATATAGCCAGCGATAACCGCCAACAATAAGGAGAGTAATATTTTCCAATGTGTTTCTAATCCTTTATACCAGTTCCACACTGTTTATTACCCCTTATTTTATTTATGAATTTTTATTTCTCATCTACTTTAGTAGGAATATAAATTTCAGCCTGTGACTTAATTTTAGCGACAACGGCTGAGAATTCCCGGTTAGCAATCTGATCCTGCAGCTTTTTAGATGCTGCTTTCGCAACCTTATCATTATCACCAGCAAGATTAGTTACATTGTGAACAACGACAATTGCCGCATTACCATTACTCATTGCTACTTGTTTAAAGCTAATAGCATTAGCTTCTGGTTTAGTCAGTTTAAATGCAGCCTGTATTATTTTTCGATCTGCATCTTTGTTATCTCGTTTCACCAGATTTAGCTTTTTAGTGTTATTTTTAAAATCAGCCGAAACATTTTTCCAGCTCTGATCAGATGCATCCTGATTCATACGAGCAATTAATGCAGCAGCCTTTTCTGAAGCAAGTTCTCTCGCTTTTATATTTTTCAACTCTGCTGAGATTGCAGATTTTACTTCATCAAAGCTCTTAGTCGTAGAAGGCTTATGTTCATTAACCCGGATAACAACCACATGCTTATTCGAAATTTCAACAGCATCACTATTTAGATTTTCTTTAATAATGCTTTCCTGGAATGCCGTATTTCTAACTTTCTCATTAGATGCAATACCAGTTCCAGACGAACGAGTAAATAATGTGGTTTTTTGAATCTTGAGTTTTAGTTGTTCAGCAACAAGATCCAGGCTCTCAGGATTCTCATAAGCCAGGTTAGCCAACACTTCTGCACGTTCGTAAAATAAATTCTGTACACCTGATTCTTTTAACTCTTTCTCAATTGATGCTTTTTTCATTGCAAGAGAATCAACCTTAGGAGTCTGTACACTATCCAGTTTAATAATGTGATACCCAAACTCTGAACGAACCACATCACTTATCTGACCTTTCTTCAATGCAAATAATGAATCTTCAAAAGGTTTGACCATCATGCCTTTACTGACAAGACCCAGATCACCACCATTAACAGCGGAGCCTTCATCATCAGAATATTTTTTTGCCAGCGCAGCAAAATCTGAGTCCGTATTTAATTCAGCTTTTACCGAATTTATTTTATCCAGTGCTTTTTTCTGATCATCAGCAGAAGCATCTGATGGCAGATTTACTAAAATATGACTCGCTTTTCTTTGTTCGTTTGATTGAGTATCAGCAACATAAGCTTCATAACTCTGCTTAATATCTGCTTCACTAACAGGTATTTCACTTTCTAACTGTTCAGCTTTAAGCTCAATGTATTGCACACTAACCTGTTCGGGGTTCATGAAACGAAATGACTTTTCCTGATAATACTGACTGGCTTCTTCATCTGAAACTGCAGACTGCTTTAAAAAATCTGCTACTTTAAATTCTACAAAACTGATATTTCTATGCTGGTTGGTCAACTCCCATTCCTGCTTAACTTCAGTATCAGTACTGATAGCGCTGGCCATTATTGTATTTTGAATATGTGATGTTGCCAGCTCCTGACGATAGATAGCTTCAAAACCAGCGAGACTCATACCCTGACTGTTGATAACTCTTTCGTATAAGTCCTGAGAGAACTGTCCGTCTTCTTTAAAGGCCTCAATTGAGCGGATGGCTTCAGCCAGAGATGTATCAGCAACAGTAAAACCATTTTCATTAGCGTACTGATTCATGACTTCTGTTGTAATCAGCTGATTCACAACCTGCTTTTTCAAAATCTGATCATATGCATCATTATTTGGCATATTTTTACCAAACATTTGCTGAAGTCGTGCCCGTTGTTGGGAGAGTGCACGATCATACTGGGGAGTTGTTATTTCCACGTCATTGACTTTTGCAACAATTTTACTGCCACCAACATCCAGATACGACTGAATACCCCATAGTGCAAATGGCACACTGATTAGCGCAACAATTAACCAGCCAAGCCAACCCTGAATACGATCATTAATAGACTGCAACATCTTAAAAACATGTCCTTACATTATTTATAACAACATTCAAATATTTGAATGTTGACATTTAAATTTGAAATCTGAAAAACGACAGATATCTACATATATTATATTTTTACTACAAATTTGAATCATGCAACTCAGATTATAAATTTCATCTTCTGAAATGAAGTTGCACTGAAGGTAGCAGCGTCAAATCATACTATAGGTCACTGATTTGCCGCAAAGAAAATTACTAAGAAAGAGAAGAAAAACTACAGGAAATTCCGATGGCGGAGCGGACGGGACTCGAACCCGCGACCCCCGGCGTGACAGGCCGGTATTCTAACCAGCTGAACTACCGCTCCGCAGGGAAATTTCTTCTAGATATTGATTCAGGATAATGGCGGAGCGGACGGGACTCGAACCCGCGACCCCCGGCGTGACAGGCCGGTATTCTAACCAGCTGAACTACCGCTCCGAGTTGGTGGGTGGTGAGGGAGTCGAACCCCCGACATTCGCCTTGTAAGGGCGACGCTCTACCAGCTGAGCTAACCACCCTACCTGAGACAGCGCGCTAGTTTACAGCATCCTTAAGGGCTTTGCCAGGCTTAAATGCTGGTACTTTAGCCGCTTTAATTTGGATCTCTGCACCTGTTTGTGGGTTACGACCAGTACGTGCTGCACGCTCACGAACAAGGAAAGTACCAAAGCCAACGATTGTTACTTGGTCGCCATTTTTTAATGCATTTGAAACAGCCCCAATAAATGCATCCACTGCTTTGCCGGCAGCTGCTTTTGATAAATCTGCAGTTTCAGCAACTGATTCAACTAATTCTGTTTTATTCATTCGATAGCCTTTTGATGTTTTTATAAATATATAATTAAATAATTACACGCTGCTTCAAAATACAGCGAGTAAAAAAATACGCAACGTGGAAAACCCGATAGCGACAACTGATCTGTTATTTCCCAACATCAGTCGCCGCAAATTTATACCAGTGAAAGCCCGCTCGGTCAATGATTAATGGTGCGAAACATTGCCACTTTTTTTATTTTCCGGCTTAGATTTACGACGAACGGCTGATGAGCCTTCTTCACTATTAGCGCCCTCTAATGGAGTCGGCTGATATTGTAACGCGACATCCAATGCTTGCTCGATCCATTGTACAGGTTGCACATCTAGCTTTTCCAGAATATTTTTTGGAATTTCTGCCAGATCTTTCCTGTTTTCTTCCGGAATCAAAACAGTTTTAATTCCACCACGATGAGCTGCTAATAATTTCTCTTTCAGCCCACCAATTGGTAAAACTTCACCTCGTAATGTGATCTCACCAGTCATAGCAACATCAGCACGTACAGGAATGCCTGTAAGAGAAGATGTTAATGCTACGGACATAGCAACACCAGCACTTGGTCCATCTTTAGGTGTAGCGCCCTCAGGAACATGAATATGAATATCCTTCTTTTCATGAAAACCGTCTTTAAGACCAAGCGTAGCAGCTCGACTTCGAACTACTGACATTGCTGCCTGAATCGATTCCTGCATGACGTCCCCAAGCTGTCCTGTATAAGACAACTTGCCTTTACCTGGCATAACAACAGACTCAATGCTTAATAATTCACCACCAACTTCAGTCCACGCTAAACCAGTCACTTGACCGATCTGATCATTTTCTTCAGCCAGACCAAAACGGAAACGTTTTACACCCAGATATTTTTCAATATTTTTTGGGGTAACACTGATCTTTTTATTACTAGGTTTTAATAAAACATCTTTAACGACTTTACGACAAATTTTTGCTACTTCACGTTCAAGATTTCGAACACCAGCTTCTCTTGTGTAGTAACGCACGATATCCAGTAAAGCACCATCAGAAATACTTATTTCACTTTCCTTTAAACCATTGTCTTTGATTTGTTTTATAACCAGATAATTTCTGGCGATATTAACTTTTTCATCTTCGGTGTAACCAGCCAGACGAATAACTTCCATACGATCAAGTAATGGTCCTGGAATATTCATACTGTTTGAAGTTGCAATAAACATAACGTCAGATAAATCAAAATCAACTTCTAAATAATGATCACCAAATGTGTGATTTTGCTCTGGGTCTAAAACCTCTAATAAAGCAGAAGCAGGATCCCCTCTAAAATCATTTGCCATTTTGTCAATTTCATCAAGTAAAAAGAGTGGATTACGCGTCCCAACTTTACTTAGATTTTGAATGACTTTACCTGGCATTGAACCTATGTAGGTTCTACGATGACCACGAATTTCAGCTTCATCACGAACACCACCTAAGGCCATACGAGTAAATTTTCTGTTGGTAGCATTTGCAATAGAACGACCCAGAGAAGTTTTACCAACACCTGGAGGCCCTACCAGACAAAGTATTGGTCCTTTGAGTTTTTTAACACGTTGCTGTACTGCAAGGTATTCAAGAATACGTTCTTTGACTTTTTCCAGACCAAAATGATCTGCATCCAGCACTTCTTGAGCTTTGCTTAAATCATTGCTGATTTTGCTGCGCTTCTTCCACGGACAACCTGTCAGCCAGTCAATGTAATTTCTAACCACTGTCGCTTCAGCCGACATGGGAGACATCATTTTTAATTTATTTAATTCTGTCTCTGCTTTCTTTTTAGCTTCCTTACTCATGCCCGCTTTTTCAATGCGCTGCTCTAGTTCTTCAGTTTCATTAGGCACATCATCCATATCACCAAGTTCTTTCTGAATCGCCTTCATTTGTTCGTTCAGATAGTACTCACGCTGACTTTTTTCCATCTGCGTTTTGACACGACCACGAATACGTTTTTCTATTTGTAATAAATCAATTTCAGCATCTATTAAACTCATCAAGTATTCGAGACGTTCAGCGACATCTGCGATTTCAAGAATCTTTTGTTTTTCATCCAGCTTGAGTGACATATGCGCTGCAATTGTGTCAGACAGTCTTGCAGGAGAGTCAATTCCAGCCAGTGATGTTAATATTTCTGGCGGAACTTTTTTATTCAGTTTCACATACTGATCAAAAACACCGAGTATAGAACGCGTTAAAACTTCAAGTTCACGCTCATTAGTGTCTTCATCAGTTTCTAATAAATCATATTCAGCAGTAAAAAATTCTTCAGTTTCCTGAATATTTTTAACTTCTGCGCGTTGTGAACCTTCAACCAGAACTTTTATTGTTCCGTCAGGTAATTTCAGTAATTGTAAAACCGTTGATAAGGTACCAATCTGGTGTAAGTCATCTAAACCTGGCTCATCTACTTCAGCACTTTTTTGTGCAACCAGCAGGATTTGCTTATTAGAAGACATGGCAGAATCAAGTGCCTTAATGGATTTATCACGACCTACAAAGAGGGGAATAACCATGTGCGGATAAACAACTACATCGCGTAAAGGAAGCAATGGAATAGGCTGATGATCTTCTAATTGTATTTCTGTGTTTTCTGGGCTCGTCACGTTACATACCTCTTTTCGGCGCTCGGACATCAGCTAGCATTTAACTGTTACATTCAATCTGGGGGTGCGAACAGTTTTTTCAACCCCCCCCCGCTGGACGTTTTGTTATTTATTGAGTTATAAAAAAACCGCGTACAAGACGCGGTTTTTATTAACTATCGGAGGAAGCACGTTTAAAGTCGTCACCTTCTAGCACCAGGTACGGGTCTGTCCCTTCCTGAATAACCGATTCGTCGACAACCACTTTTTTCACGTTGTCCATCGAAGGCAATTCATACATGGTTTCAAGCAAAGCTGTTTCAAGGATAGTTCGTAAACCCCTTGCACCTGTTTTTCGATCCATTGCTTTTGTCGCAATCGCATGCAAAGCATCTTCACGAATTTCCAGTTCAGACTCTTCCATTTCAAACAATTTTGTATATTGTTTAACCAGTGCATTTTTAGGCTGCGTTAAAATGGTGATCAGCGCGTCTTCATCCAGTTCATTTAACGTCGCAACCACTGGTAAACGACCAACAAATTCTGGAATCAAACCAAAGCGAATTAAATCATCAGCTTCCATATCCTGTAAAATATCACTGGCTTTCTTTTCAGTGTCTTTACTGCGTACTTCTGCAGAGAAGCCAATACCACCCTTCTCTGTACGATCACGAATAACTTTATCAAGCCCTGCAAACGCTCCACCACAGATAAACAGGATGTTAGCTGTATCCACTTGTAAGAACTCTTGCTGAGGATGCTTACGTCCGCCCTGAGGAGGAACTGAAGCCACAGTACCTTCAATTAATTTCAATAAAGCCTGCTGAACACCCTCGCCGGAGACATCACGAGTAATGGATGGATTGTCTGATTTACGAGAGATTTTATCGATTTCATCGATATAGACAATGCCAGTTTGTGCTTTATCGACATCATAATCACATTTCTGCAGTAGTTTCTGGATGATATTTTCAACATCTTCACCCACGTAACCTGCTTCAGTTAGTGTTGTTGCATCTGCAATCGTAAAAGGAACATTTAATGTACGCGCCAGTGTTTCAGCCAATAACGTCTTACCAGAACCCGTTGGGCCGATAAGCAAGATATTACTCTTAGCTAATTCAACTTCATCACGCTTTTGCTTAACTTCCAGACGCTTATAATGATTATAAACAGCCACAGACAGGACCTTTTTTGCCTGCTCCTGACCGATTACATAATCATCAAGTAACTCTTTGATTTCTCTAGGTTTTGGTAACTTATCAACCGCTTCAGTTGACTGCTCTTGCAGCTCTTCCTGAATAATATCATTACACAGCTCTACGCATTCATCACAAACGAACACAGAAGGACCTGCAATTAGCTTTTTAACCTCATTCTGGCTTTTACCGCAAAATGAGCAATATAGTAATTTACCTGAGTCCTGGCTATCGTCTTTTGTATCGTCACTCATCTGTATTACCTCAAACCCCTCTTTAACTTCAACCTTGAAGGCTTACTGCGCCTGATACAAGATACAAAACGCAGGGCTATATCCCTATTCTAGTCAATTTTTTAATTAATGTTATAAAGGACAACCCTATAATAACCAGTTGTCAAAATAAACGCCTTATTGGACAAACGTCACAAATTAGACGCTAACAAGTTTTGACGTTTTTGTTACTAACGTCAATAGCATAATTGCAATAGAAGTGAAAAAAATTGAATAAAAAAGGCTGCAGAGATAATCCTGCAGTCTTTTAAGAAATAAACCCGAAAATTAGCTTCTTGATTCCAGTACAGTATCGATTAAACCATACTCCGCAGCAGCTTCTGAAGACATGAAATTATCACGGTCTGTATCTCGAGCAATCGTCTCCATATCCTGACCAGTATGCTTAGACAGAATACCATTCAGTTTCTCACGCATATTCAGAATTTCACGTGCATGGATATCAATATCAGTCGCCTGACCCTGAAACCCACCTAATGGCTGGTGAATCATCACTCTCGAGTTAGGTAAAGCAAAGCGTTTACCTTCAGCACCACCCGCTAACAACAAAGACCCCATGCTGGCCGCCTGACCAATACATAAGGTACTTACATCAGGCTTGATGAACTGCATGGTGTCATAAATAGCCATACCAGCTGTCACCACACCACCCGGAGAGTTGATATAAATCGAAATATCTTTATCAGGGTTTTCTGATTCCAGAAACAATAATTGAGCCACAACCAGATTGGCCATGTGGTCTTCTATTCCACCAACGATAAAAATGACTCGTTCTTTTAATAGGCGTGAATAGATATCGTACGAACGCTCACCACGAGCCGTTTGTTCAATAACCATTGGTACCAGTTGAGATTGTGCGTCCATCGCACCCTTATCCCCGAAATCAAAGCTCATTAAATTCCCCTAATATTATGAAGGCAGTCCCGGCTTCATCACCTCATCGAAGGACTTTTTCGTTTCGTTTACGGTGGCTTGTTCTGTTACCCAGTTAACCACCATGTCTTCCAGAACTAAGGCCTCGATGCTAGCCATCGCCTGTTTGTTCTGATTATAGTAGTTAATATACTGTTCTGGCTCATCATAAGCAGCAGCAGCTGTTTTAATTTTTTCCTGAACAACATCTTTATCGAGTTTGATGTCGTTTTCTTCAATTACTTTACTGATTAACAGGCCTAACTTAACGCGACGTGTTGCATCTGATTCAAATGTATCACGCGGCATGTTTTCAACATTCTGTTGACCTTGTTGCTGCATTTGCTGCTGCATGTGAGAGATTTCTTCATCAATCAATGCTTTAGGTACAAGCACTTCATTCGCCTCAACAATAGCATCCATCACACGTGCTTTAAACATACCATCTACGTTGTTTTGTAACTCACGCTCCATGTTATTACGGATGTCAGATTTTAGTTTTTCAACATCACCATCTTCCACACCTAGTGACTTAGCCATTTCAGCATCCAGTTCAGGAATAGCAGGCTCAGCAACTTGCTTAACTTTAATTTCAAAACGTGCATCTTTACCAGCCAGATCAGCCGCCTGATAATCATCAGGGAATGTAACGGTCAACTCACCGTCTTCATCAGCCTTTTTACCAACTAACTGCTCTTCAAAACCTGGGATCATGCTCTTAGAACCGATCACAACAGGTACATCATTAGCAGAACCGCCTTCAAACGCTTCATCACCAATATAGCCAGCGAAGTCTACAGTGATCTGATCACCGTCCTGAGAAGCACGATCAACAGGATTCCATCCAGTACGCTGCTTACATAGTGTTTCGATCATTTTATCGATGTCTGCATCTTCAACAGCAGCCACATCTTTTTCAATGGTTAGTTTATCTACTGGAGCTAAAGTAACTTCAGGATAAACTTCCAGCGTCGCTACATATTCAAAAGGCTGACCTTCTTCAAGCTTCACATCTGAGATAGCAGGCATGCCAGCTGGACGTAATTTTTCCTGAACGATCGCTTCGCGGTATGAGCTTTCAATCATATCGCTCATGACTTCTGATTTAGCCTCACCAAGGTACTTCTGGCGAACCACTTTCATTGGCACTTTACCTGGACGGAAACCATCCATTTTGACTTTAGTTGCCATTGATTTTAATTTGGATTCTACTTTCTGATCGATCTGATCAGCAGGAACTGAAACTGTAACTTTACGTTCGAGACCTTCGCCTGTTTCAACTGAAACTTGCATGGTGCACCTCTTCAATATGTCTTGATGGTTTTAAATTAAGAAAATAAATGGTGCGAGTGGAGAGACTCGAACTCTCACGGGTTGCCCCACTAGAACCTAAATCTAGCGCGTATACCAATTTCGCCACACTCGCAAAAACTTATCATAACAAAAAGCCCGCATGGCGCGGGCTTTAATGTCTTTAGTAGATATTACCTGATCATTCAGATTTATCTACCCTGCGTGAAGTCAGGCCGACCATATTACTTCACACATCTATATGGGGTGAACGATGGGGCTCGAACCCACGACAACCGGAATCACAATCCGGGGCTCTACCAACTGAGCTACGCTCACCATAATTTT
>Ga0316206_1001150_pt1 | contig 25870 bp, 19 predicted proteins | sample 6monthpyrite_MG_FD_204942 | JGI IMG/M metagenome (GOLD analysis project Ga0316206, IMG submission 204942) | Microbial mat bacterial communities from mineral coupon in-situ incubated in ocean water Damariscotta River, Maine, United States -... | ecosystem: Environmental > Aquatic > Marine >... | reverse complement strand
ACAATATCAACTGCCCTACTTGCCAAAGAGGGAAATGTAGTTAACTTCCCTCCGTATACATGCATTACTGCATTTTGTCCAAGATGATGCAGGTCCAGCTTATATTCTCGAGACATCTCTGTGGGATTTTTGCGACTTTTGATAATGGGTCTTGTTCCTATATAAACTTTTTTAATATCTTTTTGTGCTAGTTTTGACTTGAGATAACGATTACTTTCTCTGAGCAAATATTCAACATCCTCGTTCTTTACTCTTATGTCATCCACTTTTATCTCTTCGCTTCGCTCGGTAGTACCAATAATAGTCGTTTTTGTTTTGGGGATAATAAAAAAAATGCGTTTGCTACTAGTCTCTAAGATAAGCGGTTCAGGCACAAGCACTCTATCTATGACAAGATGAATACCGCTGAGTTTTTCAATGCTATAAGACGAAGGCAAATGAAACTTCGCGTTTACCTCATCAACCCATGCCCCTGTCGCATTTATAAACAGGTTCGTCTCAAACAACCCTTCACCTGTTTCTATCTTGATGGTTTCATTATCTATAAAAAGTGTTTTTATCTCTGTTTTTTCCAGTATCTCCGCTCCTGCATCTTTTGCCTCTTTGGCTACTGTATTTGTGAGTGCAAAATCATCTGTTTTTGCGTCAAAATATCTAAAAACTACCTTTAAATTATCTTTTTTTATGGACTCAAAATCTTTGAGAAAATCTTCTTTAGAAATTTCTTTGAGCTTTTTTCCATGTTGTGCAAAAAGGGTGTAAATCCATAGTCCAAAACGTATCATCCACACAGGACGTTTTGAATCTTTATATATCGGGAGGTAAAAAGGATGAGATTTAACCAGATTTGGATAGCTGTCTAAAAGATATTTTTGATCTTGTAAGGCCTCTCTTACAAGAGAAAATTCGAAGTGTTCGAGATAACGAAGTCCGCCATGTATAAGTCCGGATGAATGAGAGGATGCACCTGCTGCAATAGAGCTTTTTTCTATTACCAGCACTTTTTTTCCTAAAATTGACAAGGCTTTGGCGATTGCCACTCCATTTATACCTGCACCAAGAATAACAACATCATACCGGACATACATCAGAACTTCCTTGTAATCAATCAATCAATATATGTGGATTATCTTCAATTTTTGATTGTAACTTTTCATACTCTATTTTTGGCAGGTTTTGGATGTTGTCCTTATCGATGATTTTAATACCGATTATACTATTATCTTTTCGCAAATACTTTAGTGTCAGTTTTCCAACGCCGTAAACCTCTTGTTTAATTATTTCATCATGTTCATTATAAGTTATACTTTCACCATGCAACTTGCCATCATCATAAATTTTACTTGTTTTGACACTATTATTTGCCTTGGGAATGAAATATTTTTTTTCCACTCCATGCCTCTTATCTTTTACAAAATGTTCTAATTTTGATAAAACACCTTTTGGAGTAAAGAATTTCACTTCTTTGACTTCATCTTCTACATGTATTAGTTCCCTAATGTAGCCATTTTTATCGTCATAATAATTCTTTGTAATAAACATACTACCCTCAAAATAAGTTTCAAACTTTAAATTTTTACTCGGATAATTACCTTTTTTATATTTCTCTTTCATTTTTGTCCTTATCTTGGAAAAGTTATTATAAAACTCGTTCCATCATTTTCGTTCTCTATGCATATGGTACCATCAAAATACTCTGTTATCATTTTTTTGCTCATATAAAGTCCTATACCCGTTCCTATACTTTCATGTTTAGTTGTAAAGTAAGGATCGAAAATTTTATTTATTATTGATTCGGGGACTCCGCCTGCATTATCATTGATTTTGATTATAACTTCCTTCTTCTTTTGAACAAGGGTTATAAATACGCTAGGCATCGTTATAGCCTTTTCTACAAGTGCATCTCTGGCATTATTTAGTATATTTATAACTATTTGCAAAAGTTCTCTTTTGAATCCGTTAAACTCATAATTATGTTCATTCTCTTCAACAATTTGAATTCTAATTTTGTTGTTTTCATATTCTTTTTGTACTATATTTATTGCTTCACTCAAAACATCTTTTACATAAAAATCAGTTTTAATTTTTTCATCACTGGATATATGTCTAAAATCATCAATTGTTTGGCTAAGGTGCTTGGTATAATCTTTTATTTTACCCGAAGTGTCTAAAAATATTTTTGTATCCAACGCCTTTAAATCTTCAAGCTCTATGTCAAATTCTACACCATTAAGTACATTATTAATTGCTGATATTGGCTGCCTCCATTGATGTGCAATATTACCAATCATCTCCCCCATGGCTGAGAGTCTGTTTTGAGACTCTATAATTCTAGCTTGCCTTTCCTGATCGGTAATATCTCTATGAAAACCGGTAATCCTTTTAGGTCCATCTATCCCATTGAAAAACACATCTCCAACATCTTCTATGATAAGTTTCTCTCCATATTTTGTTATAAGCGGGTAACGTATTCTAAAGTGAACGTATTCAGGAGTGTCAGGATATGTTTCGAGTAAATCTTGCATAGCATTATGATGTATAGACCTATCATTATCCGGTATCAGTGAGAGATATTTTAAAAATGTTATTTTTTCATCCTCTTTAAATCCAAGTCTTCGTTTCCAATCACTACTCAGATAAAAATTTTGATTTTCTAGGTCATAATCCCAAAAACCATCTCTGGATGAATTTATTGCAAACTCAAAACGACTACTCTGTGTTTGAAGTAAATATTTTTGCTTATCTATACTGTTTTTTAAAGTTTCTTCTGCGAGAACTGTAGCTGTTATATCAAATCTAATGGCTTTATATCCAACAATAACCGAATTATGTATCATAGGGATTATAGATGTATCATGCCAAACAGATGTCTTGTCTTTTCTCACATTCTTAAAAACTGCCTGAAAAACCTCTCCACTTTGTACTGTTTCCCAAAGTTTTTCATAAAATAGGGGTGATTGCTTCGGATCTCTTAAAATACTGTGGGGTTTTCCTATTAACTCCTCTTTCGCGTATCCCGTAACCTCGCAAAACTTACTATTTACATATGTAATAACACCACGCAAATCAGACTCGGAGACGATTACATTTCTATCAAATATATCAGCATCTTCTCTTAAATGTTTTTGAGTTTCTTTAAGCTTATTTCGCATGTAACTCTCATCTATATTGTGCAGCCACACGACTATAATCAATATGGCTTGAATAATGAAAGAGATACCATCAAAGGTAAAAAAGAACATATTAAAAGCAAGAAGAAAAATAACTAAAAAATGTGTTAGTCTTATTCTCTTATAATTGTCGATTAAATTTTTTTTTAAATTCATTGATAAAACCTTAAAAAAATTCTATCTCATTTTCTTCAGCTTCTATATTATTTAAAAAATTGAGCACCGTATAAATATCATGGATTAAAGAAGCATTATAAAATTTTGGATTATCAGCCGGCTTATTCCATGTATTTTGCCTGAAATTTTCAAAAGTGACCTGTAATGACTCTAGATAAGTAGCAGTTTGACTTGTGTCCTTGAGAAACTTATCGCTAAGTGTTGGCATTGTCTTACTAAGCAGATTCAAAGGGATAGCAACTTCAGAAAATTCATGATAAGCATTAAGAATAGATGCATACTTTTTATATACAGCAGCTAGCTTTTCTATATAAGTATCAAGAAGTTTTTCATTATTAAACACAATTGTTATGTAGTTATCTAACTCTGCAGAGAGGTCAGCCAGCTCATCCTTATCTTCAATTAGAAGTGAACTGTAGTAATTTTCATTTTTTGGTTCTATTTTTTCATCAAGTAGTGGTTTTTTTAGCTCGTTTTCATTCCTCAGCGATGCTAACTGTTTCTGTTTTTGCGCAAGAATCCTATTTTTTCTAATCATATAATTTAATAAACTTTTTATTCTTGTTTGGTAGTCGGCAACAAGTTTTGCATTGTTAATATTTGTACATGCCTTCAAAAGTATATCAATTAGAAATTGTTTTTCTAAAGGTTTATTTAAAAAACCATCTATCCCTAAATTAATCAAGCTGCTAAGAAGTTTCGACTCATTGTGTGCAGATAAGACTATAATCACTGGAAGTTTATCCGTATATTCTTGTATATTTTCTATCAACTCGGTTCCGCTCATGATAGGCATATTAATATCTGTTATCACAATATCAATTTCTTCTTTTTTAAATATTTCAAAGGCTTCTTTACCATCGGCAGCTACATAAGTATTTTTAAAAAGTTTCACTAAAATATTTTGCATACCCTCTCTTAATATTTGCTCATCTTCTGCATACAACACATTTAAAGTGCTAGCTTGTTCTTTTAAGTCTTTTCCATTCATATAATAAATCCAAATTGTTTTTTTATCTCGAATTATGCAGTAGATATTTCTAAAAATCATCTATTGCATAATTCGGGCTTATTGTCTGTAATATTTTCTAAAATTCTAACATTCTTAACTTAACTTTTATACTTAACTTTTGAGTCATGTAAAAAGAGATAATAAGCATCTATTAACCTTATAGTCGATAGAATTCGGTTAATAAGAATATTTCAGAACAAAACCTCAGATAAGCCCGAAAAAAAGGGAGTTTTAAAAAGCTACATGGCATTAATTGACCTACAAAACATTTCAAAACACTATTCCGCACAAAAAATACTCACAGAGATTAACTTTCATGTTGATGAGGGCGAACGCATCGTTATTATAGGTAAAAACGGCAGCGGAAAATCTACTCTTATGAAAATCGTAAATGGTACACTTGACACTGATGGCGGCGTGAGAATCACACAAAATGATTTAGAGATTAAGATGCTAGATCAGCGACCCAATTTTAAAGATGGAGCTACAGTCCGCCAAGCAGTTGAGGCTGGTCTTGATGAGCTAAACAAAGCAAAGCTAAGATACGAAGAACTTTCTTTAGCTTTGTCCGGTGATTTTGAAAATAAAAAAAACATAGATGAGCATGAAAGACTGTCTCGTTATATTGAACACCATAATGCTTGGAATTTAGACGATAAGATAGAGAGAATCATTCAGCATTTTGATCTTAAGCAGTATGAGAACAAGCCCATCACTCTTTTAAGCGGAGGGGAACAAAGGCGCGTTGCCCTAGCCTCTTTGCTTCTTCAAAAACCCGATATCCTACTTCTTGATGAACCTACCAATCACCTTGATGTTTACATGGTTGAGTTTTTAGAAGAGCTGATATTAAAAGAAAAATTCACCCTTGTTTTCATCTCTCATGACAGATATTTCATAGACAGAATTGCTACAAAGTCCATAGAAGTTGAAGACTGTGCACTCAGAGAATACAGCGGCGGTTACAGCGACTATCTAAGCCAAAAAGAGGAGTGGATTAGAACCTTGCAAAAGCAACATGACAATTTACTCGGTGTTTTAAAGCGGGAAAATGAGTGGTATGCGAGAGGTGTTCGTGCAAGACTAAAACGAAACGAGGGTCGTAAAGAGAGGCTCATGTCCATTCGAGAGGATGCTAAACACAACCCTGCAAAGATACGACAGATGTCTGTTGAACTTCAAAGAGAAGCGAAACATTTCAACCGTGACAAAAGTGTAAACAAACAAAAAATGCTTTTTGAAGTTGAAGACTTGTCCATCACTCTGGGCAGTAAAGAACTCTTAAAAGATTTCAACACCCGCATTCTTCAAAAAGATGTTATTGCCATAGTCGGACCAAATGGCAGCGGTAAATCTACCTTGCTTAAAGTACTTCTAGGACGCATGGCGCCAACAAGCGGAAAAATAAAGCAAGGTGATTTTAAGATAGGCTACTTTGACCAACACAGAGAGATGTTAGATGATAATAAAAACCTCATAGAAACTTTTTGTCCAAACGGTGGCGATAGAGTCAATGTTCGCGGAAGTGACTTACATGTATACGGTTACTTAAAGAACTTCCTTTTTCCAAGAGAATTTTTAGAGAAAAAAGTGGGTGTACTCAGTGGCGGTGAAAAAAACCGTATAGCACTCGCCCTGCTCTTTACAAAAGATGTTGATATCCTGATTTTGGATGAACCTACAAATGATTTAGACATTCCAACCATCAATATTCTAGAAGAACAGCTTACAAATTTTCCCGGTGCCGTTATCATAGTGAGCCATGACAGATACTTTGTAGACAAAATAGCTAAAAAACTTTTTATTTTTAAAACAGATAAATGCATAGAAGAGTCTTATCAACAATATTCTGAGTACTTGGAACTTGAAAAAGAGTTAAAAGAGCTTGATGAGATGGAGTCAACTGCCCAAATAAATAAGCCAAAAGTAGTACAAAAAGAGAAAGAAAAAAGTTTAAAGCTTACTTTTAAAGAAAAAATAGCACTTGAAAAACTGCCTATAGAGGTGGAAGAGTTGGAAGTTCAGATAGAAAAAATGAACATCTGCCTTACCAATCCAAAGTGCTACGAAGATATCGGTATCTCAAAACTTGCAAAAGAGTTGGCTGATTTAGAAGCTCTTTATGAGCAAAAAGTTGAAGAGCTTTTAGAGCTTCAGGAAAAAGAGGAACAAATTAACACTTAAGAGACTATCTCATGTAAACAATGATGTTAAATTTCTAACCATTATATTCATCAGTTTCTAAAGAAAAACCACACTCAACAATAGACAGTAGTAATGGTATAAGCACACATGCCATTCTTTACTGACATGTGAACGCAGACACCTCCTCCTCTTTAACTTCTCGTGTTGATATTATGCTCTTTTATTTTTTTAATCATGTCAGATAAAAATGCAATCTTTTTCTCTTCATCTGCAATAGAACTCGCTGCATGCATATTAAATTCAGGCATCTTTTTATCCAAATAACTTGTATTAAATTTCCCCTTTATAAAATCAGCATCTCTTACAATCTCTCTATGAAGAGGAATATTTGTTGTGATTCCCTCTATATAGAACTCATCCAAAGCTCTTTTTGCTTTTTTAACGGCACCTTCCCAATCAAGTGCCCAAACTATAAGTTTTCCAACCATTGAATCATAATTTGCCGGTAATGTATAACCCGCATATGCACTTGAATCTAGTCGTACACCCGGTCCACCTGGAGTTAAGTATTTTATAATAGTACCTGTAGATGGCATAAAGTTATTTTGAGGGTCTTCAGCATTGATTCTAAACTCAATCGCATAACCACGAAATTTAATCTCTTCTTGCAAAAACTTCAGTTTATCACCCTCTGCGATTTCTATCATCCTCTGAATAATATCAATCCCTGATATTGTCTCAGTCACCGGATGCTCAACTTGAACCCTTGTGTTCATCTCTATGAAATAGATATTATCAGCCTCATCAACCAAAAATTCAACTGTTCCAACACTTTCATATCCAAGTTTAAACATCGCTTTTGTTGAAACTCTATACAACTCTTTTCTTACATCATTATTTAAGAGAGGAGATGGAGCTATCTCTATAACTTTTTGGTGACGACGTTGAATTGAGCAGTCTCTCTCACCCAAATGAAGAACATTTCCATACTTATCTGCAATGACTTGGACCTCAATATGTCTCGGGTTTTCAACATATTTTTCAATGAAGACTTCACCTTTACCAAAATATTTCACAGCTTCATTCGTTGCTGAATCAAACATCTCTGCAAAATCTTTAGCCTGTTTTACAATCCTCATACCACGGCCTCCACCGCCAAACGCAGCTTTAATGATGATTGGAAATCCTATCTCTTTGGCAATTCTCTCACCCTCTTTTTTGTCTAAAATAGGTGTATCAGTTCCTTCAAGTACAGGTACACCTATTTTTTTCATAGCAACCTTTGAAGCCATCTTATCGCCAAAGAGCTCTATATGTTCAGGTTTTGGCCCTATGAAAATCAAGTCATTTAGTTCGCAAGCTCTTGCAAATTCTGCACTCTCGGATAAAAAACCATACCCAGGATGAATAGCATCACAACCGGCTTTTTTTGCTAGGGTTATGATTCTTTTAAAATCCAAATAAGCCTGAATAGGATTTCCCATAATAGGATAACATTCATCGGCCTTGCGGACCCAAACACCTTCAACATCTACTTCAGAAAAAACAACCACACTCTTTATCTCTAATTCTTTACAGGCTCTAATTATTCTTAGAGCAATCTCACCTCTGTTGGCAATCAAAATTTTCGTTATTTTATTTTGCATCATTTTATCCTTTTAATTATTTTACTAGTGGTATTTTAGAGTAATTTAAAAAATTATTCTTCACTATTTTTGTCAATATAGTTATCTGTTTTTGTTCTTTTTATTTACTATTTTTGCTAAAATACTTTTATGAAAAAAGAAACTCTGCAAAAAAAAGTAAAAATTGCCAACGATATAATGTTTTATATCTACACCCATATCGACACAAATATAGATGTAAATGAGTTGGCAGATGACCTAAAAATCAGTAAATTTTATATGCATAAAATTTTTAAAGAAATTTTTGGAAAAAATATATATGCAAATATTAAATCAATTAGACTTCAAAAAGCATCAAATCTCCTTCTTACAAATAAATATTCCAGTATCACAGAAGTTGCGAATCAATGCGGATATAGTTCTCAAACATCTTTTATCCGCGTATTTAAAGAGCGTTTTAACATGACACCAAAAGAGTGGCGTAAAGGTGGTTATAAACTTTATTCCAACAAAATTTTAGAACAATCTACGAAGGCAAAACAATCAACTGCAAATTTTGATCACATAGAACCTAGTATTGTTAAAATGCCTATATTTGAAAGTTACTATATTAGACATCACGGTTATAATGCAGATATCAAGCAAACTTGGCAGAAACTTCAAACATGGATTTTTACCAATAATCTTAAAAATTGTAAGCAAATAGCATTATTTCATGACAATCCAACCATAACACCACTCAATGAATGTCAATATGTTGCCTGTGCAGTAACAGAGGAAAAAGTAACTGATAATCAAAGATTGCCAAAGTTTAAAATTTCAGATGGAGTTTATGCAAAGTTTGATGTAGACGGAGAAAAAGGAGACTTTCTAAAATTTATTCACTGGGTATACCATGAATGGCTACCAAAAAGCGAGTACGAAACTACAACAAAACCATCATATGCTATTTATAATAAAAATAATTACCTCTCAGATGATAATAAATTTGAAATAAGTTTTTATCTATCAATTAAATTTTAGGTATATATATTCAAATAATAATGTAAAATCTCACAGATAAGGAATTTCTATATAATAGGTAGTTATAAATAGTATGTAAATTATAAAATACACATTCCTATTATTACAAAAAATGATTTTTTAGCCGATTATATAATAAAGAAAATTTAGTATTATAAGTAGAAAAAATTAAAATTAAAGACTCATAATATGATAAATGCTATCAATATAGTTACAAATAATGTTGCAAGAGAACTTCTACGTATTGCAGCACAAAATTCAACGTCTATCTCTCAACTTTACATTAAAATCAACTCCATTACTACTTTTGTTAAAGATAATAATTCAGATTTCCTTGAAATATTTAATGAGGATTTTAATAAATATACAGATGAAATATCCATGAGAAATGATACTGTTGAGTTTGAGCAAGAATATTATATAGAAATAAAGTCTCAACCAGAATCATATCCATTCAAGAATATGATTAGCGAAATAGAATTTGATGAAAAGGCTACACTTGCATATTTAGTCATTAAAAAAGGTTCGAAGTTAGAGTATTATAATGAACTTTATAATGATTTTTTAAGTTATATTACTGAGCAAAAGCTAAGATCAAATATCTTAGTCTACTTATTTGATGTAGATTACACAAAAAGTATTAAGCAGTTTGTAGATGTAATAGAAAAAATTAAAAATCTCACATTTAATGAAGATAAAAAAATTTTAATTTCAAAAGGTTTAAACGAAATAAAATCAGTCAATGCTGAAATTTCAATGAATATAGAAGATAATTATAATATAGGTGTTGAAGATAATGAAGGGAAAGTGGATTATTCAAATAGAGGGTTTTTGCTAGGTTGTGCAGAAGGTGAACAATTATTTGAATTTAGCAAACCAAAACAAGGAAAACATGGCAGAAATTGCAAGGGAAAAATAATTGAGATTGAAACTGTAAATTTAGACACAAAACCAATATTTACAGTTGAAGATAATATTGAAATTCAGGATAGTTTTGAAAATATAAAATATTTATCTTGTAGAAATGGTTATCTTGTTAAGAAAGGAAATACATATGATGTATTAAACTGTATTAATTTAGATGAGATATCTTTTAAAACAACGGGAACAATCAATACTGATTTAAACTCTGAAATATCTATCAATGTAGTAAAAAACAACCCTTTAGAAGATGCTATAGAAAAAGGTATGAATGTAAAAGTTCAAAATCTTTCAATTGATGGAAGCATAGGTCCTAATACCAAAATTGAAACACGGAATATATCAATAACCGGTCAGTCTCACAGTGATTCTTTTATTCAATGTATTAACGCTGATATAGGGCTGCATAAGGGTAAAATTGTGGGACGCAGAGTGGAGGTCAAAACACTTGAGGGTGGTGAAATTATCGCAGATATTGCAATTATTCAAAATGCAATGGGCGGAAAAATAACAGCAAAAACAATTGAGATTAAAATGCTTGGTTCACATGTCACAATGGAAGCATCAGAGTATATTCAAGTAGAGAGTATCCGTGGCGAGGAAAATAAATTTATTTTTGATTCTTTTGTTGGCAGCGGTTTAGATAGAGACAAAGAAGATGATGAAGCTTGTTTAAAGAAAAGCGAAAATGAATTGAAGTCCCTCATAAAAACATATAAAGAAGCTAGCGTAAAAGTAAAAAATAGCTTAGAAATCTGTGAAAAAATTAAAGCTGCGATTATTAAAACTAAAAATCAAGGAGTTGAAATCTCATCAACCCTTATTCAAAAGTTTAAGCTTTGCAAGGTTATGCAGGTCCATTACAAAAAATTAAAAGAGGATATTGTATATAAAAAAAGTCAGTATGAAAAGCTAGAGAAAAAACTCTTTAGCAATGGTTCGGATATCTTTGATGCAAAAATTGTACTAAACGAGTCACTTAAGGGATACAACCATATTTTATATAAGCTAAATGATACTCAAACAGAGATAGAACTTCATACGAATGAAAGCATGAATAAAAAAATATTTAAACTCATAGAAGATGAGGATGGTGTCGTAAAAATTATGAATTGTTGATGTTTTACTGACGCCATTAGTAGCTTTAATAAATAGATAAGTTATGTTATGTTTCTTTATTTGTGATTTTAGCAAAGAGAATATGACAGTTTAATTGCATTCCATAAGAACTCTTCATCCAAGAGTTCTTCTTATGGTTCTAGCAATTTTGATTATAAAATATTATTTTTTTGCATCTTTTAACGTATCTGCTATTAAAAATGCAAGTTCAAGTGCCTGATCAGCATTTAAACGGGGATCACAATGTGTGTGATATCGAGAAGATAAATCTTCTTCAGTAACTACAAATGAGCCACCTATACATTCAGTGACATTTTTACCCGTCATCTCTAGATGAACTCCTCCACCAAATGTTCCCTCAGCTTTATGAACTTGAAAAAACTGCTTCATCTCTCTTAAAACGGCATCAACTGGACGAGTTTTATAGTTGTTGGATGATTTTATAGTATTGCCGTGCATTGGGTCACAACTCCATACAACTTTCATACCCTCTTTTTCAATAGCGCGGATAAGCTTAGGCATGCCCTCACCCACTTTATCAGCACCCATTCTAACAATTATATTCAAGCGACCGGCTTCATTTTCTGGATTTAGCGTATGTACAAGTTTTACCAAATCATCTGGATCCATTGATGGACCGGCTTTAACACCTATCGGATTCTTAATACCGCGCATATATTCAACATGAGCATCATTAAGACCGCGAGTTCTGTCTCCTATCCAAAGCATATGTGCAGATGTATCGTACCATTCGCCGGTTAAAGAGTCTTTTCTAGTAAATGCTTCTTCATAAGGAAGTAAAAGTGCCTCATGTGAAGTATAGAAATCTGTTTCTCTTAGTGTTCTATATGTTTTAGATGTGATTCCACATGCTTCCATAAATTTTAAAGACTTGTCAATCTCTTCGGCTAAATCTTCAAATTTCTGGCTGATTTCACCTTTATGGGCAAAATCCAATGTCCATTTATGAACTTGGTGTAAATCTGCCAAACCGCCGGATGCAAATGCTCGAAGTAAATTTAATGTAGCAGATGACTGGTTGTATGCTTTTATCATTCTTTGTGGATCAGGAGTACGAGATTCTTTAGTAAAATCTGCACCATTGATAATGTCTCCACGGTAAGAATCAAAAGTGACACCGTTGATTGTTTCTGTATCAGATGAACGGGGTTTTGCAAACTGACCACCTAAACGACCGACTTTTACAACAGGAAGTCCCCCGGCATAAGTCATAACAACCGACATTTGTAAAATTGCTTTAAACGTATCTCTGATGTTTACCGCATCAAATTCACTAAAACTCTCAGCACAATCTCCGCCTTGAAGTAAAAAAGCTTTACCATCTGCAACATTTGCTAGTTCATCTTTTAAAGAGCGGGCTTCACCTGCAAAAACAAGAGGTGGATAGTTTTTCAGCTCTGCTAAAACTTTGTTTAATTCATCTTTGTTTGGATAAGTTGGCTGTTGTAAAATTGATTTTTCTCTCCAACTAGATGGACTCCAAATACTCATAATAGAACCTTTATTAAATATATTTTTTGGGATTTTACCTTAAAATAGCTAAAATAGCTCTAACAATATAAAAAATATACGTAGAACCCTTGTAATTCATTTGTAACAATTCTAATGTTCACTATCATAAAAGATTTATTTATGCTTAAGATTGTATAATATCGAATTATTTTGTGGGGAAATCTCTGTATGAAAAAAGAAGATTTAAAATCTATAGCAAAAAAAATGTATGATAATTTAATTGAGCAAATTGACTTGCAGCAAGAAGATGCAAGTAAAGAGCAACTTATTAATTATTTAAAAGATGCAATACATGTAATATCAGAAATAAATAATAATAATGTAGATTCAACAGAACATACAAAATTGCTATTTAATAATGTGTACAAAGAAATTGCCAATGATGGTTTAAAATCTTACGAAAACACAAACAATAAATTTGAAGAATTATCACAAAAACATGAGCAGGCTATTCATGAATGTTTTAACCAACACATTGACATGAGCTGTTTCACAGAAAAATTCAATGATATTCAAAACCATATGGTCGATGAAGTAAAAAAAGCAAATTCTCTTATTTCTTCACTAAAAAAACAAGTAAAAGCCTTGGAAGAGACATCTTATTTAGATTCACTAACAAAAATTTTCAATAGAAGAGCATTAGACTCCTACCTTGAGACAATTTTCTCAAAAGATAAAATAAAGTATGAATTACATTTATTAATCATTGATTTAGATGATTTTAAAAAAATAAATGACAGTTATGGGCATGTTGCCGGTGATAAAATTTTAATTTTTATAGCAAATATACTGAATAAAACATTAAGAGATGGGGATAAAATTTTCAGATATGGTGGAGAAGAGTTTGTAATAATATTAAACCGTGTGGATAATTCTTATTGTAAAAATATAGCTTCTAGATTGTTAAAACTTGTAAGTGAAAATAAACTAATCTATAAAGGTGAAAATATCCAGGTGACTATGAGCATCGGAACTGCTAGATTAGAGCCCGATGATACGCCTGATAGTTTATTAACAAGAGCGGATAATGCTTTGTATAAAGCAAAAGTAAATGGAAAAAATCAAATGCGATCGGATGTGGAAGATGGAAATTAATTATTTTGACTTAGTATTGGCAATTATAATCTTATTTTTAGGATTAAAAGGGATTATAAATGGTTTTTTTAAGGAACTGTTTGGTCTGATTGGAATCATTGGCGGTATTTTTGTAGCATCAAGAGTCGGGGACCATGTAGGGCAGTACCTAAGCGATATGGTATTTAAGTTTGAAAATAGTGCAGCTATAAGTTTTACCGGCTTTTTGGTTACCCTTGCTGTATTTTGGTTCTTTATGATTATTCTTGGATTTACATTTAAAAAATTGAGTTCTATGAGTGGACTTGGTCCTGTTGATAAACTTTTAGGTTTTATTTTTGGGGCAAGCAAATTCTTTTTAATAGCCGCGGTAATTGCACATGCTGCCTATAGTATCAAGGCCGTAAAAGCTACTATTGATTCAAATATGCAAAAGAACAGTATTTTATTCCCTATTTTAGTTGAGACAGGCAGTTATATCATGAAATTAGATCCTGTTACTATTGCAGAAGACATGAATGTCACTGCAAACAATAGCACTAACAACATAGAAAAGAAGATGGAGACAACAATCAATAATTCATCTCAAGATATGATTAAAGATGTAAAAGAACAGCTTAAGAGCAGCATGCCAGAAGCTACCAAGGTTATTGAATGAATGTGACGACTAATTTTAACGATAGAACTGTTGAATATGAACAGCTTTTAAATGATTTTAAAGTATTACTGAAAAAAAATGCTCTTAAATTTACCATCCAAAGAGAAGTTATCTTGGAAACTCTATATAGTTCGGATGAGCATTTAACACCAGAATCACTCCATCATCTTATACAAGAAAAATTTCCAGAATTAAAAACGGGAATAGCTACAATATACAGGACTCTTTCGCTTTTGGAAGAATCACACATGGTTACATCTTTATCCTTTGGCACACAAGGAAAAAAGTATGAACTCGGTGCAAAAAATCATCATGATCATATGATATGTACAGAGTGCGGTGAGATAACCGAATTTGTTGATGAGCAAATCGAAGCTATACAACATAATGTTGCAAAAGAGTTAGGATTTAAAATGTCTGATCATTCTATGCAAATTTATGGTACTTGTAAAAGTTGCCAAATAAAACAACTACAATAAAAAGGAAAATCTATTGATTTTTGAAAACAAATTTATACAACAAAGAATTGAAAAAGCACAACTGCTAAAGGCTGAGGGGATTAATCCCTATGCCAATGATTCTAAAAGAAATACAAGTATTGAAAAATATTTAAATGTAAATTCCGATGTGGCAAATAAAGAAAACAAGAGAGATGAACACCGTCATTATATTCTAAGTGGTCGTATAAAACTGCTAAGAATAATGGGTAAAGCAAGCTTTTTACAAATTGAAGATGAAAGTGGAGTAGTTCAAGTTTATCTTGCCAGAGACCATCTTCCTGAAGGTTTTTACAATAATATTTTTAAAAAATATATAGAAGTCGGTGATATTATCGAAGTAAGTGGTTATCCATTTGTAACTGGACAAGGTGAGCTTTCACTCCATGCTTCGGAGTTTAAACTTCTAACAAAAGCAATAGCACCTTTACCTGAAAAATTTCACGGTATTACAGATAAAGAGACCAGATATAGAAAAAGATATTTAGACCTTATCATGAATGCTCAGGTGCGTAAAACATTTAAGACTCGCTCACAAGTCATCTCATTGACTAGGCGATTTTTCGAAGATAAGGGCTTTTTAGAAGTTGAAACTCCTATGATGCACCCAATAGCAGGTGGCGCTAATGCTAAACCCTTTGTTACTCACCATAATGCTCTTAGCATTGACAGATTTCTTAGAATTGCCCCTGAACTTTACTTAAAAAGACTTATAGTAGGTGGATTTGAGGCTGTATTTGAGATAAATAGAAACTTTAGAAATGAAGGGATGGATGCTACCCATAATCCTGAATTTACATCTATAGAATTTTATTGGGCTTATAAAACCTATAAAGACTTAATCAAGATTACTAAAGAGTATTTCGAGTATCTTTTCGAACATTTAAATCTACCTACACTACTCCCTTATGGTGAGATGGAAATTAACTTTGACAATTTCAGTGAAATACCATTGATAGAATCATTAAGCGCTATCGGTGGGGTTCCCGCAGAAATAGTGAATGACAAAGAGAAAATTCTATCCTATTTAAATACTAAAAACATTACCGTAAAACCGGGCATGAATTTAGGTCAACTTCAAGGTGAACTTTTTGATAAGTTTGTTGAAGAAAAACTCATAGATCCTACTTTCATTACTGAGTATCCTGTAGATATTTCTCCTCTAGCAAGAAGAAGTGATGAAAATCCGAATATTACTGAAAGATTTGAGCTTTTCATTGCAGGTAGGGAAATCGCAAATGCTTTTAGTGAGCTCAATGATCCAGTTGATCAATTGTCTCGTTTTGAAGCTCAAATGTCTGCAAAAGATAGCGGAGATGATGAAGCACATGAGATGGACGAAGATTTCGTAGAAGCACTAAGCTACGGAATGGCACCAACTGCAGGACAAGGAATAGGAATAGATAGGCTTGTTATGCTTTTAACAAATGAGCATAGCATTAGAGATGTACTTTTATTTCCAGCTATGAAACCAATACACAATGAAGAATTCAATCAAGAAGAAAAATAGTAAAATAGGCATTATTTAATATAAATAATGCCTATTTTTTAGACAATTTTTAGCTAAAACTATTCTCATTTTATTATAATCTTCATCATTAGATTAAGATTGCATATGTTTAAGGTATTTCATGAATTTTCAAACGATAGAGCATTCTCTCAATAAGCATTACACCTCGATTAACAAGATTATCCTAGCACGACAAGATCCTATTACCGGTTTACTTCCGGCTAGCACGTCTATAAGTGCACATGGTGACTATACGGACGCATGGGTAAGAGACAATGTTTACAGCATACTGAGTGTTTGGGGTTTGGCTCTTTCATATCGTAAATATAATCCTGAGCATCATCGCACCTATCTCTTAAGTCAAAGTGTCGTGAAACTGATGCGTGGTCTTTTAAATGCTATGATGCGTCAGGCTAGTCATGTAGAAAAGTTTAAAAACTCGCTAAATCCAATAGATGCACTGCATGCAAAATATGGAACAAACACAGGTATGCCGGTTGTGGGTGATGGAGAATGGGGACATTTACAACTTGATGCAACATCACTTTATCTTTTAATGGTTGCTCAAATGACTGCTTCGGGATTGCGACTTATTTACACGATGGATGAAGTAAATTTTATTCAAAATCTTATCCACTATATCAGCCGTACTTATTGCACTCCTGATTTTGGTATTTGGGAACGCGGGAATAAAATAAATCATGGAACACCTGAGATAAATGCAAGTTCTGTAGGAATGGCAAAAGCAGCTTTAGAAGCTATGGATGGTTTTAATCTTTTTGGAAATGTCTCCACCCAAGAAGCTGTCATCCATGTTGTACCAAGCGACATTGCAAGATCAAGATTTACACTTCAGGGACTATTACCAAGAGAGTCAAACTCAAAAGAAACGGATGCAGCGCTCTTAAGTGTGATAGGTTATCCCGCATATGCTGTTGAAGATAAGGTTCTTTTAGAACGAACACGCAAGAAAATAATCAAAAAACTAGCAGGCAGCTATGGTTGCAAAAGATTTTTACTCGATGGGCACCAAACTGCTATAGAAGATGATTCAAGACTCCACTATGAACCTCAAGAACTAAGAGCATTTGAGCATATAGAATCAGAATGGCCACTCTTTTTTACTTATCTGCTTCTTGATGCTCTCCTGAGGGAAGACAAAGATGCTATAAAATTGTGGCAAGATAAACTAGAACGTATTTTTGTAGAGCAAGATGGTGAAAAGTTATTGCCCGAACTATATATAGTTCCCAATGAGCTTATTGAGGATGAAAAAAAAGATCCTGGCTCTCAAACGCGTCTACCTAATGAAAATATACCGCTAGTTTGGGCACAGAGCCTTTATATGCTTAGCGATATGATACAAGACGGAATCTTACGCCCAAGCGATATAGACCCCCTGCACCGCCATGAGCGTATCGGCCATCAACGAAGTACCCAAATTTTAATTCCTATCTTGGCTGAGAGTGAAACCGTCAAACAAAATCTGCTTGATTTAGGATTTCATAGTGAGACACTGAGCAATGTAAGCCCTATTAAAGTCCTACATGCACATGAACTCTCAAAAATACATACCGTAATAGGTAAGAATGAAAAGCTATCTTTAACCGGTAGACCGATGCTGGTTACTCGTACTATTACATCATCAAGACTTCATATGTTATCCGGCCAGGAGATGATTTTTCTACCCTATTATTTTAATCCTAAAGGATTTTATTTTAGTTACGACAATAAACTGCTTGTAAATCAGTTTAGATCTTCTTTGAAATTTCTATCTGATCATTGGGATCTTCCAGGTCAGCCAATTATGCCATTTCTGGTTCGTGAGGATATGATTTTAGGTCAGGATAAAGATGTAGTTTTCAAACTCCTACATGATTTTCAAACAGGTGCTTGTGATGATATCTTGGTTCGTATCGGAGCATTAAGACAACTGCTAAACACTGCGGCAGTTGAGCGCATAGACAACATTCATAACCTTAGATTAAATGAGCTGCAAATCAGGAACCATACACTTTGTAACAATCTTGAAAAAAACGGAGTGATGACATATTTATCTGTTAGTCAATTACAAGAGATTGATGAAAAAGATGATACTGGTCTGATTTACTTACTCGCTGAAGACCAAAGCCGTTTAGCTCAGGCACATGTACTTTCTATTTTATGGAATCGTCATGGCGGAGATTTTGAGATTGAAATTGATGCAAAGATGCAAAAACTCTCAGAGTTAGCTGAACAGTCTTATGAAAATGCAATGATTTGTCATGATTGGGCGGCTGTACGCTTTCTTGCTGAGATAACTGCAAAATTTGATGAGCGACTTGAAGATGCTCTGCTTGACATTGTAATCATGCAAAAACGTTTAGCGGTAGGACGCGCTTATAGTGAAAAGGCTACTTTTTCACAACCACTAGAGAGTATTGCGATTGTAGCAACTATTTCAGAATTTTGTGGACATAACTCTGCTGAGAATGTTCTAACTCAGGAGATTATACTTCACTTAGGTCATCTTATAAGAAGCGAACCAGAACTTTTCACAAATATATTAACTTTACGTACCTGGTATTTTGTACAACTTTTAGTTGGTCATATAAGCAGAGAGCTTAAGATACCCATGAGTGATGCGTATGAGCATTTACTGGGACTGGCACCTCATGATATTTATGACAGACTCAAAAATACTTTAGAGTCCTTTAGCGGTGAAGTTCAACATATGCAAAATCAAGAGAATTTATCTATGGTAGGCTTACACAACATAGAAAAGCTGGATGTACCTACAAATGAAACCGAAAATGCTGATGTAGAGGATTGGGCCATATGGCGCCGTGATGCTGGAATGATGACAAGATTATCTCCAAATTTCTACAAAGACATCTGGTATCTTCTACAACAATGCGAAGGCTTGGTTATAGGGGATAAATATAATGTTAAAAATCGCATTGGCAAAGAAGCTACACTTGCTGTCACCGCAGGTGAACGTAATTTTGCACTTAAAATTGATTCCTTATTACACACCATAGAAGCAGCTGATTATAGACAATTAAATATTGAGGCTTTAGAGTGTTTGACACGTTTATTTCACAACAATCCAGAGATTAGTATAAAAAATGATTTGATTCTGGATGTACTAATAGGACATGCCGTCAGGATAGCTTGGAGCAAAAACCATAGCTTAGATAATTATAATGAAGAACGTGGTTATGCCTGGGAAGAGTTTTATCAATGCAGTCCAAAAGCAAGCGACCTCGCCTTCCTTGATGCATTTATTTATTTGACACAGGAAAATTAGGATATTGTGATGATTTTAGCAGGTGATATCGGTGGGACAAAAACAAACTTGGCACTTTTTGAAGTTAAAGAAAAAAAGCTTATTATCTATGCGCAATCACAATTTGTGAGCCGTAATTATGCCAGCTTAAGCGATATAATCCATCTTTTTAAAGAACAATATCAATTACCGGTTATAGATTCTGCCTGTTTTGGCATAGCCGGACCTGTAATAGATCAAAAGTGCAAGACTACAAATTTACCTTGGAATATTACAAACTCTGAACTTCAGAATATTCTTCACACTTCAAAAGTTCATTTACTCAACGATCTCGAAGCCACTGCTTATGGTATGCTTTATTTAGATGAAGACGAATTTGTAAATCTCAATCCAAGCACTACAAGAACTAAAGGAAATCGTGCTGTAATAGCTGCTGGAACAGGTTTGGGTGAGGCCATCTTATACTTTGATGGCACAGCTTATCATCCCATCGGCTCTGAGGGTGGGCATACCGATTTTGCACCGGTTACAGCGCAACAAGATGCACTTTTAAACTGGCTAAGAGAGCACTATCCTTCGCATGTAAGTTATGAGAGAATTTTATCAGGACCTGGTATTTATACTCTTTATAAGTTCTTGTCAGAGAGCGGCTTTGCTCCGCAACCACTTTCAATGTTGAACATAACTCCTTCTGAGGACCGTAGTGCAATGGTTAGTGAATGTGCTCTTAAAGAAAATGATCCGCTATGTGTCGAAACACTCAAACTTTTTTCTGAGATATACGGTGCCGAAGCAGGAAATTTAGCACTTAAGAGTATGTCTTTAGGTGGTGTTTATATAGGTGGAGGCATTGCCCCTAAAATTCTGCCTTTTTTAAAGAATCAGCACTTTATGAATGCGTTTGTAGCCAAAGGGCGTTTTGAAGAGCTCCTAAGAAGTATGCAAGTTAAGATATCTCTCAATCAAGAAACAGCATTATTTGGAGCTGCACATTTTGCTAAAGATAGATTCTAAGCGGCAGATTATAGAAAATAAGCACTAAAAAGTGACTTCTTACATGATGCTATTCAATCACATATAAGATACTTTTTGTATAATATCCACATTTTAAATTTCACAAGGAATTTTACAACATGAGTTTTTTACAAGAATTTGATAACGATATATATCAGTTATGCCAAAAAGAGTTAGAGCGTCAAACAGACCATTTAGAGATGATTGCATCTGAAAACTTTACACTTCCTGCGGTTATGGAGGCTATGGGTTCTGTTTTTACAAATAAATATGCCGAAGGGTATCCTGGTAAACGTTATTATGGCGGATGCGAATATGCTGATGGCGTTGAACAGTTAGCAATAGACAGAGCGTGTGAGCTTTTTGGCTGTAACTATGCAAATGTTCAGCCCCATTCAGGTTCTCAGGCAAACGGTGCAGTTTATGCGGCACTTATTCAAGCCGGCGATAAAATCTTGGGTATGGATTTAAGTCATGGTGGTCACTTGACACATGGTTCTAAGCCTAGCTTTTCTGGAAAAAACTACCACTCCTTCACTTATGGTGTTGAGCTTGATGGTAGAATCAACTACGATAGAGTTTTAGACATAGCTAAAATCACTCAACCAAAAATCATTGTTTGTGGAGCCTCTGCCTACGCAAGAGAGATAGACTTCAAAAAATTTCGTGAAATTGCTGACGCGGTTGGAGCAATTCTTTTTGCCGACATCGCGCATATTGCTGGTTTAATATGTGCTGGCGAACACCCTAGTCCATTCCCTCATGCACATGTTGTAACAACTACAACACATAAAACTCTTGCCGGTCCAAGAGGTGGAATGATTATGACAGATGATGAGACTATTGCAAAAAAAATCAATTCGGCAATTTTCCCTGGTCTTCAAGGTGGACCACTTGTACATGTAATCGCTGCAAAAGCAGTTGGATTTAAATACAACCTTTCTCCTGAATGGAAAGAATACGCTAAGCAAGTAAAATTGAATGCCTCTATCTTGGCTGATGTCTTAATCAAAAGAGGTTATGATGTAGTAAGTGGCGGGACAGACAACCATTTAGTCTTAGTATCTTTTGTGAGCCGTGAATTTTCGGGAAAAGATGCAGATGCGGCTCTTGGTAATGCAGGTATTACTGTCAATAAGAATACTGTTCCAGGTGAGACAAGAAGTCCTTTTGTTACTTCAGGTATAAGAGTCGGCTCACCCGCGCTTACATCTCGTGGCATGAAAGAAAAAGAATTTGAACTCATTGCAAATAAGATGGCAGATGTTTTAGATGATATTAACAATACTGAGTTGCAGTCAAAAATAAAAGAAGAGTTAAAAGCACTGGCACAAAATTTTGTAATATATAATCAATCAACTTATTAAGGATATTAAATGACTGCGATGGATCTAAAACTTATTAAAATGCAAAGTGACCATTACTGGATTAAAAGAGATACAGTAGTAGATAAACTAACATTTAAAGGTCGTACTTTTTACAATAAGTTTGAGAAAATAAACGCTCCATTATCCCAGTCAATTATAAATCAACATATAAAAGGTGAAATAACAATTGCTCATTCTCTAATTAATACTCACGGAAAAGTTGAAAATATAGTAATCGACTACAATGGCAGGGACCCTGAGAGATTTTACCACAAAGCCCAACTTCTTCTTCGTGAAGAGGGTTATATAAATTTTACTGCCTATAAGACAAAAACAGAGGGTCATCTCCATGTTTACATACATAAGGGTCACACAACCTTACAAGAGGCTATTCAACTTGGTAAAATGATAAGTATGAAGCTTGCAGCCAAGCAGCCAAAGCAGTGGAGAATGTTCCCAAATGATGAGATGCCGGATGACTATAATATTCTAACCCTGCCCTATGAAGTTTATTCCAAGGAGCGTGGAGCTTCTTGGTCAAAGCACATGTAATGTTTTATTTTACAACAAAAAATAGAGTAAAATTAGATATGATTATAAATTAAAACGATAAGAGGTAATACTATGCAAGAGAAAAATGAATTAAATGACATTATTTTAAATAAAGATAACGGAGTTAACGGCAATAAAAAAATAATCTTAGTGGTTGCTACGTTAGGTGTTATTTTAATTATTGTTGTAATGCTTATGAATTCTCTAACATCAAATGGTACACAAAACCTGCCTCAAGCAGTCTTACCACCAGAACCTAAAACTGTCACTGCTGAACAAGCTGGGGAAGAACCTCTGTTTGAAGATGTCGATGTAGTTAAAGAAACAAAACAAGATGGTGATAATTTAGATAAGATTGCTCAAAGATTAAAAGAGGAAAGTAAGACTGAAATAGTGCCTGAAAAAAAAGCTAAAGTAACTCAAAAAGCAGTTCCGAAAAAAGTTGAAACAAAAACTACCAATCAAACAAAAACAGTAAATTCAGCGCCAATAAAATCCTACTTTATTCAAGTTGGATCTTTTTCAAGATATGAGCCGGATTCAAAATTTTTGAAATCTATTACAGATAAAGGCTTTAAGTATCAATATTACAAAGTGCTAAATAATGCAAAAACATTAAACAAAGTTTTAATAGGTCCATTTGACTCTGAAAAAGATGCACGAAATGCCTTAATAACTATAAGAAGCAGTATAGAATCTGGTGCTTTTTTAGTAAAAATATAACTTTCATCAAGGTTTACATTTGATATATTCTAAGCAGTTTACACTTGATCAGTTATCGCCTATAGCCGTTTATTCTAAATTAAAAACAATATTTGATGGTGAAGTAACATATCTTTTTGAAAGCGCCGGTCAAAGTGATGGAAACTATAGTTTTATTTGTGTAGGAGCCAGAGAGAGGCTCCAATACATAGAGAATCAAACAGTATATACTGACGCTAATGGCATCAAACAAATAATAAAAGAGAACCCTTTTACATTTTTAAAAGAATACTATAAAAATATAGATATGTCAGTATATAAAGAAGCCACTAAAAAACTCAATATTGGTTATGTTGATGGTTTTATAGGTTATATCGGTTACGACATGGTAAAAGTATTTGAGCCAAAACTAGGCTCATGCATGGATAAACTCCAAGATGATTTAAACACTCCAGATTTAGACTTAATTTTGCCTAAAATTATTTTAGTATATTCTCATAAAAATCATGAAATTTCTCTTGTAACTAAGCTTGAAAATTTTAGTTACAAGTTTGATGCCATAGAACAAGAACTAAAAAGTTCTTACGAATATATTCATATGAAAAAAAATATAGGAGATGACCAAGGAAGTTTTGCCCATTCTAAAGAAAAGTTTTTCAAAATGATTGATGATTCAAAAGGGATGATAAGAAGCGGTGATGTTTTTCAAATACTCATGACAAACCGTTTTACTAGAAATATCAAAGTCGATCCTTTTAGCTTTTACAGAATTTTAAGAACAAAAAACCCCTCTCCATATATGTTTTTAATGGAATATGAAGATTTCAACATTGTCGGTAGTTCACCAGAAGTTATGGTCAGACTTACAAATGGGGAGCTTCTTTTAAGACCGATTGCAGGAACAAGAAAAAGAGGTGCTACTAAAGAGAGGGATAAAGAACTAGAGATAGAACTTTTAAATGATCCAAAAGAGTTAGCCGAGCATCTTATGCTTATAGATTTAGGTAGAAATGATGTTAGTCGTGTAGCAAAGACAGGAACTGTAAAAGTTGAAAACATGATGCACATAGAGAAATTTTCACATGTCATGCATATAGTAACTGATGTCGTTGCAACCCTTGATGATAACAAAGACATGTTTGATCTTTTTATGGCTACATTTACGGCCGGTACTATGACTGGAGCCCCAAAAATAAGAGCTATGGAGTTGATTGCTGAGTATGAAGGATTAAAACGCGGTTTTTACAGTGGCAGCATCGGATACTTTGGTTTTGATGGTAATATGGACAGTGCCATTACAATCAGAACAGCAATGGTTAAAAAGGACAAAGTTATACTTCAAGCTGGTGCCGGAATCGTAGCAGATAGTCAAAATGAATTGGAATATTTAGAAGTTAAGAACAAACTTGGTGCGTTAATTCATTCTCTCGAAGATTTGGACTAAGGTATTATTTTGAAATTATTTGCTATTTTTGGTGATCCCGTAGAGCATTCCCGCTCTCCTCTTATGCACAATTCAGTCTTCAAAAATCTAAACTACAAAGCCTGTTACACTAGAGTTCATTTAAAAGACGGTTCAAAACTACGGGAAACTTTTTTTACTCTTGAACTAAGTGGTGCCAATATTACGGTTCCACACAAAGAGGAAGCCTTTAAAGCTTGTGATGAAGTGAGAGGTTTTGCTAAAAACATCGGTGTTGTGAATACTATTGTCAATGAAAATGGAAAACTCATAGGTTATAACACTGATGCGGATGGCTTTATGTATGCCATCAAGGAGTTTGGAAATATCAACAAAGTTCTTATTATAGGTGCTGGTGGAACTGCAAAAGCATTGGCTACGAGATTTTCACAAGATAATATAGAAATAAGTATTTTAAATAGAAGTGAAAAGAACTTAACTTATTTTAAAGAAATTGCCCTTACATGTCAGAATTGGAATAGTTATCAATCTTCAAAATACGATTTGGTGATAAACACAACCAGTGCTGGACTAGAAGAAGCAATTCTACCATGCCCATCAGCACTAATAGAAGATATTTTACAAAACACATCTTATGTAGCAGATGTAATTTACGGAAAATTAACACCTTTTTTACATCTTGCTAAAGAAAAAAATATTACATACAAAAACGGGGCAGACATGCTTTTAGGTCAAGGTGTTTTGGCAAATGAGCTTTTTGTAAATAAAGAACTAAAAGTCAAAGATATAAAGTTTAACATGCAAAAAAGTTTTGAGCTATAATATAAACTAAATACAACTACCTAGAAAAACTAAATCCTATAGAAAACTTGGTTATATAATTATTATAATCAATTAAACTCTCAGCATAACCCGTAAATATTTTTGTATATAAAAAAGCTCCATCTGTTAAAGGATATGAATATGTTGCTTCAACTGCACCAAGTCCTGTTATTAGATTAGCTCTTCCCATTAAAGTAACCATCTGCTCATTTATAAAATAACTGAACTTTACAGAACTATATCCTATGTAATCCATCA
>Ga0316206_1001149_pt1 | contig 25880 bp, 23 predicted proteins | sample 6monthpyrite_MG_FD_204942 | JGI IMG/M metagenome (GOLD analysis project Ga0316206, IMG submission 204942) | Microbial mat bacterial communities from mineral coupon in-situ incubated in ocean water Damariscotta River, Maine, United States -... | ecosystem: Environmental > Aquatic > Marine >... | reverse complement strand
AGCATTGGTCAGTAGATTGATTATTGTGCGCTCTATCAAACCTGGGTCGGCCATTATCCATGCTTCATCACTATTGAAATTGTAACTGATATTAATGTTTTTCTGGTTGGCCAGCGTCCAGATTTGCTCGATTGCGTTGAGTGCGATAGTTGTTAGATCACATTCCTGGTAATTAATATTTTCACCACCTTCTGCATGAGCCAATTGAAGGAATTGATCGGCCAGGCCCAGTGTATTCTGTGCATATGACTCCATACGGTCGAGCATGGTAAGCATAGATTGAGTTAAGTCCTGACCTCTGGAAATTTCCAGCAACGCCATCAGGGAAACAAGTGGTGATCTGAGGTCATGAGAGAGAAATCCGAGTAATTCTGCACGTTTTCGTTCACTGGTTTTCAGATCGGTTATATCTGAAAAGTTTACAATCATACCGCCAAGTTCACGATTCATGCGATCCAGTGGTGCAAATTCAATTAACAGGTCTTTACCATTACTGTTTTTTGCTTCGGTTTGAATATATTCGTGAGTCAGTAATACACTGCGCAACAATGTTACCCAGCTCAATGTATTATTAATGGTAAGTGGTTTGAGTACCCGAAATAAATTCGAATTGTTCAGATCGTCAATGGAGTCCATGCAGAGATATTGGCCAGCTTTTTCATTAGCGATTATAATGTCACCCATAGGTCCAACGATTAAAACACCATTCCCCATTTGAGAAATAGCCTCTGAAATAAACTGGCGTAGGGCTCGCATTCGGCTTGTAGCTTGTTGTACTTGCAAAATACGGCTCTCGACTACCTCGGCAGTACTTTTGTTAATTTTTACTTTGTGTGATTTATGCCTTTCAAGTAAATCTTCAAGTAATGCCCATTCAGATGGTGTGGGTGCATCGTTATCAGTCCATTGTATGGCAAGTATTCCAGGTTCAAAACTGCCGGACAGATCCAGCCAGTAACTATTATTATTTTTTATCCATTTATCATCAGGAATGTTGATGTCAGGTAAACTTTCAGGATGATGTTTATCTGATGTATAAATCTGGCCAGACTTGTGGAAAATTACCCAACCTTGTAATGGCAGTATTGCACTTAAAAAATCCATCACAGAAACAAGATCAAGTGATTTATTTTTAGGTGCGTGACTCTCCTCTGAGTGCAGGATGACCAACTCCTGGTTAAGGTACTTCATTGCATTCTCAAGGCGTCTCCAGCTCCATGCCGGATAACTGATAATCAGTGCTAATAAAGTTGCTGAAGGTGCAAACCATAAGTGGAAATATCGAAACAATATAATTGACAGTAGCAGTGTTAGTAATATTACACTTGTGGTAGTGAATAGATTCCATGCAGGCGTTAGATGTGATAATAAAAAAGCAGTGATCAGAATAAAGGCGCAGGATATACCTATGTGTGCATAGGAGGGGATTGTTTTTATATTAACCCCGTTCCTTAGTGTGTTCAAAATATGAGCGTTGATTTCGACGCCTGGCATCGAATGCGTTTCACCAGAGACCGGAGTGGGAAGCGCATCGCCAAGGCCCGTTGCAGTGGCGCCAATTAGAATAATTTTATTTCTGAATGTATCGGGAGCAAAGTTACCTTCTAATGCATTAACATATGATATCGTATTGAAATGTCCCGGTGGTCCAGTGTAGGGGATTAACATTTTATAGTTTCTAGACCAGATGTAAGGAGAGCCGCTAAGCTTTTGTTGATTGGTTTCTCCTGGCAAAGAAATGGGTAGTTCGGGCTCTGCAATATTCAGTAGAGCAAGTGCAAAATTAGGCCAATGTGGAGTACCAAGACCTTCAAGTAAAAATACACTGCGCGCTATTCCATCTTTATCCAGTTCCACATGAACATGACCTAATGCCGCAGCAGATTTTGCCAGCACAGGTATTGGTAAGGTTTCAACCAGTTGTCCACGTAAGCGTGTTTGTTCGGCAAGTACAGGTAACACGACATTGCCATTTTTTTTTATACTTTGTGCTAACGCTATATCATCTGACGGTCGGTCACGTGATGGTTCAGAAAATATAACATCTAGCCCGATAGCGCGGACATTATTATGAGTCAGTTTATTGATCAGTTTTGCATGTGTGCTACGTGGCCAGGGCCAGCGGCCTAATTTCTTAAGACTCAACTCATCGATGGCTATAATAACAATATCTGAAGGGGCAGGCTCATTCCATAATTGTAGTTGCATGTCATAGGCAAGGAGATCCCATCTCTCCAGCCACCCGGTTTTAATGATGAGCATGGTGAAAGCAATAATAATAACCCAAAGGATAATTTGTTCATTGCGTACGGTTGCTTGTGAACCTGAAAAATCAGCTTTCATCATCTGGCTGGAAAAGGGGCTTTTGGCACTGGCCAATAGTAGAGTGGGGGTACATCTATACGATGCCACCTACTAAAGGCATGTGTTTGTCCGGAATTTTTGATTTCTCTTACACGGTAATAGTAAATACCACTGACAGGTCGGGCTATCCCAAGGGAATTTTGCATGGTTATAAATTCTTTCATGGAATCATAATAAGCGTTCTGAGTTTTTATTTGAAACTGGAAAGTATTCCCCGATTCTTTGGTGAACCATTGAAAATAAATAAAGTGGTTATCAATTTTCGGGATACCCATAATTACGGGAACGGGGCGGGTATTGATTGTAAATTTGCCTGTTTCAGAGAAACCGCCCTTAATCCCTGCCTTGTTTATTCCCGCAACACGCCAATACAATGTTTTTGCCTGAAGTTTTGAGTCTGGCTTAAAACGATTTAGCTTAAGATCAGTTTTATCAATGACAAGCTGCCTGAATTCGGGGTCCGTCGAAAGTTGTAGATGATAATAACGGGCGCGTTCATCGACTACCCATGTGAATTTCGGTTGAAGAACATTAACAGTAGAGTCACTTTGTGGGTCGGTGAGGACAGGTGTTAGTGGTTTGGTGACGACGTTAAATTCATGGTCTCTGTTCAGTCCCTCCAGACCGATATCATCAGTGCCTCTTACTCTTAATATATAGTGATTATCTTCAAGTGAGTTAATCTTAATGAATGCAGTATCAGTAATCTGATCTATCAGTACTCTACCGGGAGCATTTTTTGGAAAGACCTGAATGCGGTATGTTTTCGCGCCAGATAATACTTTCCATTTAAGCTCTATGGGTAATTGAATTATTTTTTTTCTGGTCGTTGAAGTATCTGGTGGCGGTAGTAATTTACGCGGTTTTTGAGGGGGGGTGCCTTGTTTTGTTATGGTACCAAAACCTTCAGGGACATCCGTTGTTGTTTTTTGTGCTGACACGCCTATCAGGCCTTTTAGTACTTCGCTGCGTGTTATGGTTGTTACCGGGTCAGTACTCATGCGAAATTCTGTTCCCCTGACTGCAGCGACGGCTGCGGGCGTGGTGATCTCATATCGGGTAGCTGGCCCTTTTTCAGGGTTCACCTGACTGTCAACGCGCCCGGCGGGCAGGCGCAGATTGGTATCAACCATACCGGTGTCACCATATTGGCTCAAAGCGTCCATTACAAGTTCAGAGTTCGCATGTAATATCAAACGTGATTGATCCGCAAATACCAGTGTGGCACTACTGTCTGGTCCGGTTATTATTCTATCCCCGGTATACAGGTGTTTGTTTGATGTTGCTTTGACGCTATTCGCATTTTCTGCAACATGGATGATGGTGACTTTACCAATTGAATCAACAACCAATGCTGAGCTGGGTCTTTTTTTTAGCCATTTGACAGGGATTTTGATTATGGTTCCGGCAGGAATATTTTTCGGATCATTGATATTGTTCAAAACCTGGAGTTGAGCATAGTGTTTGTTGCTAATCAGGTATTTGTTGCTAAGATCCCATAGATTGTCATCTGGCCTGAATGTATAGGACCAGTCACTTGCAAGAGCGGGTACTGGCATCAGTGATATAAATACGAGTAAAATAATATATCTTGAAATCATATTCGCTAGTTAGTCATATTATGGTTGTGTTTTATTCTGAGTGATTATCTACTCAGAATTACTGATATTCTCAAGGCGATAGCCATGTTGGTAAACAGAGCTAAGGCGCCAGCCACTTTCAGGGTTAATACCCAGTTTCTTTCTTATGTTACTGATATGCGTGTCAACCGTGCGAGTATTCAATTCGGCTTTATGCCCCCAGACATTATTAAGTAAATACTTACGTGAAAGCAGATTGCCGTTATTTTGAAATAAAAGCAGTGCCACATCAAATTCTTTATGTGTCAATTCAATGTTTTTGCCATCTTTGCTAATGGTCCTGTTATCCTTGCCGAATGTATAGGGAGGGAATACATTTGAGCGAGGTTTTTGATCAGGGGGGGTGGCACGCCGAAATAATGAGTTAATTCTGGCGACCAGCTCATTCTTTTTGAGTGGTTTAACCATGTAGTCATCAGCGCCGCGATCAAGTGCAAACACAATATCCTCTTCGCGTGAACGGCTGGTGGTAAAAAGGACAGGTATCTGCCAGTCAAGGTTGTTGCGAACTGATCTGAGTGCGTCAGGGCCATCCACATCAGGAACATTCCAGTCCATTATTAGCAGATCATATGGCTCGTTGGTGACATTCTCGATAAATGCCTTGCCGCTGGAAAAATGTTTACAATCATGCCCCGTAGATTGCAGACTCATTATGACCATTTCTGCCTGTGCCGGCTCGTCTTCCAGTAAAGCAATTTTCATGAATGTTCTCCTGATAATACAAAATGCTTACGCATTTGAGATGGCGAAAGGATATATCTTCATGTTCACTAATGTAGCAAAAATACATTACAAAACAATCCATTAATGAATTGCCAGTATAAAATTAACATAATATTTACGGTTGCCACAGATTAACTGAGTCTGGTAACAACAATACACTAGTATGGCAACTATGTCGCTAGATGCAATTTTTCAAATGTAAGATATATGAATATTCGATGATAGTAGTAACGTATTATTCAGATAAAAATGCTCTGTCTGTGGTTATACCTTCATTGCCTAATTTATTCATAATGTGTGGTAGCAGCAGTTTCATACCTGAGATCGCCAGTGGTTGATCAATGTCCGTCCTCGAGGCCAGGTATGCAAAGTCTATTTTCCTGAAAATTGAATCGGCATTTTGATTGGATGGTCCACTTTGAATTGCAGACATGAGAACGCCACTGGCTTCAAGTAGAAATGTCTGTGCCTGATCTGCGGTAAAACCACTATTTACAAGACCTGATGTCAGTGCAGGTGTATTATCGCTAACTAATGCTCCATAAATATCCATGCTATAGTTTCCCCCAAATCAAATGATTTTTATGCTGATAGTTTGTTGATGCTTTGAAACGGATTAAACTTCTCCACATCCATAGTGCAATACTATGTATTCGCCTTTCATTTGCAATAGAGGGTGATGATGTTTAACACATATTTTGCAATTGCATATTACCTAAGGTAATGAATTGTTAATTATTTGTTAAGAATGAGATTGAACGTTGATTGATGTGGTGGAATGAAGCGGGCATGAATGTCGTGCCACTGGAGATTAGTGAGTCAATTATTTGATGTTGTCTTGATAATATTTGTTTAATTTTTCAAAAAGCTCCCCCGTTTTTTTGATATATGACATTATACTTGAAGTCTGACGATGCCTTGTAAGACTCGTTACCTTGTCATTAGTAAAGACAATCTTAAGTGTATTATTGCTAGTAGTTGTATTACCTATAAAAACATACCAGTTATCATGCTGCTTAAGCTGGAAATAGGATGATTGTTTGATGGAAGTTAAATTGGATGGGTCTGATGTATTGCCTGTCTGTATATAGCCATAAGAATTCCCTAGCTCATGCTCTACAATATATTTATAGGTATCAATCTTGTTCTCACCAATACTGAAGCCGTAAGCAGACCCGCTGGTGACAGTCTCGTTAATTGCATAGAGATAACTTACCCCGATAAACATGCTGCCCAGGAGGGTCAGCAGAATAACAAGATAGCCGATTAGTCCTTTTATCATATTTAGCAGCCCGATCTTAAATTGTTACTGTTTGCTATTGTCGCTATTATGTCTTATTTAGCTAATATAAGCAGCCTGTTTATAAAAATTCATAATTGACCTCTTTAGATTGATCTAAACAGATTCAGTAGACCGGTTATTTTTTATCGTGATTAACCAATATTAAATTATCAATGTTAAAACCAAGATCCCTTGCCTTGCTTTTAAATTTCAGTAACAGCTCAGGGCTTACTTCTGGAGACCTGGAGAGTAGCCACAGATAGGAGTTGTTGTATCCGGAGATAAATGCATATTGATAATGCCTGTCCAGTTCAAATATGGCATATGATCCATAGAATGGACCAAAAAAGGATACTTTTAGATGACCGAGTGTTTTCTCCTTCATGAAATAGGCTTTGCCTTCGGCCTGTTTCCATTTGTTCTTTTCAGTCGAGAATCCTCTATTGACGACTTTTACGCCACCATCTTTACGCATTGAATAAGTAGCACTAACGTTGTTGAGGCCGTGTTCAAATGAGTGATCGAGTCGTGCTATTTCATACCATTTTCCCAGGTAGCGATCGACAGAAAATCCTTTCACCGGCTGGATACCTTGAGGTAGGCCGGTACATCCTGCGATGGCCAGTGCGAGTGTTAAAAGCAAATATGTACGCATGATTTTAGTGTAATGCTCCCATTTTTTTACCCCTGATCTCGTTGTCTATATTGACTGATATGGTTACGTGCATACGAGTATTTCATGTCCATGTTATTCGTTTGCTGTTATTGCGTTTGTTGCTTGTGTGACCATCAGATCAGCAACAGCATCGATCGAACCCAGGTAGTCAGTAATATGTATACAGACATCAGGGTGGTTTTGTTTTGCGATGTTCACTTGTTCAGGTATATCCTCGGCGACATGCCTGCCGGCTGATAAAAAATACGGCATAACCAGAACTTCGTTTGCCCCTTGTGCGACGCAAAGGTCAATTCCTTCAGGTATGGATGGATCGGCCAATTCAAGAAATGCGCAATGAACAATGTCGAAATCCCCATTTACTTTTGTATTGATACGTTCAGACAGAACTCGAACCTCATCATTGGATGCTTGTCTGCGGCTCCCGTGTGCAATTATTAGCAGGCTTCTCATTAGTTTGTCTCTCCGGTAACAGTTGATTTATTGTCGAGTATCCATGGCATCGAATACAGGATCAGATAATAGCTTTTGTAGAAGATATTTAACATTGGTAACACGATATCAGTTATACCTTGTTGTTATCCCGCTGCCCTTGAATGATGGCATTACGTTAAATAATTATACAATTACTTGATTTATTCGTATATGTCTTGTATAACTATTGCATAGGATGTTGAAAATGTCAAAATATAACTGCGGCAGATGTGTCTTAATCTGTTAAGTGTCTGAATATTGTTGATATTAGTTTATACATCAGTGCAGTGGACTGATTATGATGATGTATATGTTTAATTTATTGTTATTAAATAAGGTTATTCCGAATGCCTGGCAGGAAGAATTCCTTTAACTTATATTGTCCGGGGTAGATAAAATGAACAACAAAACAGATGTAATGCATAATCAAAAGATAGCAATCGGTGTTAGTGCATGTTTGCTTGGTGCAAAAGTACGTTTTGATGGTGGTCATAAACACAATCGTTATATAGAAGGACTGCTTGGTGAGCATTTTAGTTTTGTTTCATATTGTCCCGAAGTGGCAATAGGTATGACGATACCTCGAGACCCGATAAGGCTGGTGAATACAGATGGGGAAATTCGTGTAGTTGCCAGCCGCGACCCTGATGTTGATTATTCTAAACAGCTAACCCGTTATGGAAATGAAGTGGCAGGCGCTATACAACATCTTCGCGGCTTTATATTCAAGAAGGATTCCCCAAGTTGCGGCATAGAGAGAGTGAAAGTCTATACTGAAAACGGATACCCGAAACGGAATGGTACCGGCTTTTTTGCTAATGAGATTATGAAGCAGAATCCTTTGTTACCTGTAGAAGAAGAAGGCAGGTTGAATGATCATGTGTTACGTGAGAATTTTGTAAACAGAGTCTATGTATATGATCGATGGATGGAGCTGGTAAAATCAGGGGTTAGCAAGTCCAGGTTAATTGATTTTCATACGCGCCACAAATATTTGTTACTTGCGCATAATCAGCAGGTTTACAGAGAATTAGGACGTAAGTTATCGTCACTTGAGCGTGTGGATGTAGATGAGTTTGCGCAGGAATATATTCTGGCGGTAATGACGACACTCAAACAGAAGGCAAATCGTAAAACGCATGTGAATGTTTTGCAGCATCTATTGGGATTTTTACGTTCTTGCCTTGATGGTGATGATCGCGCTGAAATTTTGAATGCGATCAAGGCATATGGCAAGGGTGAGTATCCGTTGATTGTTCCTATAACCCTGTTGCGGCATCATTTCCGTCGTAATCCCCATCCATTTGTGAGTCAGCAGATTTATCTGGCGCCACATCCAGATGAGCTGATGCTGAGGAATAATATATAGGCAATGAATTTGCGGTGCCAGAATTGTGGTTATAAAGGAACCTGTTCACGCGGTCACACCCGATTAAGTCTTGTGGCCGCGTTGTTATGGATAATACCATTGGCATTTGCTTCACAAGGTTACTGGCCATTTTTTATTATGCCGGTAATGGCTATAAGTATTTGGGCCTGGTTGGCCCGTGATTATGTTTGTCCTCAATGCGGAATTCGTATTTCGCATAAACAAGGATGACCGCTGTATGTCATTTAACCGTTATGCCAGAAATTAATTATTGTGCTGGCGTGTGTTTTTTAACTCGTTCCAGATGGCGAGTGCTCTTGTTCTGCTTTCAGACAAATCGACGATAGGGTTGGGGTAGTTTTTTCCCGGCAACACATGTGCCTGATCGAGTATTTCCTGTGGTGCATCCCAGGGATGATGGATCCATTTGTTCGGTAACGCGGCCAGTTCAGGTATCCAGTTACGTACATAATGTCCCTGTGGGTCAAAGCGCTCACCCTGGCGTACCGGGTTGAAGATACGGAAGAAAGGAGCGGCATCAGCACCGCAACCCGCAGTCCATTGCCAGCCCATGGTATTGTTTGCCAGGTCGGCATCTACCAGTGTGTCCCAAAACCATTTGGCTCCTTCCTGCCAGGGTATTAGAAGGTTTTTGCAAAGCAGGGATGCGGTGATCATGCGCACACGATTATGCATCCAGCCTGTTTGCCGGAGTTCCCGCATACCGGCATCGACAATGGGGATTCCGGTCATGCCTTGTTTCCATTGGGTTAATGGTTTGTGGTAATTTCTCTTCCATGGAAAAGCCTTGAAGCGTTGATCCAGAGGTTCATTCGCAGTATGTGGAAAATGATAAAGCAATTGATGAGCAAAATCGCGCCAGGCCAGTTGTCGTTGATAGACCTCTGTTGCCTTGATAGTGCCCGTTTTTGTATTGCATGCGCTACATTCCTGTATGCCTTGCGATATTCTCCAGGGGCTGATTTCACCAAAATGAAGATGAGGTGATAAACGTGATGTGCCGCGAGTAAAAGGAATGTCTCTTTCTACCGGGTAATGAAATATTGCTTCATCCAGAAATTCTTCAAGATGCGTCATGGCACCTGCCTCACCTGGCTGCCATGTTTTCTCAATCCGGGTGGTCCATGAAATATCCGGGAGAAGTTGAAGTGATGTAATCGACTGTTTGTATTGCGATGCAATAGAATCAGGCAGTGCAGGAAATTTTTCGGGTGGTGTAAAAAAGAATAAATCTACACCTCTTTTCTGTATGGATTTCCAGTAGGGTGTGAAAACACGGTAAGGCGTACCATCTTTTTTCAAGCCTGCGCAGGGTTCAGTTAATAATGAACCGTTAAAGCTTTTAACCTCAATACCATTTGCCAGCAAAGCTTCTTTTATGACGGTGTCATTTTCTATGGAGTCAGGATCATAGCGACGATTCCAGAATACATGATGACTGTTGAACTTCCGGCATAGTTTGTTCAGTTCATGCTCAGCATCTCCTTTAATTATGAGCAGATCCGAGCCTCGCTGGCGTAGTGCTTGCTGTAATGATGACAGGCTATGATGTAACCACCATTTACTGGCGGCTCCCATTGACCATTCACAAGTCTCAGGCTCATGGATATAAACAGCGATGACCGGATGGTTTGTAAGAAGTGCCGCTTTAAGCGCCGGGTTATCCTGCAAACGAAGATCCCGTCGAAACCATACTATTGATGTAAACATGCCCAGGTGCCTGACTCAGGTGTTAAGGGTTTTGGCGATAATGGCAAGTCCGGTCTGTATGTCCGCGCCTGTATGAATGGCTTTAATAGACTCGATCTCATCCTGATAGCGGTCGGCCAAAGCCCCTCCTAAAAATACCGGTACTGAAACCTCACTAATTAATTTGGGAAGATGCGTGGTAAACAGACCTTTCAAGGGGCGGGAGAAACCTGATAGTACGATGCCATCGCAGGGCCGATTCCTGAGCACAGCCGGAATTTGATTCAGTGGTAAATTAGCGCCCAGTATCAGGGTTCGATAGCCATGACTCAATGCGGCAAGGCAAAATAATAACATTCCGGTTTCATGTTGCTCACCAGGCAGACAGGCAATGAGTAGCATGGGGCCTGTGGTACGCAGATTAAGGTGTTGAATGCGGGAGCCCAGCTTGTTACGCAGGTAGACTGAAAAGAAATGTTCCTGTGCGATACCCGCGTTGCTATCCTTCCAGTGTGTGCCCAATACTTGCAGGAGTGGGGCAATCAGACGAGAGCTTACTATATCAACTGGGTACAGAGATAGCGCATCGTTATAGATATTGTCCAGGCGATGTTCATCAAAACTGTAAATTGCATCCAGCATCATGTTTTTGTATTTATCCCATACATCTTCGCTTATCTGCCCTGTTGCACTGGCATGAGGTGTCTGAACCTGATCCAGTACAGGTTTTACCTGGCTAATTGCCATGCCCTGGTTCAGTAATGTAGTGATGCGACTGATACGATCAATATCGTCTTTAGTATAAAGGCGGTGCCCTTTGGGTGTGCGTTTGGGGGTAACCAGATTGTATCTGCGTTCCCATGCGCGCAACGTAATGGAATTTACCCCGGTAACCGCTGACACTGTGCGTATGGGAAAAAGCCCGTCTTCCTGTTCTTTGTTTGATTCTATGGCCATATTTAGAAAAACCTATCAGTTTTGTATAATTATTGTATCATATTATTATTATGTTGTTTGTATTACAAGTTTCTGAAAACATAAAAAAATATCAAGTGAATATTTTCCGTTTAGATTGTTAATAAATCACATTTATACAGATGTGAATGTGTAAATATGTGATCCAGTCAATAATAGCCAGTTATAAATTAATATCATTTTTTACTATTGATAGGGCCCTGCATAATGAGTACACCTAGCGTTATCTTTGAAGCGATAAATATTATTCTGGTAATGGGTGTTGTTATATTTACCTATTTCAGATTTTTCAGGGAAGGCACTCATAGGCAGCGGATAGAACTGGATATAGAGTTTAATGATCTTGGTAAAAAAAAGGATGATCGTATTATTGAGATTGGTGTCGTTGTAGAAAATAAAGGTAATGTTGATCATAAAGTTGATGGTATACGGCTAAGAATACGTGGTCTGGATAATAATACCTGTTTGTCAGAGTTAGAAGGACACAAGCCACGGTTGGTATTTCCCAAAGATCTTGGGAAGATTAACTTAGTGCCATCAGGTAAATATTTTGTTAGGCCGAATGTCAAACAAAGATTTTCTGTTGTTATTCGAATCCCTGGTGATTGGACTCATATGCTTGCCAGGTCAACATTTAAATATGATGGTGATGTAGGCGTACATGACACAGAGCGTGGATTTTTAATAGAGTGATTAATGAACAATACATATATTAAAAAAATAAACGGAGAATAATAATGATTCGAGCAGCGATTGTACTTCAGGAATTCATGGACGGGGGGCAGATGGAAAATGTTGATGTCGAAATTATATTATCTATTGTTCCTCGAATAGAAGAAGTGCGTGTCACAGGAGGAGTCGAATTTTCTGGTATGAATGATTTTAATGGGTTCGATACACGTGTTGGTGCTGGTTCACCTAAGCCATTAAAGCCTGAGCTCATGATGCGCCCCCATATGGATTCTGCTGAACAAATAAGCATGGTAATTTCAACTGGCTCTCAAAGTTTTGCTATAGCTGATTTTCAGGCTGACGAGGCATTCGAGCGTGTAAGAACAACGTTGATAAATGGAGGGCGTGTTTCAGATGTCGTTGGTGTTATCAGTGTGTTAATCGATACTATAGGTGATGGTGTACCAAGGAAAATTAATTTTTATCAAGGGCTGCTTGATAAGGAAGGTCCTGACCTACTTAGTGAAGATGACACTATCACCCGCTCTTTATCGGTTGATCTAGCAAAGTCTATTGTTGGTGAGACGACGACAAATCAAGTAACTCTATGGTTTAACCTGCATAGTGAAATTATTGAGAATCGGAATTATATATGTGAAGTTATTCGAGAAAGCTCACAAACTGAGTCGTTTATAATAAACCTACCTGTTTTATTCGGAACAAATAATTTTAAATCTAAAATAGCTGTTGTTACAGCAAGTGGGCTTGATGAAGGAACTGAATATCGATATGTATTGTATTTAAGACCTGAGAATAATAATAGTTCTGGTGCTGGGCGTGTTTTGGCACGTGGTAAATTTACAACCTATGAGTCGAATTCCAATAAACTAAGTTTTGTATTTGGATCCTGTCATTACCCAGGTTCTGGTTCAAGCCTGGAGCGTTGGCAGCATCTTGCGGCACGCACAGACTATGATTTTATGTTACTGATTGGTGATCAGATATATGGAGATAATATAAAAACACTCGGCAGTGATTGGTTTGAACGATATGAAAACCGTTACCACCAGTTGTGGACATACTGGCCTATGCGTGAAGTCATGCGACGAACACCCGTTTATATGATTTTAGATGACCATGAAATTACCGATGATTTTGGGACGGTCTCTCTTGATTCAACTGAAAAAGAAGCCATGAGGACTGCAGGGCTTCAAATGTATAAAGAGTTTCAACAGTCACATGGCCCAGCCCGTGCTGAAAATGATATTCATTACTACTCATTTAATCGTGGCCCAGCATCATATTTTATGTTGGATAATAGAACACAACGGTCTATTCCTCCTGATGGTCAGGATTTCCCAGTCCTAGGTGCAGATCAAATGAAAGCATTCCGTGACTGGTCTCGCAGTTCACCTGCCAGGGATGCAGATATCATATTTTTAATATCACCTGTGCCGATTGCATGGTTACCGGTAGAGAAACTGCGTGAATTACTTAAGGATTTTGAGAAAAATGCGGGTACTACGGGTGGAGTGATTGGTGGCGGCGCAGGTGGGATTGGAGGTGCCTTGATAGGTGGCTTAGTTGGGTTTTTGGTTGGTGGCCCTCCTGGTGCTGCTATAGGCGCGGGGATTGGGGGTGCAGTTGGAACAGGAGCCGGAGCCGTAGGTGGGCATTATGTAGGGCATGGTATTGCTGAAGGTAAATTAAATGCTAATCAATTGGGTAATCTTACTGATCGTGACCTTGCTGATATGTGGACTTTAGAAGGTAATCAACCTGATCTGGTTAATGTGCTTGATGTTTTGTATGACCTTGCTAATGATATTCAGGAAGACGGAACACGTGGCTCCAGACCTCGCGCAGTATTTATATTAGGTGGTGATGTGCATTCAGGTGCAATGCATATGATTCGCTCTAAGAAGTCCGGCGGGATGCATGATCATAGAAAAAATCCATGTATCTTACAGGTTACTAGTTCAGCCATTTCACAAAATGCTGCTGACGATAGGCTGTATTCAAAGATTATAAAAGGTATTAATCCTGGTGTAGAAGTAGGTTTATTAACACTTGCAAGTAATAAATTTAATCCTGACGATATTGTGGATGATATTTTCAATGACGAACACGCAATATTTCCATTAGATGATCAATTGGAAAAGAATTATATTTCAGAGTTTTCCGGATTACTTGGCGAGCATAATTTTGGCAGATTCGAGATTGAACGTATTAGCCAGGAACGTAGACTATATCGTTTCTTTGTATCAGTTGAAGGCGTTGAAGATGCACTTGTACAGTATTTTGATATTGATTTGGATGCGCCGGGTGAGATTAAATTTAAATCACTTATTGGGCAAGTGCTTGCTGTTGAAGGACGATTGAGTTTTTTGAGAGTAAATGAGGTTGGCGCCGGTTTTGGTGATACGGCAGATCATTTGGATGCTGAGGTTATCGTGAAGCTTGATACGCATTCTGGCGAATCATTTGGTTTTAAATTACGTCGTGATAAAAATGAAAAAACACATAAGCGTATGTTAGGTGTACTTCGTGATGCTTTTAATAATGGACAGTTAGTTCACATGGAGTTTTCAAGGACAGGTAGAACTACAGGCAGGATTGTGCGTGTATCGATTATCAAGTAACTTAGTATTTTAACAAGGGGAGTAATTATGGCATTTTTACAAAGTAGCGGAAATATTAATTTCTTAAGAGTTAATGAGGTTGGTGATAAATTTGGTCCAAATAATGATTTTATTGAAGCTGAGGTAATTTTCAAATTAGATCGTGATGTAAATCGGGTATTTGGTTTTATGCTTCGTGCAGATAATAATCTACCGGTAAGGGAAGCAATGCTTGATTTATTAAGGGATGCTTTTAACAACAATTGGGTGGTGACAACAGATTTTGAAATTGCTGATGGAAAAACTAAAGGCAGATCAAAACACATATGGTTAACAAAACCTGAATCCAAAACAGTTACAGCAACTACAGGAACAATTATTGGTACAGTTGCTAAGTTATAAATAGCAGAGAAGGATATTTCTCTTATTTTATATATCGATTAAAAGGAATGATATGATGGCTGAGTCTGAACGCATAAAAAGAGTAAAAAAAGGGAAGTGGAGAACATTGGAGTCAGGGTGGAATGCATCGTTTATTTGTCGCTTCCGAGGGCCAGCAGGAGCAAAGATTAAAATTCGCTATGGAGGTGGCTGGCCTTTTGGAAAAAATAGTCAACAACAAACCCTGAATGGAAATACTATCAAGGTCGTAAATGTTGGTAAAGCTAGCTTTGTTTATGCACGAGTGCAAATAAAAGTACAGAGTGATATAGATGTCAGTTATACGTATGTTCCAATTGGGCCATAGTAGTAGTCTCTGTAACCCCATTTTAGTGTCGGTTGGTTTAGACTCGTCCAGTTATGAAGAGTGTTTATTATCTACACATCGGCATAAAGACTTTTCATGTCGATGGAGTAGATATATTTATTGAAGTCATAAAATATCCAGTGAGGCATAGGTTGCCTGTTACTTTAATTGGCACACCATCCGGTTTGATATCCATCCATGTAACATCGTAATGGTCTGTTGAGGCACTTCTTGCTCATCAAAATAGTCCAGCAGGCTTTCACAAAGATCCGAAAAATCACCCCCATTCATTATTGCTTGAACAGCGATGGCCTCAGCATCTGAAACCGCATGATATTTAGTCATAAGTTGACTGCGCCATATCAACCATTTACTTGATTCCTGTATGAGTTTTGGTGGATTGATTCCCTCAGACAGTGCTTTCCATATCTGAAAGCTATTAAAGTTCATGTTCAGTAATTGCACTGAATCATTAAAAATAATTCTGAGCGTTGGCCACTTCTCTGGCTCGAGCCGGGTAAGGTCATTAAGCGTAACGGGTTTGCAATCAGCAGCATCAAAACTGTCACAAAAAGACTTTTCTATTACAGCTAACTCAGCTAATTCTGATGCCTGTAGCCAGGGTTGCTGCGCGGATAATAACTCAGGTATATGTTTACTATAATAGCGCAGGCTTGGATGATGAGAAGGATAAAGATTAATATATTCATTCATTAACTGATCAAAGTTGTCATCACCAAGATAGGCATGCAATTGCTCATAGTCGGTGGTGATGGCCTCCTTTAATCGTAATTTATATCCGTCTGCGTACAGGTTAAGACGTTGATGGCTTGTGACGTTTCCCGTTGTCATAATAGTATTGACAATAGATGAAGGTTTCTCGAGTAAATAGTTTAGAAACTCATGCTGTAAGTCACGTAAACCTGGCATCAGGCAGCCCCTTTTACTGTGATGGGAGTAACTTTAAGTTCATGTTCCGTCAATGTGTTGGAGGCTATGACTTCGGCTACTGCCAACTCTGCACGTAACTCATCAAACGAGGGGATGTTATCATCACGCTCAATCATGGTACTGACAGCGCCAAAACGTGTTAATGCTTTTGAGTACAAGTCCCAGACCGGGTCACACACCTTGTGGTCATGCGTATCAATAATCATTTCACCATTATAGCTATGACCTGCCAGATGAAATTGCATGACACGATCTTTATCAATGCCGTTGATATAGTCCATGGGTTCAAAATGATGGTTATGCGCACTGACAAAAATATTATTTATATCAAGTAAAACCAGACAATCAGAACGTCGTAATATTTCATTCAGAAATTCCCATTCATTCATTTCCGAGTTTGTATAGGTAACATAGCTGGACAGGTTCTCAATCAGGATTTGTCGACCCAGATAATCCTGAACCTGTTTGATACGCTCAACTACATGTTTTATGGTTTCTTCATTATAGGGTAAGGGTAGTAGATCATGACTATTGGTGTGATCGACACTGGTCCAGCATAAGTGATCAGATATCCAGCAGGGTTCCACTCTTTCAGTCAGTTGTTTTAGCTTTTTAAGATAATCCAGGTTTAATGGATCAGTGCTACCTATTGATAATGAGACACCATGCATTACCATCGGATAGTCATTTCTGATTTTATCGAGAAAATCCAGTGGCTTTCCACCTGGAACCATGTAATTTTCCGAGATTATTTCAAACCAGTCGACATCAGGTTTAGTGTCTACTATGGTTTGATAATGCTCAGTTCGCAAACCTAAACCAAAACCGAGGAAAGGACGTGACATAGCTGAATACCTGCAAAAGAATTAATGCCTGATGTTAAATATGTTAAGTCTCTACACATCTCGTTTAGTACCAGTTGTGTAGAGACTTAATCTTAATTACCGGTGACCATGGTGTTATCTGGTCCTGGCAATATTATTTACCTGCCTTTCCACCTATGTCATCACAGGCTTTTGCTGACATGGAAACAAAACCATGACCTTTACAGCTAGCGTGTCCTTTACATGCATTCGATGCGGTTTTGCAATCGTTATGGCCTTTGCATTTATTAACACCAAAACAATGTACTTTTGCAGTTGCAGCATTATCAGACATCGCTGAGCTCACAGGGCTGATCATTACCATACCTGCTGCCGCCAATGCCAGTGCGGCACCTGTTACTTTCTTTGAATGACTCATTAAATATTCCTCTCATTATTATGCCGAAATCATAGAGTTGCATTAGTGCAACCCTGATTACTGATAGCTTGATTTTGATTTACCTGCCTCTAATAATTAATAATATTGGATCAGGTGCATGCACTATAAAATGAAGATGTATTTAAAAAATCACATGAATATCACAAATAAGTCACGAAATAACAAGCAGAAAAAAGTTTCGTAGTGTTAATGCCCTGGCCTTCCAGGATGCAGGGGGGCTTTTGGCGTTATTTGATGGAAAGGTACTCGTTTGCTATCTATTAGTTACATTTTGATCATATTTTGCCATACTTGAAAGCTGGTGCTTCAATTTTTACTGAAAATACCCGGCTATTATGAGCAAGACATAACGTTCAAAAAATCTAATTTATTGATGTAGTAAATGAGATAAGCAGATATTATTTTATAACCTTCGGTAGGCTGACTATGAAAAATCAATATGATAGATCGCGTCGTCGTTTCTTGCAGGGTATGGCTCTGGGTGTTAGTGGGCTAATAGTTCCAGGTTTTACCCGTGCACGGACTAGCAAATTAATCACTAAACAAATTCCTTCGACTAATGAGAAAATCCCGGTGATTGGGCTGGGTAGTTCAAGAACGTTTAATGTGGGTAATGATCCACTTGGTTTGGATAACGTTGCCGAGGTCATACAGCACTTTTTTAAAGCGGGTGGTAAATTGATTGATTCCTCACCTATGTATGGCTCATCACAACCGGCGATTGGTTATGGCCTGAAAAAATCAGGAAAAACAAACGCTGTTTTTTCGGCTGATAAAGTTTGGTCATGGAATTCTGGCCTGGGGCCTGAGCAAATGGAGCAATCCAGACAATACTGGGGGGTTGATTCGTTTGATTTGATGCAGATTCATAATCTGGTCGCGTGGGAAGAGCATTATAAAACATTGTCCCGTATGAAACAGCAAGGCAAGATCCGTTATGTGGGGATCACCACATCACATGGTCGCCGGCATGATGAACTGGAAGACATCATGAAAGCCCGGTCGCTTGATTTTGTGCAGTTTAGTTACAATATTCTTGATCGTGAAGTTGAGAAAAAACTATTGCCTCTGGCAAAGCAACGTAACATTGCCGTGATTATTAACCGCCCATTTCAACGCGGTGATTTAATAGATAAACTTGAAGATAAACCATTACCCGCCTGGGCGGCTACTATCAATTGCAAAAGCTGGCCGCAGTTTTTACTCAAATTTATTGTCTCGCACCCGGCGGTGACCTGTACTATCCCGGCGACAACGCAGGTAAAACATGTTAACGACAATATGATGGCCTGTACCGGTCTATTACCCGATAACGACATGAGAATGCGTATGATTGATTATGTCGAAAAAATAATTTGATGTGACTGATAATAATGGGTGAACTGGCAAGTTATCGACTATCTGATTTTATTCTGTTTTCACAAACAGCCTACTACCGGCAATTCGAGTTTTATAATCAGGCTATCTGGCCGCTGCATAGTGTGGCCATTTTATTTGCGTTGATGATCTTTTATGCGTTATGGAAAAAGCCTGCCTGGGGTGGTCAGGTTATTGCACTATTGCTTGTTGTGAGCTGGGTATGGGTCGCGTGGGCGTTTTTATATCAACGCTTTTATCAAATTCATGTTGTAGCAGACTGGTATGCAATTGGCTTTATTCTGCAAGCGGTACTGACAATATGGTACGGTGTCATAAAAAATCGCTTTACGCTATTCACCTCGAACAGGCTTAAGGTGAAAATTGGCTCAGCTTTATTATTTATCGCTATTGTCATATACCCTTTTATCGCATTTATAACCGGACGTAGCTGGCTGCAGTTTGAAATGTTTGTGCTTTCACCTGACCCTACAGTTTTAGCGACGTTTGCAATCCTGCTTTTTTATAAGGCCCCCGTCATTCTTTATGTAATACCGGTTATCTGGATGTTATTAAGTACCATGACATTATTAGTCATGTAGAGAGATCATGGTGACCAGCTATAAAAAAAGGCCTGCTGTTCAGCAGACCTTTTTTTATATATCATGATCTGGCTTCTACCTTGATCAGAGTATATATCTGTATTTAAGGAAACCTATATATTATCGCAGCAGACGCACTGTTAATATCATAGTTATCGTTGCCCACTTCATGGTGCGAGCCCATAAACCGATATACTATTCGATTTTTTAAACCCGCATCGAATTCGAAACCTAGTGCATAGGTGGCATTGCTACCTGATTCACTTAGCGTGCTTATAATACCGCTTTCGTTATATGTTTCCCTGGATTTCCACCAGGACATTCCTATGAAACCCAGAGCATACCAACGTTTTGAAACAGGCCATCTACCCAGGATGCCAAGTTCCCAGGCCGTCGCTTCATGATCGGTACTAACGGGCCCTGCTGACCATGATGGGCCTCCAGATGATACACCGGAGAAACTATCATCGCCAAAGTCGCGATATCCACCTTGTACTGCAACGTTATCATTTATTTGATAACCGAAGAATAATCCTGCTCCGACAGTGCTTTTGTCAGTGCTGATGCCTGTAACTGAACCATCCTGGTTTGAATCAGGTGAATTTGTTCGTCCCATGCCGATGCCTACACCACCATAGAAGTTCTTGGCTGCAGTACCTGCAGGAAATAATTTTCTCTGATTGTCATCATCCGCAGCTAATGCTATGCCTGAAATAAAGAATATTGACAGCGTCGTTACCATGATTGTTATGATGTTTTTTTTGGTGCTAGCTATAATTGATGAATAGTACATGGCATTCCCCTAAATATAAGCTCCAAGTGTATAATTATAGACAATATATTTGTAGAAAAGACTGATCTGGATCAGGAAAAGTACAATGTTATGTGTGACGAACCAGATAGTAAATCCGTGCCAGGATACGGGTTAGAAACAATGTAGGGGATGGGCGTGATGAGAATGATTCGGATTTGTCAACAACCCTTTTATTGCACTCTTATTTTTGTAGAAGTAATATTAGACAAATAAATTTAGCTCTTTAACATCACAGACTAAGAGGTTACATGTTATCTGTCAGACTGTTTACAGGCCAGAAAACAGCTGACTGGAAGCCATGAAACGAAGTGGCTCTTTTGATCAGGCGAAAAATTAAAAAGGGATAGGGTGTATGCGTTGGCGTAGCGGTAGACGAAGTAGAAATATTGAAGACGTTCGGGGAAGGCGACCGGCTCGTTTTTCGCGTGGATTCAAGGGTGGCGGTATCGGGGTTGTCATACTTACTCTCGCTGCAATGTATTTCGGCGTGGACCCTAACCTTCTGCTACAAGGGCTGTCAAATAGTCCGGCGGGCAATAAAACACAATACACAAAACAATTAACGGCTAAAGAAAAGCGGCTGGGTGAATTTGTTTCTGTTGTATTGGCAGATACTGAAGATACCTGGCATAAAATATTTTCCGATATGGGACGACAGTATAAAGAACCCAGGTTAGTACTTTTTTCCGGTGCGGTTAAGTCAGCTTGTGGCAATGCGCAATCTGCCATGGGGCCTTTTTATTGTCCGGCAGACCAGAAGGTCTATATAGACCTGGGTTTTTACGACGACCTTAAGAACAGACATAATGCGCCAGGTGACTTTGCCCAGGCCTATGTCATTGCTCATGAAGTAGGGCATCATTTGCAAACCTTGCTGGGTATTTCGCAAAAGGTACACCAGGCAAAACGCAGACTGAGCAAGAAAGAAGGTAATGCCTTGTCTGTGCGTCAGGAACTCCAGGCAGACTGTCTGGCTGGCGTCTGGGCGCATCATGCACAGCGTACCCGGAATATTATTGAGCCAGGCGATATTGATGAGGCGCTTGGCGCTGCCAGTGCTATCGGTGATGACAGGTTACAGAAGCAGGCTCGGGGGTATGTTACACCGGAATCATTTACCCATGGGTCATCAGCACAACGTGTGCGCTGGTTCAAGACAGGCTTTGAGAGTGGCACACTGGAACAATGCAATACGTTTAAAGCCAGTCGGCTTTAGTAATTTATTGATTATGATTTGCAATATATAGAAAACGGACGCGTATAAGAATATGACTAATATATGCATAGGCGGCAACAAAAATACACAGGTTAACCTGAATTTGCGTATGGCAAATCGACACGGTTTGATTGCAGGCGCAACCGGAACAGGCAAGACGGTCAGTTTACAAGTATTGGCAGAGAACTTCTCACGCAATGGTGTGCCGGTATTTCTGGCGGATGTTAAGGGGGATCTTTCAGGTCTGGCCGAGTCGGGTAAGATGAATGATAAGATACGTTCACGGCTTGATGTTATTGGCATGAATGAATTTTCCTGTGAAGCCAATCCCACATTGTTCTGGGATGTTTTCGCAAAGGCGGGTCACCCGGTTCGCACTACAATTTCAGATGTTGGACCATTGATGTTATCCAGTTTACTGGATTTAAATGACACCCAGTCAGGAATCCTGTACAGCGCCTTTGATCTTGCAGATGATAATGGCCTGCTGTTACTGGATCTTAAGGATTTACGTTCACTATTAAATTGGGTGCATGAGAACAGAAAGGATCTGGGCAGCGAGTATGGAAACCTTTCACCTGCCAGTATCGGCGCTATACAACGTAAGTTACTGGTGCTGGAACAGCAGGGTGCCGAAGACTTTTTTGGTGAGCCAGCACTCAATCTTAATGATTTAATGATTACCGATTTCAGTGGCAGGGGTGTTGTCAGTGTACTTGATGTTACCAGATTAATGATTGAGTCCCCACGTTTGTATGCAACATTCCTGTTGTGGTTGCTTTCAGAGTTATATGAACAAATGCCGGAGATTGGAGACCCGGACAAACCCAGGCTGGTGCTGTTTTTCGATGAAGCGCACATGTTGTTTGATGATGCGCCAAAGGCATTACTAGAGAAAATAGAACAGGTGGTCAGACTGATTCGGTCCCGGGGTGTGGGTGTCTACTTTATCACTCAAAATCCGCTTGATATACCTGATAAGGTGTTGGGCCAACTTGGAACTCGCATACAACATGCATTGCGTGCATTTACACCGCGTGATCAGAAAGCAGTAAAGTCTGCAGCCGAGACTTTCCGCAGTAACCCGAAACTTGACACTGTGAAGGTCATTACTGAACTTGAAACCGGGGAAGCACTGGTTTCAATACTGAATGAAAAAGGCAGTCCTACACCTGTTGAACGAGTGTTAATTTGTCCACCACATTCACGCATTGGTCCTTTAACTGAAAATGAACGTGCGACTATTATCGGACGCTCGCCGTTAAAAGGCCGCTATGATGAAACGATCGACAGAGAGTCTGCTCACGAAATTCTCAAAAAACGTGCAGAAGATGAGCAGCGGCTAAAAGCACTTGAGCAAGCAGAAAAAAACAAACAACAGCAAAAACAAAAAACAACTCGCCCTCGCTCACGTCGACAAGGTGTTGGTGAAGCAATGTTAAAAAGTGCTGCACGTTCTATAGGCAGCTCTTTAGGACGTCGTATTTTTCGTGGCATTATGGGTTCACTATTGGGTGGAAAATAGAAAATCACTGTCCCCCATTCTCTTCACTCATACATATTTAAAAGCTGCGTTTATGAACGCACCAAAAGCGGGAGCAGATGTTTCAATAAGCACCAAAATAAAGCAATTGATCCTGATTTAAGTATAAATCCCCTGTAATAACGACGAAGCTAGTTGGCATAATATCTGCAATCCCTGTTTATAGCATTGGCTGTAAAATTTAAAATTATTTATAAATAACTGGAGAGGGCTTGTTATGTCTTACTTGGAACCAACGGAGTTTGTTACAAAAATGGTGGATTCGGGAGAATCCAAAGTTTATATGTCTGCAAAGGACACGTTAATTCGGGCATTTATGGCGGGCGCAATTTTGGGGCTTGCAGCGATATTTGCTATCACCGTTGCGGTTAAAACAGGCTCGCCGCTTACGGGGGCTATATTGTTCCCGGTTGGGTTCATTATGTTGTATTTAATGAAGTTTGACCTGTTAACAGGTGTGTTTACGTTAGTACCACTTGCTCTCATTGATAAAAGAGCTGGTGTCACTGTTAATCAGGTACTACGAAACTGGGGACTCGTGTTTATTGGTAACTTTGCCGGCGCACTGACAGTCGCATTCATGATGTCTTTTATACTCACCATTGGATACAGTGTTGATGGTGGTGCGATCGCAGCAAAAGTCGGAACTATTGGTGAATCAAGAACCCTGGGTTATAAATCGCATGGTTTAGAGGGCTGGATAACAATTTTCATTCGTGGCATGTTATGTAACTGGATGGTTTCAATGGGTGTTGTCGGCGCAATGATTTCAACGTCAGCGAGTGGCAAGATGATGGCGATGTGGATGCCCGTGATGCTTTTCTTCTTTATGGGCTTTGAACACTCCATTGTTAATATGTTTTTATTCCCGTTTTCCATGATTATGGGTGGTGGATTTACGATCAGCGATTACCTCATCTGGAATGAAATTCCAACTGTGTTGGGTAATTTGGTGGGTGGTTTTGTATTCGTTGCTTTACCATTATATTTTACTCATGTAAGGACCAGTCCAAATCGTGCGTTATAATAGTATTAAGTAAGTTTCAATAAAAGGAAGATAAAATGCTCAGCCCTAAACAGGGCTGAGCATTTTTTAAAATATGGCAAATCAATTACAAATTTCTTTTGGGCAACACACGGACAAAGGCCGTAAAGAAATCAATCAAGATTTCCATGGCATTCATATTCCAAAGGAACCACTCTTGAGTTCCAAAGGTATTGCAATAGGGCTAGCAGATGGCATTAGCAGCAGCGATGTCAGTCAAATTGCCAGCAAGACAGCGATAACGGGGTTTTTAGAAGATTATTTTTGCACTGCTGAATCCTGGTCAGTTAATACATCAGTCAAGCACGTATTATGGGCTACCAATTCCTGGCTCTATTCACAGACACGTAATAGTCAGTATCGTTATGTACAGGATAAGGGGTATGTCTGCACCTTTAGTACATTGATACTTAAATCCAATACAGCATATATTTTCCACGTCGGAGACACTCGTGTTTATCGTCTTACTAATAATCACCTTGAACAACTAACAGAAGATCACAGGATTTGGGCATCAAAAGATAAAAGTTACCTTCAGCGCGCATTAGGCATGAAGGATAATATCAAAATCGATTATAAATCACTGCCAATAGAGGTTAATGACACTTTTATTCTTGCAACAGATGGTATCTATGAATTTATAAATGAAAAATTTATTGTAGATGCAATTAAAGAAAACACAGATAATTTAAATAATGCTGCTAAAACCATTCTGGAAAAAGCCTTTGAAAACGGAAGTACTGATAACTTAACGATACAAATCGTCAGGGTTGATCAACTACCGCTGCAAAATACAGATGAAGTGTATCATCAATTAACGACATTACCTTTTCCGCCAGAACTCAAACCCAGGATGATTTTCGATGGTTTTGAGATTATTCGTAATATCCATTTTAGCAGTCGTAGTCATATTTATCTGGCGACAGATACTGAAACAAAAGAGCGCGTTATTATAAAAACGCCATCTATTGATCTTCGGGATGATGCAGCCTATCTTGAACGCTTTCTTATGGAAGAGTGGATTGCCCGACGTATTAATAACGCACACGTGTTGAAACCCTGTTTACAAACACGAAAACATAATTACTTGTATGTTGTAACCGAGTTTATTGAAGGCAAGACGTTAGCGCAATGGATGATAGATAACCCTGATCCGGATATCGAAGAAGTACGTAATATTATTGAACAGGTTTCAAAGGGCTTACGTGCTTTTCATCGTCTGGAAATGCTGCATCAGGATCTGAGACCCAATAATATCATGATAGATAAAACGGGTACGGTGAAGATAATCGATTTTGGTTCAACAATGGTTGCCGGGTTAAGAGAAATAGCAACGCCTTTGAATCAGGAAAATATTCTTGGTACAGCTCAATATACTGCGCCAGAATATTTTCTGGGTGAAACAGGAACAACCCGGTCAGATATGTTCTCGCTAGGCGTTATCACTTATCAAATGCTGTCAGGCAGATTGCCTTATGGCGCTCAGATAGCTAAAGCACGAACAAAATCTGCCCAACGAAGATTGAATTATCAATCAGTGTTAGATGATGATCGCACCATCCCTGCATGGATTGATGTGGCCATTAAAAAAGCCGTTCATCCAGATCCGTATAAACGATATGAAGAAATTACAGAGTTTGTGTATGACCTGCGTCATCCAAATAACAGGTTTTTAAATAAAACACACTTACCCCTGATGGAACGTAACCCGGTACTTTTCTGGAAGAGTTTTTCCTTAATCCTTTTTATTACGCTTCTTGTTGTATTGGTGACCCATCCCGCATTAAATTAAGGGCCAGGTAACTATTGCGTTCAACCTGTTTACCAGGATTT
>Ga0316206_1001148_pt1 | contig 25884 bp, 25 predicted proteins | sample 6monthpyrite_MG_FD_204942 | JGI IMG/M metagenome (GOLD analysis project Ga0316206, IMG submission 204942) | Microbial mat bacterial communities from mineral coupon in-situ incubated in ocean water Damariscotta River, Maine, United States -... | ecosystem: Environmental > Aquatic > Marine >... | reverse complement strand
GATCGGACAGCAGGCCCAAGACCAATCGACCCGGCTCATCAGCGCCCTCGCGAGCGGAAGCGTGCGGTTCCTCTTCGAACAACGCGAGCTCCTCGCCGACTCGGCGATCTACAACGCGATCGAAGACTCGCTCTTCGCCTCTGCGATCGAAAACAAACTTGTCACCGTCTACGACGAGTCCAAGCCCGCTCCGTTCTCCGCAAAGACCATGCGATGGGATCTGACCAATGACCGCATCGAGATCAACGAGCCCACCCCAACACGATCAACCACCGGCGGCTGATCGACAGGACTAATCGAAAAGATCTCCGGTTGGTTGGGCTCGTCGATTACGAACTCGTGCGATCGACCACGCGGTATGACTCGCGCTCGCCGCGACCTCGCAATGGATAATCCTTGCGGAGCGGGTGCGCGGGGTAGTCTTCCCACATCAGGATTCGGCGGAGATCCGGGTGGTTGGTAAAGCGGATCCCGAACATGTCAAACACCTCGCGCTCGGCCCACTCGGCCGACGCCCAGAGATCGCACACCGAATCGAGCACCAACGCCGGATCGTTCTCGATCCCCGCTGTCGAGATCGATGGGTCAAGATACACCTTAACAAAGAATCGATCGTCACTGCTATAGGCACAGAGGTTGTACACCACCGCGAATCTTCCCGGGGTCTTGGCTGGATAGTCCAGATAGTCGATCCCCGCGACATCGCTCAGGAAGTTGTAGAGACACGCCTCGTCGTCGCGCAAGAACGCCAAGACGCTGTGAAGATCCTCCGGCTCGACAACGAGCGTCGCCTGAGAGCGGTACTCCGTCGCTTGGAACTTTGCCGTAGGGAACGCCGACTTCACGCGCTTGAAGGTGGGATGCTCAAGTGATGACGCGGTCTTGGGGGTGCTCATGGGATTCCTCGCAGATGGCTCGCTTCGTTGGTCTATCGTAGCCGATCTATGCCCTTCTAGTCTCAGAATCGCTCCAGATCCACCTTGTCAAGCCCGATCACCGCCGGGGCATCGCGGACAAGGTCTCCGAGCGTCGAGACAATCAGTTCTGGGTCGATTGCGCCTTCATCAATGTTGGTCTCGACAAGCCCATCGTCGCCATCGAGCCGCACAGAGCGGACCATGACCGCCCCCACCTTGGAGCATGAGCCGCACAGATCCGCGATCCGGCGGAGATGATCCCCAGCGTCGGCGAGCATCGAGGGCACGAGCCACCCGACCGGATCGAGTAATAGCGTGCACCCGAGCGACTCAGATCTTCTCGCCCACGAGCAGGTGCAGATCGCATCTGAGAGCATCCCGAGCGCCCCCGGGCGGAGCATCAGCTCGATGCCACGCTGGGCCGTGAGTTCGACCACAGTTTCGAGCTCTTCGTCGAATCGAGCCCATCCCGACTGGGACCAACTCGCCAAGAGCCGATCATCGTCGTTGGCCGAGAGATTCGCATGCACCGGCTCACTGCACCGCAGAACCACCCGCCCGGGCCCGTCGGTACCATCGAGCCCGCCCACTCCATCGAGCCACACCAACGGATCCGTCCCCACCGAGGCATCGAGTACATGGGCATAGACCGAATCCGTTCCGAGAGCACGGATCTCGCCAAGGATCACACCCCGGTCTTCGATTCCTTGATAGAGCATCTCCATAGACGAGTTTAGCTCTTCGGCTATAGCACCACGCGGTTCCTGCGCTCGGTGCGCACAAATCAGCGACGATCATGGGTCCGTGTGTGTTATCCGCTCTTCGATAGCGCACAAACCTCCCGATATCGAGCGGGCACACGGGGGATAAAGCACGGCTGCTCACCCATATCCGTGTGCGACGATTCTGAGTACGGAGACTCACACATGCCCGACCTTTTCTCATGGACACGGTCCACCCCCCGCCCCGAGACCGACCTCCCCGTCGCCCCACGCCTGCGTCTTTCGCGAGAGCAAGTCGTTGACCAGATCATCTCGATCAACCGTTCGGCGACCGCCGAATACCTAGACCAGTTCGAGCAGCGATCGCTCGACACCTACCTCGATCACCTCTTGGCCTCCCAGCAGCCCCGCGGGCGCAATGCTCGGTGGGATCGCCCCGGCGATGCCCCCTCGATGATGTCTCGCCGGCGTGTCGTTTGAGCAGAAGTATGAATCAATCAAATACGGAGCATCGGCGAGAGAAACAGCATCTCTCTCCCGTTGGGCGGATCTGTGGTGGGGTCCGCCCAACTCTTTTTTGCATCTTTCTCATTGATTGGTCCATCCCGGGTTATCTCGCTTCAAGGTTTTCGATCCCGCCGTCCGATAAAGGGAGAGACTTGGAAGGTGCTTCGTCGCAGATCGGAGATCAGCACAGCCCTTCCTCCACGCCCCTCCACCATTTCGGGGGCAACGAACGGTTCGTTCGGGCGGAGCCCGCCGAGCAATGACTGATCCACCCCGCGTCATACTTCGCGGGTGGCTTCGACAATCACACCCGTCGGGGTCGAACAAGAGGATGCGGAGTGCCTCCATGCTGATGCAAAGCCCAACACAAATCAACCGATCACACAGTTCATGGCGTCCGATCACGCTTCTTGCGCTGGCGGGGACACTTGCTGTCCTGCCGTCCTGCGGCCCAAAGCGTGCCGGGTTCTGGAATAAGAACGAACAATCCCAGCTCCAGATGGAGCAAGCCCGTTTCGAGGACGAACAATCGCGCCAGAGCTCCTATTTCGTGTCATCAAACGACAAGACCCCGCCAGCCCAGTTTGCCGAGGAGCAACCACAGCAAACGACCACGCTCCAGAGCAACTCGAGCGCCACGATCGCGGCGATGAACGCCGAGACGGATTTGGGCTCGTTCACCCCGCCGGCGAGCGAACAGGGCTTTGAGACCAAATCCCCTCAAACCGAGCCGTTTCAAACCGATCCGTTCGCCCAAGAATCAACCCCCCAGACCTTCGGGGCATCAGAAACCGAGATGCATGAACTCCGCATTGGGACCGCCGATGCCCCCGAGCCTGTCAAGCGGGACCCGTACTTCACCGATGACACCAAATCTCCAGCGGCCCTCCGCTCAGGCGATATCAGTGCTCTGGTCTACGCCAACGCGATGGGCGTCGAACTCCCCTCCGAGACCAACGGCGACGCAACCAGAGCAACTATTAATGTCCGTCAGGTGACGAGTTCGTACGCTGGCTCGGACTTTGACCCCATCGTCACACCCGACGGCAAGCACCTGATCTTTGCCTCAACCCAGCACCGCCCCACCGCGGATCTCTACATCAAGTCGATCACCGGCTCAGTTGTCACCCGGCTCACCGATGACCCTGCCCAAGATGTCATGCCTTCGATTTCGCCCGATGGCAGCTACATCGCCTTCGCTTCTGATCGCGCCGGGTCTTGGGACCTCTTCATCATGCCATTCGAGGGCGGCAAGGTCGTCCAACTTACGAGTGAATCCGCCAATGACCTCCACCCCACATGGTCGCCCGATGGCAGGCAGATCGCTTTCTGTCGGCTGGGCCAACAGTCCGGTCGTTGGGAGATCTGGGTCAAGGATGTGCTCGCCGATAACGGCGCTCAGTTCATCGGGTTCGGACTCTTCCCCGAGTGGTGCCCCGTCGCGGGCACCGGGATCGGCGGGGCCGACCAGATCCTCTTCCAACGCTCTCGCGAGCGAGGCGATCGGGCGTTCTCGGTCTGGACACTCGACTTCAACCCAACCCCGGGCACCGCCAGCAGAGAGACCGAACTGGCAACAGGACCAAACCAGGCACTAATCAATCCATCATGGTCGCCCGACGGCCAGTTCATCACCTTCGCTGCGGTTCCCAACTCTGAGTCATGGTCGAGCGGACAAGCCGCCCGCCCGGATTCATCGACCATCTGGATGGTTTCGACAAAGGGCACCGGGAAGGTGAAACTCACCGACGGCGACTCGATCGACCTGATGCCGGTCTGGGGACGCAACAACGATATTTTCTTTGTCTCTAATATGGATGGGCAGGACCACCTTTGGTCGATGGAACTCACACCGGCCATCCGTGCCGCGAGCGTCATGATGCCCAACATCAGCAACTCCTTCGCGACGGTCCCCACCGGAACCGAATCAGGATCTGGCACCGAATAAGTCACCCCATTCCCGTTGCCCAAAGGCGCCGGGAATGCTTCTCTCCTCGGGCGTTCGTGTTCGGGTTGGTCGTTTCAAGAAAAGACAACGGACGGGAATGGATGCCCGTCTCTGATCTCGGCAGGACGCCATGACAAGTGCACAGACCATGCTTGCTTCGGTATATTTAGCAGCGTTCTTGGTGATCTCGATGATCACGATGGGCGGATGCGAGATGGGCCAGAAGCGCGAAAATATGCTTCCTCCGGGGGTCATCGTCTCGCCGTATGACACGAGCGCTGGCGATGTGCTCTGGGCGGTCATCCCCCCGATCAATGAGTCGGGCACCTCGTTAGCTGACGACTTGGTCATCGGAGATTCGATCGTCGCTGCGGTCCAAGGAATCCGCGGCGTCCGGTGCTTGCCGCTCAATCGCTCGATCCAGGCGCTTCGTGCACTCGGATTTTCACGCGGGATTCAATCGTCCTCCGATGCGACCAAAGTCGCCGAGTATCTCGGGGTCGATGGTGTGATCGCCGGCTCGATCACTGCCTATGACCCGTACGACCCGCCGGTGCTCGGATTGGCCCTGGCGCTCTACGCCAGGCCCGGCGCGATGGCCAACTCGACTCAGGTAAAACTCGACACACGGGTACTCTCGATGGCGTTCTCCGACTTTGGAACCTACGACGGGCTCTCATTCGCTGGCAAACCCGTCTCGGTAGTCTCCGAGCATCTTGATGCCAGAGACCACGGCGTCCTGATGGCCGTCCGCGGGTATGCCGAGGGACGCTCCGATCAACGCAGCGCACTCGCCTGGCGGATCTACACCGCGAGCATGGATCTGTACACACAGTTTGTCGCCCATCACACAGTGGGTCGGCTGATTGACGAGGAATGGCTCCGGCTCTCGCGCATCACGCGGACCAGCAGGCGCCCAGATCGCTGAGCGAGCACACCGTTGCTCCTGAGCCAAAGCGGAGTGCAACGGTGTCTCAATCCCCTGGACATATAAATACGAACGAATCTGACATGGTTTGCGTCACCCTCCAGAGGCCTCCCCATTTCTGGCGGTTTGCCTGTACGCCATCGCAATCGACGGACCTACTCGAGCGGCTCGCAGAAATTGCCGACGACCCGGCCAAACCCCTAACATGGAACGATGCTGAGCTGATCGCATCGGAAATTGTTGTCCATCATCATTTGGATACCCCTTCAGCGACCCCAAAGAACGACCGATAGCACAACTAAATCACTGTTCCCGAGCCATTGCCAGCCTGATCCCTCGCGGATCCACCGGAGTATGCGGATGACGACACTTCCTCTCACACAGAACTTTGCTGAATACCTGACCGACGAGCGCCATTTCTCGCCTTACACCGCACGGTGCTACGGCGCGGATCTTCGTCAGTTTATCGAATACCTCTGCGAAGATACCGGCGTCGCGATCGACCAATCGATCGAGGAACACGCATTCAAGGCACGCACAGCGCCTGGCTCGGATGTCGCGGGCACAATCGACCGCCCCACGATCACCAATACGATCTGTAACGCAGATGCGGACCTCATCCGTGGGTTCCTCGGATTCCTCGGCGAACAGAACTACTCCCCAGCGACCATGGCCCGCAAGATCGCTACGCTCCGCTCATTCTACAAATGGGGCAACAGGCTCGGGTATACCACGACCAACCCGATGACCCTGATCCGCACACCGCGACAATCCAAACGCCTGCCCAAAGCGATCACCATCGAGCAGATCGAACGGTTGCTCGCTGCCCCCAATGAGAACGATGTGCTCGGACGGCGCGATCGGGCGATGCTCGAAACACTCTATTCAACCGGGATCCGTGTCTCGGAGCTTGTCGGGCTCAATGTCGATGACCTCGACTTCGAGAATGAAGCGATGCATGTCCGAGGCAAGGGGCGCAAAGAACGCATCGTCCCACTCGGATCACACGCACTCAATGCAATCCGCAAGTACATCGAACTCATGAGCACCGATATCAAGTTCGCTCCGATTTGGGCTGCACGCAACTCGGACGATACCCCGCTCCCGTTGTTCCTCAATAAGCACGGCAAGCGCCTCTCGGCCCGTTCTGTTCGCAGAAAACTCGACAAGTACCTCCGGGCTGTCGGGCTCGATCCTTCGATCTCGCCCCACACTCTTCGCCATTCGTTTGCGACGCACCTATTGGACAATGGCGCGGATCTCCGCTCGGTCCAGGAACTCCTCGGACACCAGTCACTCTCGACCACACAGGTGTATACCCATCTCTCAACTACTCGGGTCACCGACGCCTACAACGACGCCCACCCCCGGGCCGAAGCGGGCTGAGGACCGGCTCAAGAGTTCATTGATTATTCAAGCGCCCCGAGCAACGCCCGGGGTGTTTTTTGATAGACAGGGAGAGGCAAGTTCGCGGCGAGTTCGCAGAGCGGCTCGAGCACGAACGAACGCAGGTGCATGCTCGGATGCGGGATCGAGAGCCCGGGTTCATCGACGACCCGATCGCCGTAGAGCACGATATCAAGATCGAGCGTCCGGGCACCCCACCTGATCTCGACGGATCGATCGCGTCCGTGGCACGCTTCGATCGCGAGCAACTCATCAAGCAGTGCTCTCGGCTCGAGCGAAGTACGGATCCGAATCACGGTATTGAGATATCGCCCCTGCTCTCCGGGACCGACGGGCTCAGTGTCGATGATTGATGCACACGCGATGATCGAAGTTGCCTCGAGCAACCCGATCGCCTCGATGCCGCCTTGGATGTTGGCGCTCCGGTCGCCCAGATTGCTCCCCAGCGCAATATAGACTTCATCGGGCATGATCGAGTCAAGGTCAATCGCGGCCGATCATCAACTGATGGGCAAAGAAAAACCGATCGTCAGCAGACGATCGGCGGCAGATTCTGGTCAAGTTCGAGCTTATTTTCCGATCGGTTCGAGTTCACGCATCCGGTGCTGCATCTGGGCCTTGAGGCGAGCAAGGATCGACGAGTGCATCTGCGAGACGCGGGATTCGGAGAGATCGAGCGTAGTGCCGATCTCTTTCATGGTCATCCCCTCGTAATAATAGAGCACCACGATCAGACGCTCCGCCCGCGTGAGCCCCTTGGTCATCAGTTCTTTGAGGTCTTGACGCTGGATGAGCTTGACCGGGCTGCTCTGGTGCTCGTCCTTGATGACATCGATCTCGCGGAGTTCTCTTGAGCCCTCGGACTGGTAGCACTTGCGGGTAATGCTTGTCACCGCGACCGCACTCGAGTCTCGCTTGTACTTGATGAACTCATTCTTGTCGATATCGAGCCGGGTCGAGATTTCTTTGTCGGTCGCCTTGCGTCCGAGTTCCATCTGGATCTGCTGCTTGGCCGCTTCGACCTTAGAAGTCCGGTGGCGGACGAGACGGGGGACCCAATCCATCGAGCGGAGTTCGTCGAGGATTGCGCCGCGGATGCGAGGGGCGCAGTAGGTCTCGAACTTGACACCCCGATCGAGGTCATAGGCGTCGATGGCGTCCATGAGCCCGAAGAGCCCCGCGGACATCAGATCCTCGAGATCGACTTCGTCAGGAAGACGCTGATAGATCCGCTCGGCGTTGTAGCGGACGAGGTGGAGAAACTTCTCGATCAAGAAGTTGCGCAGCTCTTCCGTTGATTCGGATTGATACAGTACCCAGACATCCGGCATGGGGACATCGTCATAGCGCGTAGGCAGCTTGCTTGATATCGCGTGCTGCGCGGAGTTGCGGGATGCGAACTTTGATCTCATCGCAGTCATTGGTCGGCTCCTTGACCCTTGACATAGGTAGCGAGTTTCGCGGACTCGTAAGAAAGATTTATCAGGGAAATCAGTCAAACCGGTCCGTCCGATACCTGAAGATCCCACCCGCGAAATGCCTATGAATGTCGATCCGGGCGATCCTTGCCCGGGCCGCCACCAGTATATCGAAACAAGACCAAGGATGTGGTAGCAAACTTGGTCTTTTTATGCCGCTTTTTTCATCGATTTCATCACCGAGTCGTGTGCCTCCTTTGCACGATCAAGATCGACAAGGGCTTGGGGTTTGGCCGGCTTTGGGCGATCTGATTTGTAGCGGGTCACAAACTCGCGGACACAGACCTGCCCCACCGCTCCAAGCACCCGCCCAACGATGGCACAGATCACCATCGCCAAGATCGCACGCGTCAGAATCACCAAGCCCGGATTCGATGCGAGGACGCCGACAATCGCAGAGACAATGAACCCCATGAGCCCGAGCACACCCGATATCAGGTTAGACGGAAGCTCAGAGAGGTATTCACTCGGATCGAGCTTGGCCGCCGACTCATCAACGATCTCAATGTCATCTAAATCTGCCATTTCCTACTCTCCATCGGCACAAACCATGCCCATGCTCATTGCGATCCTATAAATATGCGCATATCATGCGCGGCGAACATGCCAGAGATCATCGACGCAACTGTTAAGCCATCGCACGCACTGAACCAAACGCATCGCAGGCAAAGCGTCAAACACTTATCCACTTGTTGTGCACATGGTTAGCCCCGGTTGAAGAACCGTCGACGCGGGGCGGCAATAGCGCGTCCTTCGATCCCGAGCCAGTCGATTAGCGAGCACGCGAGTTCGCCCATGTCTCTCGCCGCGGCACTCTTGGGCGAGTCGATCATATAGGGCGTGCGGGCTTTAACCGCCTTGATCACCTTCTTGTCCCGGCGGATATACCCGATCATCGGGAGTTGGTACCCTAAGAACCGGTCGCATACGCCGGAGATCCGGGTGTGGACCGCGTTGGCTTCTTTTTCGTTGACCGCTTGGTTCACGATCAACGCGAGGGTCGGGAGTCTGGTATTGGGCTTTTCAGCGCTCTGGGATACGAGCACCTTGATGAGTGCGTAGGCGTCAGCGATGCTGGTGGGTTCGGGCGTGACGACCATGAGGCACGCATCGGCGGCATCGATGAACGCAGTGACCGACGGGCCGAGCCCCGCGCTGGTGTCGATCATAATTACATCGTTGTATTCGTGGAGATCGTTGAGCCGATCGAGCAGCACCACGCGTTCGGATTCATCGAGTTCGCCGACGCGCCCGATCCCGACGGAGCCGGGAATCAGACGGAATCCACCTGGGGCGTCAATGGCGAGGTCTTCGAGCGATGTTGGGGCATCGTCGCCGACAGCGGATTCAAGCCGAGCTTTGGGCATGAGCCCACAGAGTACATCGGCGTTGGCCAACCCAAGGTCGGCATCAAGGAGCACCGCTCGTCGGTTGTGCTTGGCGAGCGCGATCGAAAGATTCACCGAGGTGGTGGTCTTCCCGACGCCGCCCTTGCCCGATGCGATGGCCACGATGGGGATGCGCCTGACGGGCGGCACTAACCGAGCATCTGCCTCTGAATAGCATTGTGCGCTCGGCGTCTGCCCGAGCGAGCTGACCAGTTCGCGCAACCTCGATGCCTGGTCGTCCCCCCCAGTTGAGTTTTTCGACGGGTCATGGGCGGGGTTGGGGTTCTGTGCCGATACAGCCTGGCTCATCCGTTATCCTCGTTCCATCTCACCACGGCTTCCGGGCCGTCGAGCACGCATCGTGCCAATCTGTCTACGCGTGCGGGTTCTAAATCGTCGGGCACTTCCTGGCCGACGGTAATAAAGCTCAGAGGCAGATCAATCCGGTCACAGAGACCCGCGATTGGACCGGTCGTCACCGCCTCGTCGAGCTTGGTAAGGATACACCTGTCGGGGCCCAAAGCCCTGAATCTCTGGGCAGTCTTTCGCAGAACATTCTCCCCAACCGTCGTCGAGAGCACGAGATGGGTCTCGTCGGGATTGGCCGATTTGGTCATTTGGGCAAGCTCGTCGAGCTTGCGGGCGTCGTTCTGGGAGCGTCCGGCGGTGTCGATCACCACAATATCACACTCGGAGAGTTCTCTAATCGCACTGCGCATTTCCTCGGGCGAGTTGGCAACCTTGAGCGGCAATCCGATGATCCCCGCATAGGTCCTAAGCTGCTCGACGGCGGCGATCCGGTAGGTATCCGAAGTGATGAGCCCGACCTTTTTGGCGTGGCGGAGCTTATAGGTCGCTGCGAGCTTGGCGACCGTGGTCGTTTTGCCAACCCCCGTCGGTCCGACCAACGCGATCACCCGTGGACGATCGGTGGACGAGCTGTGATCAAGTGTAAGCAGCGATTCGGAGCGGGTCCGGATGGTCGATTCGATCTCGCGGAGCAATGCTTGGCGGACAATCACCGGATCTTTGAGTTCAACAGCGTCGAGCCGATCGCGGACCACGCCGACGAGCTTGTCGGCCTGATCGACGGGGACATCGTTGTCCATCATCTTGGCATAGAGTGCAAAAAGGGGCTCGGGCATCTCGCCCGAGGGCAACGCCGCGTCGGTGCTGTTGGTCCCGACCGCGACGGCCGTCTTGCGGGTCGATTCGAGCACCTGTCCCATCATTTTCTGGAGTGATTCGATCTGTGTGCTCAGCTGAGCATTGTCCGAGCCCGGATCCGGGATCTGGTCTGGGCTCTTTGCTGTCGCCCTGGCCGGATTGGATACCTTGGGCTTTGGCGGCATCGGCTTGGCGTTGGCAACCATACCCCGGGCCACCGGCAGATCGTCGAATCTCGATCGCATCTGTGTCCGCTCGGTTGGCACTCTTGGCTTGGAATGATTGACTGGTTTGGATGGTCTGTTCTTCTCTGGTTCATCCTCGAAGAGGGCGTCGCGGCCGGAAAGATCGTCGATGTCTTGCCCAGTTGTCTTGGTATGCACCGTGTCAGTTCGCCGAGAGCCGACGGAGTCCGTGAGCGATGCAACCGGGTTGTGCTCGAGGCGTTGATGCGTTCGGGTGCGTCCCCGCTGGGTGACGATCTCGGCTTGTTTGGTGATCGGTTTGGACTCGATAAGTTGTGTGGGCGCAGTCTGCTTGGTCACGACTGGGAGCTGGCGCGCGGGCTTGAATCCATGTACGATTGAAGGGGATGAGGCGGTGATCTCCACCATCGTTTTTCCCCCGATCCCGAACCATGACCCAACCCGATAGCTCCGTGTGTGGAGAATCATCGCGTCTTTGCCCAGATCCTTGCGGACTTGTGCGAGTGCTTGAGCCATCGTTTCGGCGGTATAGGTTTTGAGCTTCATTTGGCCGTCCTGGCGTCTATTTTGAGCAATCTGCGATCGATCCGCCTCGCTCGACGAGATCTTCAGAGCACACTGTACACGCTTTGGGCTCTATGCACCACCCGGCGGAGCATCCGCCTGCACTGATTCTCTCATCAGGCGACGCCCTGTGGGATTCCGTACTCGGCTTGATTGGATCGCGGCGTCTCGTCTTGGCCGATCGGGGCGATGAGCGAGACCGATTCAACATTGATCCCCGGGACAATCTCGTTGTACCCAAGTACCGCTGCTGCAGGGACATGGGGCTCGATGACCTGCCAGACCGCGTTGCGGACCTGAGGCGATGCGATCACCACCGGCATCCCCCCGCGGACGCCGACGCTCGCGAGCCCCTCAGCGATTTTGGTCGCGATGTCGCGGGCGATCCGCGCGGGCATATTGAGGGTGGTGCCCTGCCCGCCGCGATCAATATAGGAGTTGATCTGATCTTCGAGTCTGGGATCGAGCGTCACACACAACATGATTAACTCCCCGTGCTCATCCGGAGACACATAGATCGAGCAGATAGTCCGGCGCAGCGCATTGCGGACATACTCAACGAGCACATCCATATCCTTGGTTTTCGTGCCCCAATCGGCGAGGGTTTCGAGGATGGTCTCCATATCGCGCACCGGTACACGCTCACGCAGGAGTGATTGGAGCACCTTCTGGAGCTCGCCGGTCTTGATGATCGCTGGGACGGTCTCTTCGACGAGCTTGCCGGCCTTCTCTTTGAGCCCTTCGAGTAGGTTGTTGACCTCCTCGCGGGTGAGCAGCTCGTCGGCGTAGGTCTTGACGATCTCGGTGATGTGTGTGGCCAGCACGCTTGTTGGATCGACAACGGTGTAGTTCATTGTCTCGGCGCGGGGGCGGAGCTGGGGATCGATCCAGATTGCATCGAGCCCGAAAGCGGGTTCCTTGGTGGGGATGCCGTCGATCGTGTCGGTGACAAGCCCAGAATCCATCGCCAAGAGCTTGCCCGCCTCGACAGAACCCGAAGCGACCGTATTCCCACGGATCTTGACGCGGTATTCACCGGGGGCGAGCTGCATGTTGTCGCGGATGCGGACCGGTGGCATCACGAGTCCGAGTTCGACGGCGAGTTGGCGGCGGACGGCGCTGATCCTGTCGAGCAAATCGCCGCCTTGGGCGGTATCGATCAACGCAACAAGCCCGTATCCAACTTCGAGTTCGAGCACATCGACCTTGAGTAGGTCCTCAACGGGGGGCGCTTCGGCAGGTGCCGCAGCGGCTTGGGTGATCTCGGCTTCGATCGCCATATTCGCACGCGAACGGGTGAGACGCTTGATGCCCCAGCCGACCCCGGCGATGCCCGCAGCGGTGACGAGCAGTGGGATGGTCGGGAGCGGTGTAAACGAGAGAACCGCGAGAAACCCGGCGGTAATCATCAGCCCGGTGGGCTGGGAGGTGAGTTGGGTGGTGAGTTCGGAGCCGAGATTGTTCTTGTCACCCGAGCGGGTGACGATCAATGCCGCAGCCATCGAGATGATGAAGCTGGGCACCTGAGAGGTCAGCCCGTCGCCGATGGTCAGGCGGGTGAAGACTTCGGCGGATTGGCCCGCGGGCCATCCGCGTTCGATGGTGCCGACCGCAAACCCACCTGCGATGTTGACTGCGGTGATGATGATCCCGGCGATGGCATCGCCCTTGACAAACTTTGAGGCACCGTCCATCGCCCCGTAGAAATCGGCCTCGCGGGAGATCTCTTCTCGGCGAGAGCGGGCCTGGTCTTCGGTGATCATGCCGTTGGAGAGCTCGGCGTCGATCGCCATCTGCTTTCCGGGCATCGCGTCGAGGGTGAATCGTGCGGCGACCTCAGCGATCCGCCCTGCGCCTTTGGTGATGACCATAAACTGCACGATCATCAGAATTGAGAAGATGATAACACCAACGAAGAGCGAGTCGCCCGCGACGAAAGTCCCAAACGAGCTGATGACCTTGCCAGCCACATCCATCGCCTCTTCGGGGTTTGAGGCGTCGGCGGTGAGGATCAACCGGGTCGAGGCGATGTTGAGCACCAGACGCAGGAGCGTTGTCGCGAGCAGCAGCGACGGGAACACGCTGAACTCGAGCGCCCGCTTCATATAAAGCGTGGTCAGCAGGACGATCACCGCCAGCGAAATATTGAGCGAGATGAGGATATCGAGCACCGCCGGCGGCAGCGGGATGAGCAGCACCGAGAGGAGCAAGACGAACGCGATGGGGACAATAAACCCCCGCAACTCGGCGACCCTCAGCATCCATGCTGGAAATGCGATCGTATTCTTGAGTTCGTCAGCCACGCCTGAGTGGTTCTCCTACATCCGTGTAGTGCCCATGCAATCTATACGCCTACGGGTTCCTGTGCTTGTGATGTGGTCCGGATTTTGTCCTGCATTTTTCGTTCCATCTTCGAGTCGATCCGATAGACGAATGCCAAGAGCTCGGCGACCGCTTCATAATGCTCGAGCGTCACCTCCTGCCCGACCTCGATGCCCCAATAGAGCGCCCGTGCCAGCGGCGGACGCTCGACGATCGGGACCTTGTTCTGTCGGGCGATTTGGCGGATACGAAAGGCGATCAGATCAGCGCCCTTTGCGGTCACCTTGGGGGCACCCATCTTCTCAGGGTCATACTTGATCGCGACCGAGAAATGGGTCGGGTTGGTGACGATCACATCGGCATCGGGGACGGCGACCCCGATCTGCTGCATGACGATTTCGCGGGCCATCTGACGCCGGCGTCCCTTGAGCATCGGGTCGCCCTCCATCGTTTTGCGTTCATCCTTGACCTCCTGCTTGCTCATGCGGAGGTCCTTGGTGTGCTGAAACCGCTGGTAGAGGTAATCGATGACTGCGATGAAGAGGAGCAGAACCGCCAAGATGATCGCCAACACAAAGATCAGCCGAAGGATAGCGCTGAGCCCCGCGAGCGGGGTCAGCTTGGGGAGCACCGCGATCGTGTCGATATTCGATGCGATAAAGAGATATGACACCACGATCATCATAATCAACTTGATCGAGTTCACCACGGTCTTGACAAGCCCGCGGGGCCCAAAGATCCTTTTGATCCCGCTCAACGGCGAGAGCTTATTGAGCTTGGGCTGCAACGGATCGAAGGTGACGAGCCATCCCACCTGAATAAAGTTGCCGATATACGCCGCGATCGCGGCCATGATCATGATCGGCGCGACCGTGATGATCGCGTCATACGCGACGACTTTGGCCGCATTGTAAATCGAATCCACAGATCTGATATCGGCGGATATCTCGCCAGCGAGCGTTCTGCTCATGGTGCGGTGGAACATCGCGGTAATTGACGAGCCAAAGGCGAGGAATATAATCAGCCCCCCGAGGAGCGAGAAGGCCCCCGAAAGGTCCTCGCTCTTGGCGACCTGCCCCTTCTGACGCGATTCGCTGAGCTTCTTGGAGGTCGGCTCTTCGGTGCGCTCGCCGAGATCATCCATAGCGCCCCCCGATCCCCGCGAGCGCGAAGCTCTGGATCCAGGTATTGATAACCTCGAGGGCGTGGATCATTTCGTCGCCGGCAATCATCCCGATGGTAGCAATCAGGAGCATGAGAATGCTGAGCCCCGCAAGGATCTGGATCGAGAAACCGATGCTCATGATGTTGATCTGAGGCATCGTTTTCATGATGAACCCCATCGCGATGAGCAGCATTGAGACCACACCCATGATCGGGGCCGCAACCCGGATCGCGAGCTCAAAACCAGAGTTGAGCACATCGAGCAGCAACTCAAGGGGCATCTCCCCAGCACTAAAAGTCCCCGATCCGATGGTGTGGAACGAGTCGGTGAGGATGATAAAAATCGTCTCGAATCCACCGACCGAGATATAGATAAAGATGCTCAGATAGAACAGGAGTTGCCCGATCACGCTCGAGTTGGTGTCGAGTTCGGGGTTGAACGACTCGGCAAGCGAGAGTCCCATCTGATACCCCATCAGGTACCCGCCCATCTGGATCGCGACCATCGGCAGCCCCGCGATGAGCCCGATCGCGATCCCAATGAGCAACTCCGTGAAGAGCATCGGGGCGAGCGAGGCGATGTCGATCGTGGGCGGGAGTGTTTGCAACGGCACAAAGGGGTAGATCGCGATCGAGAACATGAACGCCATGAGCACCTTGAAGACGGCGGGGATCGAGTTGCTTGCAAGTAGAGGCGTAAAAATAAACAAGCCCGTGATCCGGGTGAGCACCATCATAAAGGGGATGGTGTGCTCGAGCATGGGTTCGATCCCGTTCACTCGTTCTCCTCAAAGACTCAGAACAGCTGAAACATCTCGGCGGTAAAGATCAAGATTCGCCCGATGATCCATGGGAGAAGAATAATGGCGATCACGATCACGCCGATGAGCTTGGGGACGAAGGTGAGCGTCTGATCCTGGATCGATGTGATCGACTGTATCAGGCTGATCACCAAGCCGATGAGCATCCCCGCCAGCAGCAGCGGAGCAGCGATCTTGAGGGTCACCATCAGCGCATCGCGGATAATCTGGATGGATGATTCGTCATAGACCACGGAAGAACCCCCTCAGTCGAGCGTCATCACCGGGTACATAAAGATCCGATCCACGCGGATGGGTCACCTTGCAGATCAGCAGCAGGGGGATCATCGACGCGGTCATCGCGCTGGCCCGCACGCTGTCGCCCTCTTGGACGAAGCTTTCGAGCAGGCTCCCCACGATCAGTGTCCACCCATCGACCATCACAAAGAGCATCAGCTTGAACGGAAGCGAGATGAGCACAGGCGGGAGCATCATCATGCTCATCGAGATGAGCAGGCTCGCGATCACCATATCGATCACGAGGAAGGGCAGATAGACCCGAAACCCCATCAGGAACGCGACCTTGAGCTCGGAGAGCATGTACGCCGGGACGAGTGTGGTCGTCGAGATATCCGCTCGGGTAATGTTGCCGGGCTCAGAGGTGTCGATCCCCTGATAGTTGAGGATCATGTACAGGCTTGACCAGTTGTCGGTCGCTTCGATCTGGTCGAACATGAAATCCCGCACAGGGTTCGATGCCCGCTCCCAGAGCACATCCATCTCGCGGATCTCGCCGTTCTGGTAGGGCACAACGGCGTCGCTCCAGATCCGGTCGATTGTCGGCTTCATCACCAATGCGGTCATAAACAAGGCAAGCCCTGTGACGACCTGAGCAGGCGGGAGCGACTGGGTGCCCATCGCCTGGCGGAGCAACGCCAACACGACCATGATGCGCACAAAACTCGTCGTCATCAGCATAATCGACGGAACCAGCGCGATCACCGTCAGCAGCAGCATGATGTTGAGGGCAACGGAGATCCCGCCCCGCTGATCATCCGAACTTGACGAGGATGGGTTCACACCTGAGCCAAGATTGCTCGCGCCCTGGACGAGCATCCCGGCGTCGTTGAGCAGATCAAGCGGGTTGAACTCATTGAGCGAACGCGGCGCTGCGGTCAAGCCCGACGGTGCCTGAGCGGCCTGCCCCAGAGGCTCCAATGGTCCGAATCCCTGCGCTAATGCACCCGGAACGAAAACCATCAACAACAATGCGCACAAAATTAAACGGATGGCTTGGCTCACCCCTGCTGCTCCCGTCGCATCGACACGAGCCGACGACGGAGCACGCCCGCGGCGGCCCGCGAATCTTGCCCGGAGGACCAGAGTTCGGCCCGATCGCCCTCATCGGTGGTGATCGTCCGGACGGGTTCACGCCGGTGGGACGGGAACCGGACAGGATTGACCTCCGCGTAACCGAGATCGACATCATTGAGATGTTCGTCGGTCAGCTCGTCAGCCTCGCGGAGCGTCTGCTCGAACGATTGGGCGATCGAATCTCCAGATGCGCTGCGGGCCTTGAGCAGGATCGAGGCGACATCTTCGGGGTCGGCAAGCTCGCACAGGGTCTGCATCGAAGCCGATTTTCCCCACTTGCCCTTGCTCGACGACGCGTGCGACAACAGGAGGACCTTGCGATCGAACTTGAGCACGATCAATGTCATGCCTTTGGAGAGCGGATAGCGCCCGATGACCTCAATGATCCCCGACGGGGCGGTGCCCCCAGCGCCGACCTGCCCGGCGAGCCCGCCTTGAACGCGGGCGAGTCGCTTGTAGAGTTGCCCAAGCCCGAGGATGAGCAGGATCACCCCCAAGAGTGCAACGATGGATTGGGTCCATCCCTGAGTCGATGTGGCCCCGGTGCTCGATTCAGGGGTGCCGATCAGCACCGACTGACCCGACGGGCGTCCGATGGGGAGCGACTCGCTCGTTGGATGGATGTCTCGGGCGATGGCGATCGCTTCGCTCGCGGGCGTGGTCGATTGCCCGTTCTCTGAACGCGCCTTGGCCAGCAGGATCTCGTCGATCGCTGGACGAAGGGACTGGCTCGTTGAGGGCTGGTCGGATGGATTCTGTGCAACGATGATCTCGAGCGGGGCAATCTGAGGGATCTCGGATGGGTTGGGCCCTACCTGAGCACCAACGCTCGAAACGAACAAAGCGAGCAGCCCTGAACTCAATATGAAAGACAAAGACTTTGGGTGTGTGTGCATGGCGCCATCCTGGCAGGTGCAAGGCGGATCCTCCGCCCGGATTGATAACGAGTTAAGTCGCTGCGGAGCTGATGTCCACGATCTCATTGATACGAACACAGAACAGATCGTTGAGCACAAGCACCTCGCCCTTGGCGACCTTACGATCATTGACGAAGACATCGACGGGGTCACCGGCGAGTTTATCAAGTTCGACCACCGCCCCATCGGTGAGCTTGAGCACATCCTCGACGAACATTTTGGTGCGTCCGAGCTCGATCCGGACATTCATATGCACATCGGAGAGCAGGTCGATTGGCTCTTTCGAGCCGCCAGCATCTCCGCTTGCGAGCTCGGGCGACTGGAATGGTTCAGCATCGGCTTGTGATTCATTGATCGCAGAATCAGCGACCCCCTGGACCTGATTGACCGCGGCCATGGCAGCAGCGAGGGCCGCGGCTTCGTCGTCAGAGGGTGTCTCGGAAGACGCGTCCTCTGAGCCTTCGCCTGCATCTGCTTGTGGCTCGGATACTTGGTCCTCGGGCACCGGCTCCGATGAGTGCTCGGGTTGACCATCTTCAGGCGGGGTGTTTGATTCGTTTTCTTCTTCGGCCATAGTTCGATTCCATCAGTTGACCAGCGCACAACAGCCACAACGGATGCTGACAGATGGTTATCGGCCTTGGGGTGTGGAACCGTCCAGATTTTGCGCTCTTCGCGCACTTGATTCACCCACGCGCAAGATCTGCCTCAGAATGAACTCTGGTGGCGAGAAGATGAAGGATCAGCCGTCGGCGGGGAAGCCCTTGACCTCGGGGATAATCACCCGATCGATCCGGGGGAGTCCATCGGCATCGAGCCCGAAGACCTTATTGAGATAGGTTGTGAGCTGGCGGGTGATCGTCTCAAGCCCGGGCTCTCTGAGATGGCGATCTTGGGCCCGGCGAAAGATGAGCGCAACCCCTTCTTTGATCGTGGCTTCGTCACGCTCTTGGACAACGGTGATTTCGTCGACATTCTTCTGACGAACACGGAGATAGATCTGCACACGCCATTCCCAGACTCGCCCGGTCTGCATGTTCTGGAATCGGTCTTCGACGAGCTTGATCTCGACCGGGGCTTCTTCTCCGGTGCCCTCGAGCCCCTCGAGTTCGCCCGCGGCGACTGATTTGGATCCACCCATCGAGGATACAAGAAAGAATACACCCGCGCCCTCCACGATCATCATCGCCGCGATGATTAGGATCATCTTCAAACTGCCCCCGCCCTTGGGCGACGCGGACACCTCTTCGGTGGTCTCGGGCTTGGTTTCTTCGTCAGCCATCACATACCTCTGCTTGCCCGATCGAGGGGGTTACCCATCGGCGCCGGTGAAGTTCGGATCGGGGTGGGTCTGATCGACGGTCCGCCCGGTCTGATAGACCTGAACTCGGCGATTTGCGTCCCCGCCTTGCCCCGCAGAGGTGCTCAACTCGACGGGTTCGGTATTTCCCGCCGATTCAACCCGCAGGATCGCCGGATCCACACCCCCTTCTCGGACCAAGAACTCTTTGACCACCTCAGCCCGTCGATAGGCGAGCTCGTCGAAGCTCATCCCAGATATCCGCTTGTCCTCTATCCCCCAGGCGTGCCCCACCACCGGGCAGATATAGTTGAGCCCACGGATCTTGGGTGCGATCTGGGTGCGGATGAGGTCCTGCTCTCGCTTGGAGAGCTCGTAGCTGCCCGGCTCAAAGTAGATCGATCCCCCAATCGCGTGGCGGGCACCCTCTTGGACGATGCTGACCTGCGATTCTTTGCCCGGGACATTGGGGTCTACATTCTGGTCGGTGCTCTTCTTATTGTCGTCGCGTTTGGCGCGAGAGTCTTTGTAGGTCACCATCGAGTTATCGACTTTTTCAAGCAGGTGTGCGAGCCCGAGCCCGCCGTCGGCACCGAGCGCATCGTTGATCGATTCGATCACATCTTGATACTCTCTCGGTTTTTTAATCTCTGAAAAGGCGGCGAGGAGGATAAAGAAGGTTAGCAGCAGCGACATCAGGTCACCAAAGGTGAGCACCCACTCGGGGACCTCGGCTTTGGGTGGATCTTTTTTTTTCGCCATACGACTTCTCCAATCTCTCAGACACGCCGATCAGGCGGCCTGAGCTTCCTCAGAGAACCCTTCACGCTGTGATGGAGGTAGATAGGTCAGCAGCTTGCTCTCGACCACCCGTGGGTTGTCGCCGGACTGGATCGACATCACGCCGGCGATGATCACCGTCTTGAGCAGGACCTCCTGCTGGTCGTTCTGATAGAGCTTGTCTGCAATCGGACCGGCAAAGACATTGGCGATCACTGCACCATAGAGGGTCGTGATCAACGCCACAGCCATACTCGGGCCGATCGCAGAAGGATCCTCCATCGAGCCGAGCATGAAGATCAAACCGAGGAGCGTACCGATCATACCGAACGCCGGCGCATACTTGCCGAACTGATCGAGGAGCATTTTGCCCATCATATGGCGATCCATCAGCCCCTCGAGTTCGGTCTCCATAATGACGCGGATGAGTTCGGGGTCGGTGCCGTCGACCGCCATTTTGATCCCGCGGACGACGAACTCTTCCTTCATGTCCCCGATGTGATTCTCGAGGCTCAGGATGCCCTCTCTTCGGGCGATCTCGGCGAACTTCACCAGATCTCGGATGACCTCTTCGACATCCGAAGTATCGTTGAAGACCGATTTGAGGATGACCTTGTGGACACCGAGCGTCTTGGCGAGCGGGAAGGCGCAGATCACCGCCCCGGCAGAGCCGCCAAAGACCACCACGATCGACGGGATGTTGATCAACGCAAGCGGATCACCCCCGAGCACGACAGCGAGAGCTACCGACAAGAGGGCAACAGCAAGTCCGATGATTGTCGCAAGATCCACCGATATTCCTCCATGCGCTGGCGAAAGCATCCGAGCAGCCAGCACACGGTCAACTTATCGACGCACACACCCACCGCCTTGATCGGCAGCACCCGATTCGGTGGAATCTGTGGGGGAGCTTCGCGATCAGAGAAGATATCCGGACCCAGAGTTAGGCGGGAGGGCACAATCGGCGCAAGTGGCGTTCGTACTCGATCACCCTCTTGATGATCTCCTTGCTCGGCTCGACAACCACAATGTGTTCGCCGGAGATCAATGTGATAATCGTGTCCGGATTCTCCTCGATGGTCCGGATAAGCTCCGCATTAAGCACAAACTTCTGCCCGTTGAGTCGTGTCACCGAGATCATCCGTGTACCTCACCAGCGATCAAGCTTCGTTGATTATCGACCAAGGACCAGCAGCTGCTGCATGAGTTCGTCCGCCGTCCTGATCACCCGCGATGACGCCGAGTACCCCGTCGAGGTCAGGATCATGTTGGTGAACTCTTCACCAAGATCGACATTGGACTGCTCGAGTGCCCCCGAGACAATCGACCCGATCCCGAGGGTGCCTGGGGGCGCAACTGACGCTGGCCCGGAGTTTGGACCGGTCGAGAACAAGTTGCCGCCTTCGTCGATGAGCCCCGCCGGGTTCGTAAAGTTGGCGAGCACGACCTGACCCATTGTTTTCACCGCCCCATTAGAGAAGCGACCAAAGATCACACCGTCACCACCGGCTGCGAACGACTCGAGGGTTCCTGGTGGGAGCCCGTCAATCGTCAGCCCGATCATGCTTGAGGGGGCAGCAGCGAGCGAGGTTGTGCTCCCTTTGTCAGAGAGGAGTTGGACGGTCCAACTCAGCAACGGGTCGGCCCCCGTGTTCGAACGATTGATGGTCAACGAGATATCGGCATTATCCGGATCGGGCTGCCCGTTATTATCAAACTGCAGCGTCCCGGTCGTCAATGCGATCCCGGGCGATGTGTCGTCCTCGGAATCGATGAAGTAACGCCATACCGGGCCCGCATCGGGGGTTGAATCGAGCACCATCGTGACATTAGCGGTCACCTCGGCACCCAGCGAGTCGTACCCAACGATGGTCGTGCGGATGCTCTCGCCATCGGCTGACGCGGTCTTATCCGTCACAAATGGGGCACCCAGCGATGCCCCTGCTGAGTCCAGCAACTCGATATCACCGGGTGCGATGACCAGATCATTGACGGTGCCCACATTGCTCACAATTGATATGATCCCCGTTGCCGCATCGACTGTCACGCCCGGCGTACTGCCATCTGGATTCGCTGAACCCGTGTTCTGAATACCGATGGTCGCGTTGAGAAAATCCATAAAGTCCTGCACAGTTGAGCTGGCAGTGATGTCGAAGGTCGCATCAGGGAGATCGGTGCCCCCTCTTGATGCACCGTTGGTGCCCTTGAAGCTGATCGATTGCCCCGCGGCGAATGCGGCGGTGCCGGACCCGGGCAACGACGGATCTTCAACATTGCTCAAAAGCGTGGTAGCCGAGATAAAGCCGCCCGAGGTTGTCGAGAACCCGGTGGTCGCGGTGCCGAGAAGATCAACGGTCGACCCTTGGGTCGGCAGATCACCATCTTTGTTGAGATTCCCAACGATGGCGATGTTTCGTGTCGCCTCGGCGATGGATTGCTTACCGACAGGGATATTGATTGGAACAAGTTGCCCCGTGAGGATGTTGAACTCATCATCAACCGCGTACCCGAGGAGTTTCTCACCAGAGACGGTCGCGAGATTATCGTCCGAATCTTGGCGGAATGTCCCTGCCCGGGTGTAGAAGTTTGCCCCATTGCGTTGGACAAGGAAGAACCCGCTGCCGTCAATGGCGAGGTCTCGAAGATCACCAGTCCCATTAAAACCGGCGGCGCTGAAATCTCGTTGGACCCCGGCGATGCCCACGCCGTTGCCGATCTGCATGGGGTTCACCCCGCCGCGGATCTGGCTCGGGCTCGTTCCGAACCCCAGATTCTGTGTGAAGAGGGATTCAAAGAGCATGCGCGAGCTCTTGAAGGCGGTGGTGTTGACATTGGCAATGTTATTGCCGATGACATCGAGCCGGGCCGAGTTGGTGTTAAGCCCGGTTAATCCTGCAAAGAGCGCACTGGTAAGAGCCATAGATGTTCCTTCCTCTGTCAACGGATCCGATGAGCATCCCCAAAACGATTGACGGTCGAGGGCTACTCCAGTTGTGGCACGCGCCCGGCGAGGGCATTGACCAGCGATGCGTTTCGCACACCGCGTGCCGGGGCGTTCAATGCCGACCGGTCAGCATCAGAATCCAACGATACTGCTGATACTTTGGGCACATTGGCGGCGACGAATCCATCGATCCCGTCGATGACCGTCTGCTCTGTGATCGGATCGACCTCGAGGACCACGCGATTGCGCACATCGACGCGCAGGGTCCGCTGCTTGTGCAGAATCAGCGCATGCTCGACCCCGCTGGCCGCGACAAGGTCGATGCTTCGCGCGATGACCGACTGCTCTTCTTGATCGAATACCCCTGATGCCACGGGCGCGAAGCGTACGCCCAGACCCGTGGCCGCACGCCCGCTGATCGCTCCCTCGAGCATCGCATCAAAATCCGGAGTGCCCATCGGAACCTGCGCCGGGAGCACATCGAATGGACGCACCCCGCCAGCGAGGGATTCGAGCAGTTGATCCTCAACGGGCTTCATGACTTGACGAGCACCCTAGACATCCGATGAAACGGTCTTGCGGATCGGATCGACCCCTTGATTGGGTCCGACCGAAGGCGTTGTATTGTCCGGCTTGATGGTGCCGATGCTTGGAGGAATCGTGCCCGCACCGGGATCACTCTGGTCGTCATCGATGCCATCTGAATCGTCATCGTCGTCGTCGTTGTTTGGATCGTCAGGAGGTGTGATGTCGTCGATCGGCCCCACGATCTCGTCGACATTGCTGAAGAACATCCGCGAGCCGTCGAACATATTAAGCACCGGTCCATCCTGCGTCATCGAGACCGAAATCACCAGATCCGAGACGCGTCGATTATCAAGGGTGATGCCCGAGACGAGCGAGCCGATGAGCTGAGATGCCGAGGCGAGTTCGCTCTGGGCGACCATCCGCTTGAGTGAGTTGACCATCTGGGTGTCGGACTCGATCGAGCGGAGTGTCGAGAGCTGGTTGAGCATCGATTGGGTATCGTTTGGTGCCAGCGGGTCCTGGTTGGTGAGTTCGGTGAAGATAATCTGGAGGAACTGCCCGCTGGTGAGCGAGTTAAACGCATCGGTCGAGGATGCCGGGTTTGTATTTGAGCCGAGAGAGTCAATGGCGCTCATGGTGTGGTCCTTCTCTTGCTATGCGGTTGCATCGAGCCCGAGTTCGGTCCAGATGGATCCTGGTGTCTCGTCGATACGGTCATCGCCCGTTTCGGTCATCGCCGTGTTGTGATGATCGTGCCCAGATTGATCTTGGTTGGGCTGGTTGTTGCGCTGGTTATTTGGTTGATTGGCTGGTGGATCCCCGGTTGGCGATGCGCCTGATGTGTCACCAGCCGAGCCTGTCGTGGATTGCTCTACCCGAATATGCTCGATGCCTATCCCCTTGATGCGGAGGTTCTCACCGAGTTCTTTGGCGCTCGATCGCAGAAGATCCGTCGCTTCCGAAGTGGTCGCTTCGAAGCTGATCCTGAGCTGGTTACCACTGGATTTGATACGGATGCGGACCTCGCCGAGATTAGACGGCGCGAGCTTGAGCGACATCTCGCCGTTACCCGAGCGGAGCAGCGAGGCGAGCCCCCGCTGGACCTGGGCAAGCACAGCGGCCCGGCGAGATTCGGCGGGGAGATCAGCTCCCTTCATCTTCTCAACGAGCGAGCCGGTGTTTGCGGAGTTGTCCTGATTCCCCACATTGCCGGCGTTGGTGCCCGCGACGGCGCGGATCACCTGTCTGCTTTGTGTGGGCTTGATCCCGGCGAGCCGATCGGTTTTTGATGAAGTATTTGAGCGTGTGCTCTCCACCGCCTGTGCGTTCAGGGCGGCCCCGTTTGCCGCTTCGCTCCGTTGGCTGCGGGCTTGGGCTGCATCAACACCCGATTGCCCGGGCTTCGCATCGACCGGCTTGGCATCAACTTGTATGCTTCGTTGCTGTTGGCGTTGAGCATGGTCGGCTTTGGGCAACGCGGCCCCGTCACCTTCGATCACACCAGGCGATTGGCGATGCTGGGCACTGGTCGCGGGCGGGGTGGAATCCTTGGTTGGATTGGACGGGGTTTGGTCTGGGTTGATCTGCTCGCCAGCAACTCGCTTGGGGGTGGGTTCGTTCTGCGCACTAAGATTTCGACCGAGCCGGATATCGACCGAGCGTGCGGTTAGATCTGCACTCGCGGCTCTGGTCTTGGCCCGCACGAGTCCCTTGATCGAGAGCTTGGCCTGCTCGCTCTGGTTCTCGAGGAGTCGAATCGCGGAGTCGTTGGCTTCGGTGCCCTCTTGCGAAGCCAGCCCGGTGGGCGAAGCGGGCTGGGTGTTGCTTGCTGCAACGGGTGCCGAATCAAAAGACGATTGTCCAGCAGCGGAGTTGTCCACACTCCCGGATTCGGTTTGCGTATTGGATTTGGTCTGATCTGCCACTCCCACGGTGGATGTCGCCCCATCGCCCTGAGCGTCCTGATCGATCGGCTCCGAGCCATCGCCCTCAACTTCGCGGGTTGTCGTATCATCCAACTCCAGATCACGCTGATCGGCCTCTTCAATCGCTGAAGTCTCAGGAGCAGTCAACGGTGAATCGGATGACGAGTCGAACGCCTGAATAACCTGCGCAAATCCGAGCGCACCATCCGCGCGGCCGCCGCGCACAAACCGCGTGGTCGTCAAGAGATTCTGCTGAGCGAAATGTGCTTGATTCGTGGTTGTGATCTGCATTATTGATTGGTCTCATCGGACGGCGCAGCTTCTAAACCACGCATCCGAAGAGACTCAAGCAAATTGGCTGCCAACTGATCTTCGCCCGCCTTGATGAACTCGGTGATGATCGCTGTGCGGGTCCGATCCTCCATCGCGCTCAGGTACGAGATGACCTCCTCGTCCTTCTGCTGAGTGAGTAGCGTCGAGAGCAACGACTTGGCGTCTTTGGGCTTGAGCCCCGAGAGCGTCGAGAGGGATTTCTTAAACTGCTTGCCGCCCTCGAGATCGGAGAGACGCTTGCGCATCTGTGCGAACCCGATCTTTT